>WNFR01001565.1_pt1 | contig 24859 bp, 22 predicted proteins | sample 5400221 | NCBI WGS metagenome assembly WNFR01 (sample SAMN13153357, study PRJNA577476) | soil metagenome | isolation source: 40 cm soil under Madrone tree | place: USA:California | collected 2016-06-14 | reverse complement strand
CGTGTTGATGGAACGAATGGAACCGACCGCAGACGCTTCGTTGGCCGCCATACGCGAACGGAGCAGGTTCGGGATGGCAATCGCCGCGATGATCAGAATAATCGCCACGACGATCAGCAATTCGATTAGAGAGAAACCCTTTTGATTCTTCTTCACTTTTATTCTCCTGAAAAACTTTCTTAGACCTTAGACTAGTTTACGTTCCGAAGAACGCGTCTATGATGCTAAGAGAGGTGGCACGGGGCATGCCATACCGGATGCCTTTTAATCGCAGTGTGTTCAATGCCGCTAAGTTAAACATGCTAAAAGACTTACAGGATAGTAGGTGAGCAGCTCGGCTGCCTTCTTATCTTGCGCCGCCCCGCAAAGCGACGTTTTATGGCCAACCATACAAGCCCTTTTTCGGCGGTTGCCCTAACATACGTTCGCACACCGGTTGCGGAATTGGAATGCCGGATGTTTCGAGTTCGTTGCGCTGCTTGTTGTGCCCACCTAATCCTAGTCGCGCCCCCGGATCCTTTCGACTCGCGGCCTTAAGTCAAGCGGCTGCACAAAAAGGGAGCTCTTGGTGTTACTGCGAATGGGGCAGAAAAGAACTCGTTCGTCGCCCGCTCCTACAGCCCATGTTTCTTTGCGTAGTGCCGGAACGACCGGTAGGTAATTTTTAATAGTTCCGAGGCACGTGTGCGCACTCCGCCTGCTTTTTCCAGTGCCGCCATCAGATATCGCCGCTCGGTGTCCGCAATTTCCCTTTCGAAATCCACACCACCATCCGGAAAGACCGCTGCGGAACCACTTCCGGCGGCCATGCCCGGAGTGCTTGCGTACCCGGCGATTCGGTCTGGAAGCACCCGCAATGAAATTTCATTCGTGGTCTCAAGCGCAACTGCGCGTTCCATGGTATTTTCCAACTCACGCACGTTGCCGGGCCAATCGTAAGACTCCAGCTTACGAACCGCTCGCGGAAGCGTCCTTCGGCGATCTCTTTCTCAAAGTCCTTGTTGGTGGCCGCAATCACGCGAACGTCCACATCCACTTCATCGTTGCTGCCCAGCGGACGGATTTTGCCTTCCTGCAGAACGCGATAAAGCTTCACCTGCATGGTCAGCGTCATGTTTCCAATTTCATCCATAAACAGCGTGCCGCCATGCGCTGCCTGAAAGAGCCCCTGCCGATTCTCATTGGCGCCGGTAAAAGCGCCTTTCATGTACCCAAAAAGTTCCGACTCCAGTAGCGTCTCCGGAAACGCCCCGCAGTTGATGGTGACGAATGGCGCTTGCGAGCGCTGGCTGTTCTCGTGAATCGCGCGCGCCACAAGTTCTTTGCCTGTGCCGCTCTCTCCGGTAATCAGCACCCTGCTGGTTTGCGGAGCGACAGTCTGGATCAAATCAAAAATCGCCCGCATCTTGGTGCTCTGCCCGATAATATTGTCGAGCCCGGTAAGCCGGCGCAGTTCCCTTCTCAGATAACCCGCCTCTTTTTTCCACTTCAGGCTTTCCGTAACACTGCGCACGGCGCGGCGGAGTTGATCCACCAGTTCGTGATCCTTGATCACGTAACGGTCGGCTCCCGCATTGATAGCCGCGATGGCGGTGTCCAGCGTGGGAACGCCGGTAACCAGCAGAAAAAATGTGTCCGGAGCAATCTCTTTTGTGAACGTCAATAGATCTACCCCAGTTGCGCCCGGCATGCGCACATCGGAGATTACGATGTCAAAAATCTGCGATTCCAGCTTGCGCTTCGCCGATTCGACATTGTTTGCGACCTCCACCCGATGCCCTTCCTTGCGGAAAGTAATCTCCAGCAATTCGCAGATCGAGCGTTCGTCATCCACCACCAGGATGTGCGCCATTTCGCGAACCGGTTCTTTAGCGGCTATTTTGGTCGCTTGCATTGCCCCTCAGACAATACGCGGAAGTTCCACAATGAATTCCGCCCCTTTGTCTCTTTCCGAAATCACGCTGATGTGCCCGCTGTGCGCTTGCACGATCTGATACACGATGGAAAGCCCCAGCCCCGTGCCGCCCGCAAATCCGGTCTGTAGCGGTTCAAAGATCTTTAACTTTTGCTTGGCGTCCAGGCCGACGCCAGTATCACGGAACGCAATCCTGAGCCAAAGCGGCGTCTCATCCAATCGCACCGTGAGCTTTCCGCCGTCCGGCATGGCTCGCAACGCGTTTTCGCAAAGGTTCCAGAAGACTTGCTTGATTTTGCTGCCATCCACGCGAGCCTTCAATACTTTGCCGTTATACGCTCGCTCAATCTTGTACTTTGCGCCAACCTCCGGCTTCTTCTCCATCAGCATCAGCGCATCATCCAGCAACGTTCGCACGTCTTCATCCCGGAACTCGTAATTTTTCTCCCTGGAATAATTCAGAAAATCCGTGATGATCCGGTTCAGACGCTCCGATTCCCGGCTGACAATCTGCACCAGATGCTGCTCGTCTTCCTCCAGAGGCACCATGTGCCCTAGTTCTTTTACTGCGCCCGCCATTGCTGTGAGCGGCTGACGAATTTCATGCGCGATGGCCGCGGACAGCCGTCCCAACGCCGCCATCCGCTGTTTAGTGGCGACTTCCTGCTCCAGTCGCCGCAAATCCGTCAAGTCTTGAAAATTAAAAACATATCCGCTGCGCCCGGATTCCCGGGAACGAAGCAGCGAAACGCTGATTCCCAGATATCGCTCTTTGCCGCTTGGCGTCTTATAATCAATCTCTTTTCGAAGCCCGGCCTTTTCCTTGCCGGTCATCATTGCGGGCAGCCAAAACTCGCGGTTCCATTCGCGCAATGACACTCCCCGCAATTCGTGGAAAGTCTTTTCCAGAATTTCTTCGCCGGTGCGATTCAGCACCACGATGCGACCTTCGCCGTCGGTCGTCAGCAGTCCGCCGCGCATCGAGTGGATAATGTCTTGCGTGAAATCCTGCAGCTCCAGCAACTCTTCCCGCTTCGCGTCCAGTTCCTGGCCTTTGCTCCTCAGTAAGTGCGACAGCAAACTGGCAAGATAGGCGACCGCGAGAAATCCCAGCCCGTGGCTTACGAACCAGACTGCTATCGCTCCCTTGGATCCAAGCACGGCTCCGGCCACGGGGATCTTTCCCGTATACACAAGCATTTCCAGCGCGAACAGCAGCGCCAACGAGCCTGCAGCCGTCAGGAAAGTACCTTGTCGCGTGAACAGAATGCTGCCAACGATGATCACCAGCAGGTATAGCGAAATAAAATAGCTGTCCTGAATACCGGTTGAGTAGACCACTCCGGTGACCACAACGATGTCGCAGGCCACTTGCAAGCCGCCGTGCCACCCAGCGTCCGGAATCCACCGAACCAGGATTAGTTCCAGACTCCCCAGCATGATCCAGAAAATGATGATCGGAAGAAACAGCCGGCTGGTTGCTTGTCCCGCGGCATACTGCGGCCAAAACACGCCCACGGCTAGAATCAGCACAATCATCATCAGCCGGACGCGCGCCAGCCACTGCAACCACTCGCGTTTTGTGTTCTGTGATTCCATTCTGATTCAATTCTACGCTTCCCGTAAAATCAGACGAGGGAAGACTGCCGTTTCCGGCCCGGCTCCCCTCGTCCATGCGCTCCCTGCGCTTTGAACAACGCCCGGATTAATGCATGTCGCTGAGTTTTCCGATCAGCGAGAACAATGGCAAGTACATCGAGATAACCACGCCCCCAACCACAACGCCAAGGAACACGATCATCACCGGTTCCAACGCCGTCAACAAATCCTTCACGGCGGCGTCCACTTCTTCTTCGTAAAAGTCCGCGATTTTTTGCAACATCGCATCCATCGCTCCGGTTTGTTCACCGACCGCGATCATTTGCGTAACCATCCCAGGGAATACCTGTGAATCCTTCAGCGGCTCTGTAAGCGATTTGCCTTCTTCCAGGGACCGTCGCACTTTAATCAGCGCCTGTTCGACCACCGCGTTGCCCGCAGTTTTCGCAGTAATATCCAGCCCTTCCAGAATGGGCACGCCGCTCGAGATCAAGGTTCCCAGCGTACGAGTGAAACGCGCGACCGCGATTTTCCTCATCAGAATGCCAAGCACTGGAAGCTTCAATATGATCGAATCCAGTACGAGTCTTCCGCCGGGCGTACCGTACCACGTTTTCAGGCCGAAAATAACCCCGCCAAGTGCGACCAGGAACATCAAGCCAAACCAGCTTCCGATCAAATTGCTCAAGCCCATGACGATTCGAGTGGGCAGCGGCAGCGAAACTCCCAAGCCCGCAAACAACGTCGCGAAAATGGGAACGACTTTCCACAACAGCAAAATGATGACGCCGCCGGCCACTGTCAACACACCGACCGGATACACCAGCGCAGATTTGACAGCGCGCTGTAGCTTCACGTTCTTTTCGATGTAGGTGGAGAGTCTCTGCAGAATGGTGTCGAGAATACCGCCGGTCTCCCCGGCTTCCACCATGTTCGTGTACAACGGGTCGAATACTTTCGGCGATTGCTTCATGGCTGCGGAGAGCGTTGAACCCCCTTCGACCGCCGCGCGCGTGTTGATCAGCACCTTCTGAAATGTCTTGTTCTCCTGCTGCGAGGCAAGAATTTCTAGGCACTGAACGAGTGGCAAGCCAGCGTCGATCATCACCGAAAACTGCCGCGTGAAAATGGCCAGCTCCTTGGCGTTCACTCCGGAGCCGAACGTCGGGAGATTAATTTCCCGGCCCTTCTCGCTCATTTTGGTCGCCGTAATCTGCTGACGCTTAAGGAGGTTTTGTAGTTCCGCCTTATTCGTCGCCATCATTTCGCCGGTGACATTGCCCCCAGCTCGGTTTGTGCCTCGGTACGTATAGACCGGCATTGTTTCCTCCTCGGTCGCTTAAATCCTTGCCTGTTTCTACTGGCCTTGAAAAGCCTCGAAACTTACTCGAAACTCGTTATCTAGCGCTTCGTCCCCACCGGCACTCTTGCTGAACCGGCCGGCGCACTTGCCACTCCGCGGTTAATCATGTCCTGCAACTCGTCGGGATTCGATGACCGCGCCATTGCTACCTCCAACGTGATCTGCTTCGCGAAATAGGTATTCGCCAGGCTCTGGTTGAAAGTCTGCATTCCGGACTGTCCCGTGCCTGTCTGCATCGCGGAATAGATCTGGTGAATCTTGTCTTCACGAATCAAATTTCGAATCGCCGGATTCGGAACCAGAATCTCCATCACCATCGCTCGCCCGCGTCCGTCAACACGTGGAATCAAGGCCTGGCAAAGTACGCCCTCCAGCACCATCGAAAGCTGTGCGCGAATCTGCGGCTGTTGGTGTGCCGGGAAAACGTCAATGATACGGTTGATGGTTGAAGCTGCGGAATTCGTGTGCAGCGTGGCAAACGTCAAGTGGCCGGTCTCGGCAATGCGCAAAGCCGCTTCAATCGTCTCTAGATCGCGCATTTCGCCGATCAGCACGATGTCGGGGTCTTCGCGCAACGCCGCGCGCAGCGAATTCGAAAACGAGTGCGTATCGGAATGAACTTCGCGCTGGTTGACCAGGCATTTCTTGTGATTGTGCAGAAACTCGATGGGATCTTCGATGGTAATCATGTGCTCGTCGCGTTCGCTGTTGATCTTGTCCAGCATCGCGGCCAGCGTGGTTGATTTTCCCGAGCCCGTCGGTCCAGTCACCAGGATCAGCCCGCGCGGCTTGTCGCACATACTCTTCACGATCGGCGGCAGTCCCAAAGACTCAAATCCCTTGATTTCCCAGGGAATGGTACGAAACACCGCCGCCACCGCTCCGCGTTGATTGAAAACGTTGCCGCGAAAGCGCGCCAGGTTTTTCAGCCCGAACGAGAAGTCCAGCTCCAGATTTTCTTCAAAGCGGTGCTTCTGCGCGTCCGTAAGCACGCTGTACGCCAGCGACTTGGTGTCCGCCGCAGTCAACGGCGGCATCTCCAGTGGACGCAGATGGCCATGCACCCGGACACGCGGCGCGCTGTTGGTCGTGATGTGCAAATCGCTCCCGCCCATCTCGATCATCTTTTTCAGCAGTTCACTCAGCGTAATTCCGGACATCTTCGCACCCTCTTTAACTCAAGGTTCGCAAATACAAACCTTGAAACTCGTCTTTTGCTCAGGGTCCGTAACTACGAACCCCGCAACCCAGCTCTACAAAACCGTTTCGCGTAGCACTTCTTCCATCGTCGTCATTCCTGCCGCCATCTTCACCAGACCGCTGCGCCGCAGCGTCAACATGCCCTGTTCCACAGCTTTCTTCTTTAATTCCAACGCCGACGCGCCCACCAAAATTAATTCCCGCAGCTCATCATTGATTTCCATCACTTCGTACAAGCCCGTTCTTCCCTTGTATCCACCTTTGTTGCAAATGCTGCAGCCCTTGCCGTGATAAATCTTGGTAGTCTTCAACTCTTCCTGCGTGTAACCGGCGTCGAGCAGCACCTGAGGCGGCACTTCCAATTCCTCTTTGCAATTCGAACAAATCCTGCGCACCAGTCGCTGCGCGCAAATCAGGTTCACCGAAGTGGCCACCAGAAATGGCTCGATACCCATGTTCATCAAACGGCTGATCGTGGAAGGCGCATCGTTGGTGTGCAGCGTTGAAAGCACCAGGTGCCCGGTCAGCGCGGCCTTGACCGCAATTTCCGCCGTTTCAAAATCTCGAATTTCTCCCACCAGAATGATGTTCGGGTCTTGCCGCAAAAACGCGCGCAACGCCGCTGCAAAGTTGAGCCCGATCTGCTCTTTCATCTGCACCTGGTTGATCCCGCCCAGCTGAAATTCGACTGGATCTTCCGCAGTCATAATGTTGGTGTCGACTTGATTCAATCGCGCCACTGACGAATACAACGTGTTGGTCTTGCCAGAACCCGTCGGTCCCGTAACCAGCACCATTCCATACGGCTTCAAAATGCTGCGCTCGAATTTTGTCAGCGATTCCTGTTCGAATCCTAACTTGGTCATGTCCAGCCGCAGGTTTTCCTTGTCCAGCAACCGCAGCACAATCTTTTCGCCGTACAGCGTCGGCACCGTCGAAACACGGAAGTCCAGTTCTTTTTTCTTTCCGTCCGCCTTGTACTTGATCATGATGCGGCCGTCTTGCGGCAATCGTTTTTCCGCAATGTCCAACTTGGCCATAATCTTCATGCGGCTGGTGATCGCATCTTTCACCTTTAACGGCGGCGTCATCACCGTTTGCAGCATTCCGTCTATTCGGAATCGCACTCGCAATTCCGTCTCATACGGCTCCAGGTGAATATCGCTCGCGCCTCGCTTCACCGAATCCGTCAAAATCAGGTTCACCAGCTTGATGATTGGCGCTTCTTCAGCGGCTTTTTCAAGTGATGCCGCGTCCAACTCCGTTTCATCCGACGCCAGCTCCAGCTCCTCGTCCACCAAATCCCGCATAAGGTTGCTGAGTTCTTCGCCGTTTGCGTGCGCTCCGCCGTAAAATCTCGAAATGGCGTCAGCAATCGCCGATTCCGACGCCACCACCGGCTCTACGTTGAAGCCGGTCATGAATTTCACATCGTCCATCGCGAACACGTTGGTCGGATCAGTCATCGCAATCGTCAGCACAGAGCCAACGCGCGACAACGGAACCACCTGATACCGCAGTGCCGTATCCTGCGGAATCAGCCGAATCACACTCGGGTCAATCTCGTAATATTTCAGATTGATCGATGGCACGCCATACTGCCGCGACAACACGCCAGTAATGTCATCATCGGTGATGTAGCCCATCTTGGTCAGGCAACTTCCCAGCTTGCCGCCATTCGCTCGTTGGTATTCGAGCGCCTTATGCAGCTGTTCCTGAGAAATCAAACTTTCTTTGACCAGGATTTCGCCTAAACGGACCGACATCCGGGGTACTCCAGACGGTAGTTCACTCACGGCTAAAAGTAACAAAACTTGTCACATGCCGGGTCGCGATTTTCAGCGGTCGTTCTAAACTCGCTAACCCCTGTCCGCATGACCAGTGCCCGTCCTTCAGCCCACTCAGCTTCCTTGACTTGCTACTTTTCCGCCGTTATCGTGCCTTTAAGATGGCTGCTACTCGCCCAATTTCTCGAAATGCTCCATCATTAACTCTTCAGAACACACCCCTGTTGTTGGCAGATTGCTCCGATTTTCCGTTTGCCAAGCCACAAACCGTCGCACTTGAAACCTGGACGCCCGGATTTGTGCCACCTCGTATGCTGAGTTCTTATTTCGACGCTCTCTTCGCAGCGCATGGCCCTCAACACTGGTGGCCCGGGCGCACTCGCTTCGAAATTATCGTCGGCGCCATCCTCACGCAAAACACTTCATGGACCAACGTCGAACGCGCCATTCACAATTTGCGCGATGCGCGTATGCTCTCGACGCAAGCCGTCCGCCGCGTTCGCTCCACGCGACTGGCCCAACTTCTCCGCCCCTCCGGCTACTTCCGCCAAAAAACCAAAACGCTCAAGGCCTTCGTGAACTTCCTTTACTCTTCATACGCAGGCTCGCTCGGGCGCCTTTTCGCAACTCCCACCGCCGTCCTCCGCCATCAACTTCTCGCCCTCCGCGGAATCGGCCCGGAAACCGCCGACTCGATTCTTCTCTACGCCGGCAAACATCCCGTCTTTGTAGTCGACGCCTACACTCGCAGAATCCTGCAACGCCACGGCCACGTTCACTCCAAAATCGCTTATGATGAAATCGGCAAAATGTTCGAATCTTCCCTCCCCGCCGATCACCAACTCTTCAACGAATTTCACGCGCTCATCGTCCACGTCGGCAAACATTTCTGTCGCAAGACTAATCCCGCCTGCTCCCACTGCCCTTTAAATCCGTTCTTGCCTGTTCCTCTCGAACGCGGCGCCACCGGCGATTTTTTGCGCGATGAATCAGCAGTCACGAGTCACCGGTCGCCAGTCACGCTCCCATGACCTCCACCACCTCCAGCCAGCGCCGCCGCCTCCTCCTTGCAGGAGTCGTTCTCACGCTACTTCTCGCCGCTGTTTTCACGTTGGGTTCTCTCGATACACCGTTCGAACCGCGCAACTGGCGCGACGTTCTCACGCTCTATGCCGTCTCCTCATTTATCACCGCTGCCCTCATCGTTTTCGCTTTAATTCTTTCGCGCACTCTCCTCCGCCTGTGGGCCGAACGCAGCCGCGAACAACTCGGTGCTCGCTTCAAAACCAAAATGGTCGTTGGCGCTGTCGCGATTTCGCTTCTCCCCGTGCTCTTCATGTTTTTCGTTAGCTATTCCCTTCTCAATCGCACCCTCGCCCGCTGGTTCCCTCGACCCATCGAAATTGCCGCCGAACAAAGCCGCGCCCTTCAACAAGAAATGTCGCGCGCCGAGCACGATCGCCTTTCCAGGCTGGCGGATATGTGGACGGTTGATTCCCACACCACACAGGCCGAACGTTGCGAGCTCGCCGACGCTTACTGGCAATTGAATGCGGCCGGGACAATCGAATCTTTCGTTTACTGCGCGCACAATTTCGTCCCCAATGTCGCGCCGACGGCCGCTGATAGTCAGAAACCGCCCGCCCTGACCCAAAAGCTTCCGAGTGGAGCAGAAGTCTGGCACGGCGCAAGCATGCTATTTTTGGCGGGTCATTCCGCCGGCCCGACAAAAGCCCTGACTTACGTCGCGCGTAGCGTTCCCAACGACTTTCTCGATCGCCTGAACGAAATCCAAAAACAAACTCTCGCCTACGATCAAGAAAAGCAGCATCTCCGCGCCCTAAAGAGTCAGCTGCTCCTGATCCTCTCGTTTTTTACTGTTCTCCTTCTTTCTTCCGTCCTGTGGGTCGCGCTCTACCTCGCCAAACAAGTAACCGTTCCCATCCAAGCCCTCGCCGAAGGCACCCGCGAAATCTCCTCGGGAAATTTCGACTATCAAGTTCCCGAACAAACCCACGACGAACTCGGCGCCCTGGTCCGCTCCTTCAACACCATGACCACCCAGCTCCGCGATTCCCGCTCGCAGATCGATCAGTTCACCCGCAATCTTCAACAGGCTGTACAGGAGCTCGAACGACGCCGCCAGCTTATCGCAACTGTCTTGGAAAATATTCCCACCGGTGTTCTCTCGCTCGATCCCGACGGCAACATTCTTCGCGCCAATCCAGCCGTAATGGAAATTTTCGGCGCCACCGCCAAAGAAGCTCGCAACATTGAAGATCTGGTCGGCGTCGAAGATGCCCGCGCCATTCGCTACCTGTTCCGCCGCGCTCTCCGCACCGGCGTAGTCTCACGCGAACTCGAAATCGTAGCCGCTGGCCGCTTGATGCACGCCGCTGTAACCGTCAGCTCGCTCGGACCGCGCCGCGCCAACTCCGGCTTCGTTCTCGTTCTCGACGACCTCACTGAACTCCTCCGTGCGCAAAAAGCCGCCGCCTGGCAGGAAGTTGCTCGGCGCATCGCCCACGAGATAAAAAATCCTCTCACTCCGATCCAGCTTTCCGCTCAACGCCTCACCCGCTACCTCGAAAAGCGCGCTGCGTCAGGCGATTCCACTCCTCGCGATCCCGAACTCAATCGCCTGGTCGAAGAATCCTCGCGCCTCATCGAACGCGAAGTCGGCACGCTTGCCGCGCTCGTCAACGAATTCTCGCAATTCGTCCGCTTCCCCTCCGCTAAATTCGATTCCGCCGACGTCAACAACATCGTCCGAGAAGCCATCGAAGTTTTCTCCGGCCGTCTCGATGGCATTTCCCTAACCACATCTTTTGCGGCTCAGACTCCGGCTGTCCGCGCCGACGCTCCCTTGCTCCGTAGCGTTATCGTCAATCTTATTGACAATGCCGCCGAAGCACTCGAATCCTCCCTGGTCAAAAACATCTCTGTGGAAACGCGTTCGAAACCCGATCTCGATTCCGTGGAAATTGTCGTCGCCGACACCGGACACGGCATCTCCCCGCAGGACAAAGACAAACTCTTCCTCCCGCATTTCTCCACCAAAGATCGCGGCACCGGCCTCGGCCTCGCAATCGCCGCTCGCATCGTGGCCGAACACGGCGGTGGTCTTCGCGTCGAGGACAATTTCCCAGTCGGCTCCCGCTTCATTCTCGAACTCCCTGCCGCGGACTCCGTTCCCGCTCAAGTCACAAGTTGAGAATTCCGATGACTCAAGCTCTCGCCCAAGTAACCCTCGTTGTGCGCGAATATGACGAAGCGATTGCGTTCTTTACGCACCAGCTCGGATTTCATCTGCTCGAAGACTCCGCCCTCAGCGACGGAAAACGCTGGGTGGTCGTCGGACCGTACGGTTCCGCAACCCTCCGCTTGCTTCTAGCGCGCGCTTCAACTCCGGACGAAATCCGCAGCATCGGCAACCAAGCCGGCGGTCGCGTGTTCCTTTTTCTCCATACCGACAACTTTTGGAATGATTACCGCGTCATGCAATCACGTGGCGTAAAGTTTCTCGAAACTCCCCGCGAAGAATCCTACGGAACCGTAGCAGTCTTCGAAGACCTCTGCGGCAACAAATGGGATCTCCTAATGCCTTCTCGTCCAAGCATCCCAACTTGATGACGTCTGAAGGTTCACGTAGCGACCACGTAGGTGGCCATCTTGTTTGGGCCATCCTCAGCGAGCCATCTCGTTCTTGTAGCGGGTGCCTTGGACTGCGGCAACCTCGTCCATAGGAACGCGAGACTTGTTGTCATCCCGAGCCGCGCGCAGCGGGGCGAAGGATTTCAACCATTGCGTCTTGACTCGATCCGCCTCGGCCGTTTCGTTCGTTACTTCCTTACTTCTTTGCGTCCAGGCGTCCACTTGCGCTAATTTGTATCTATCACTCGAATCGATGGCTCCCAAACCACACATCCTTATCGTCGACGACGAAGCCGGCATTCGCGAATCCCTTTCGTCTATCCTTACCGACGAAGGCTACGTAGCCGAATCCGCTGAATCCGCCGAACGCGCCCTCGAACGCACCGCCCACGGCGGCCTCGACGTCATTCTCCTCGACGTCTGGCTTCCCGGCATGGATGGTCTCGAAGCTCTTTCCCGTATCCAGACCATGCCCCATCCGCCCGCAGTTATCATGATTTCCGGGCACGCCACCATTGACACCGCGGTCCGCGCCACAAAACTCGGCGCTTTTGACTTCATCGAAAAGCCGCTAAGCCTCGAAAAAATTATTGTTCTCGTGCGCAACGCGGTCCTGCAGCGCCGTCTCGAAGACGAAAATCAGACTCTTCGCTCCGCTCTCGGCCATCGCAACCAAATTCTCGGCGACAGCATTCCCATGAAAGCCTTGCGCCAGCAAATCTCAGTCACCGCTCCCACCAATGGCCGTGTTCTGATTTTCGGTGAAAGCGGCACCGGCAAAGAACTTGTCGCCCGTTCGCTTCACGCCGCTAGCCTCCGCAACAAGGGCCCATTCGTCGAGGTCAATTGTGCGGCTATCCCGGAAGAACTGATCGAGTCTGAACTTTTCGGCCACATCAAAGGCAGCTTCACCGGAGCCAGCGACGACAAAGTCGGCAAATTTCAACAAGCCGACGGAGGCACTCTTTTCCTCGACGAAATCGGCGACATGAGTCTGCGCACTCAATCCAAAGTTTTGCGTGTATTGGAAGAGCAGCGCTTCGAACCAGTCGGGTCCAACCAAACCTCCCGCGTCGACGTTCGCGTCATCGCCGCCACCAACAAAGATTTGGAACAGGAAATCCTGCACGGACGTTTCCGCCAGGATCTTTTCTACCGCCTCAACGTAATTCCCTTTTTCGTAGCCCCGCTCCGCGATCGCACCGCCGACATCCCGGTTCTCGTTCGCCATTTCCTGAATGAATTCAGCTCCGCCTACGGCAAAAAAACGCGCGAACTCAGCGAAGGCGCTCTCGATATTCTTCTTCGCTACCCGTGGCCCGGCAACGTCCGCGAACTTCGTAATTTAGTCGAGCGCCTGGTCATCGTCTGCCCGCAAGTCCGCATCGAGCCGCATCATCTCCCGCCCGAACTTTTCCGCGGCGTAGTCGAAAGCACCCAACAACCGTATGGCACACTGCACGAAGCCCGCAGCGCCTACGAACGCGAATTCATCCTCCGCAAACTCCAGGAAAATCGCTGGAACATGACGCAAACCGCCGCCGCCATCGGCCTCGAGCGCTCCCACCTCTACCGCAAAATGAAAACCCTGGGCATAGCCGCCCCCGACTAACTCGTACGCTTTCCTCTTTCAATGTCCTGCTAGGGGCCCGGACCGGGTCGGGGGCCCTCTGGAGTGCGGCGGCTGGACGCCGTTTTCTCTGCAGACGTGCGCTTGCAAAGTTGCTCCACGTCAAGCCAGCGAACGCTGCCGACTGACGCTCAAGCTCCAACCAGAAAAACGAAGAAGATAGCAGAGAGGTCGCTCACTGACCTCGTGAGGACCTGCGAATACAAGGCGGCTACAGTCAGCGCAGCACTTCGACTTTGACCAGCGTGGTGCCTTGCTTGAGGAAATCGAGGTGCCGCGCCGCTTCATAAGACAGGTCGAGGATGCGGCCGTTCGAAAACGGTCCGTGATCCGTCACCGTGACCCTCACCACTTTCCCGTTTCGCAGATTCGTCACCCGCAGCCGCGTCCCGCACGGAAGATTCCGGTGCGCCGCTGTAAGTTTGCTTGCCGAGTAGACTCCGCCGCACGCCGTCTTGTGCCCGTCGAGCGACGCGCTGTAGAACGCCGCGTACCCGCGCTCCGGCTCGGCGGACTCCCTGCCAGTTCGTGCCGCCCGCTCACTCTTGCCAGCCTGCTTGCCCGCGGGCTCCTGCCCCTCAGTCAATGCCGGCCCCGACCTTGCCAATGGGACCCATGCCGGCCCGGCCCACACCGGCGCAATCCACGCTGCTGCAACCAGGCAGCCCAGCAGCACCGCGCACAGCGCAAAACGATCGCATTTCATCAGGGGACTCCCGGGAACGGGAGCTGGTGCTTGCGAACCTACATCGCCCCCCTTCGAAAAACAAGCACGACGAAAAATAACGGAAGACACCGGCCGCCAATGATCCCCGGCCATCACCAATCAGTGGTGTCTCAGTTAGAATTTTCCCGCGGACGACCGAAGAATAAAACATAGCCGTCAACGTCTTTCAGCTCGAATCCACGCAGGCCGTCCGTCGTATCCTTCAGCGGCACGGAAAAGACGACACCACGCGACGTGAACTCCGCCGCCAGCGCATCAGGAACGGGCACACTGACATACGCATCCCACCGCGCCGCGGGATCGCGCGTGGGGTTGGGCTCCAGGCTTGCCTCGACACTCTTGAACATCAGCAGCGCACCGTCGCGGCAAACGATCGCAAAAAAACGGATCATCCTCGGGTTCTTGGTAGCTGACCTCGAAGCCGAGCCTGTCGCGATAAAAGGCAACAGCGTCAAAAGAATCAGGGCTCCATCAAACAGCAGACGTGCAATATTGCAATCAACAACAGCCAAATCGCGGCCTGAAAAATTAACCCGTGGGCGAGATTGTTGCCGATGTCCATCGGTGCTGTGAGATAGGCTAATGGTCCTGTGGTCCAGGCAATGTCACGACCCATCATCAAATGATGCGCGGCACCATAATTGAGCGCTAACAGCCAAGTGTTATCTACATCTTTCGCATTAAATTCGAGGTAGCGAACGGGACAAAGAACGGCGGCGACATAAAGAAATAAAATCCAGCGCTGGACGTGCTCAAACCGATCGTTCAGGAATATCTGTCGCAGAGAATTTGTCAGCATTCTAATTCGTGGACTCCGACAGCAATTGAGTCATTCAGCTGCATTATTCCCAGTGGAGTCACAGACGACGTCCCGCATTCAGCCTACTTATCGTCTTCGTTCTCGCTGAGCGCTTCCATCTGCGTATGCCAGTCCAACTCTCGCACCGCCATCGGATTCTCCCGCCAGTTCTCTGCCACCTTCACGAACAATCCCAAATAAATTTTTGCGTTAAGAATCTCTTCCAGCTCGATGCGCGCCTGCGTGCCAATCTTCTTCAGCATGTCGCCTTTTCGTCCGATCAGAATTTTCTTCTGCGAAGCGCGCTCCACCGTCAACGTCATTTCGATTCGCAGCAGCTTGGGAGTCTCTTCCCATTTCTCCACCGTCACCGCCAGCGCGTGTGGCACTTCGTGATACGTCAGCGCGATCGCTTTCTCGCGCACAATTTCGCTCGCCAGAAACCGTTCCGGTTGATCCGTAACCTGGTCTTCCGGAAAATACGCCGCGCCCTCTGGCAACAGCTTGACCACTTCATCCATCAAAGCGTCGCAGCCCTCGCCCTTCATCGCGGAAACGGGCACGATTGCAGCAAAATCCTGCGCTTTCCCGAATGTCTCAAGCAATGGCGCCAGCTTCGGGCGCGGCAATTTATCAATCTTGTTCAACACCAGAATCGTTTTTCCAACAAAGCGCTTCGACTTATCCATCAGCAGGTTATCTACATGCGCCCGGGCTTCAGGGTTTGTACCTGCCTGCGCAGGCAGGCTTCCAAACCCTGAGTTCAAAATTGTCGCGTCCACCATCAACACCAGCACGTCGATTCCTTCCAGCGCCGCCGCCACTTCTCGCATCATCTGCTTGTTCAGCGCGGTTTTTGCATCATGCAGCCCAGGCGTATCAATCAGCACCACCTGCGCATTCTCGTTGCTGACAATCCCTTGAATGCGATTTCGCGTGGTCTGCGGTTTCGAAGTTACAATCGCAATTTTTTGCCCTACCAGCCGATTTACCAGCGTAGATTTCCCGGCATTCGGCCGCCCTACAACCGCAACGAATCCCGATTTGTGTGCCGCTCCGTTTTTTGCCTTCTCCACTTTTTTTACTTTTTCCACTGCGTTCATGGCTGGCTCGCATGCATCGCGGTGCTGGACAACTTTTGTATTTTCACTCGCAATACTTTCCGCTGGTTCGCTTCCAGCACTTCAAAACGAAATCCTTCCAAATCGCATTTTTCGCCCGGCGCAGGAACTTTCCCGCTTACATGGCTCAGGAGTCCGGCAATAGTTGTTACCGTTTCGTCCGCCGATTCTCCAAAGTGTACGCCCAGCATTTCTTCCACATCTGCAATGGCTGTACTGCCCCGCATCACCAGCGAACTTGTTCCTTCGCGCACCATTTCCAGTTTAGGGTGAGTGCTGTCCGCTCCACCCACTCCGACAATTTCTTCCACCAGGTCTTCCATCGTCGCGATTCCGGCAACGCTTCCGTGCTCATCAATAATCACTGCCATGGTCTGGTCTTGTTGCCGCATCTCCCGCAAGAGTTCCGAACCAATTTTTGTTTCCGGCATAAACAGCACCGGCCGCATCAACTCTCTCACTTGCCGCTTCAGCAGATCCGTATCCGCGACCTGCAATAAATCCTGTGAATATACGACCCCAACTATGTCGTCCAAGGAATGTTCATAAACCGGCAGCTTGGTAAATCCGGATTCGATCAACTTTGCGTGCAAATCTTCAAGGGTCGCACTGGCTTGAATCGCAACAATGTCCGGCCTGGCCGTCATCACTTCGCGCACCCGCTTATCGCTGAACTCCACCACCTGCTCGATCAGATCGGCCTGCTCCGGCTCAATGATTCCCTCTTCTTCCGCCGCTTCCACCAGGGCTTCGATCCCCTCTTCCGTGCGTTGCTCTTCGCTCTTTTCCATTTCGATTTCAGAAATGCGCGCCAGCGATTCCGCGCCTTCCAGAAAAACGCGAACCGGCCACACCAGCACCAGACTGGCACGCAGCAGCGGAAGCAGCGGAATTAGCCAGCGTCCGGTGGTGCGATACAGCAAGATATCTGGGATAAAATGCATCGCGATCACTACTTCCAGCGCAATGAACGCGACCAGTTCGACCACCGATTCCCAGGTGCCGGGAACAAAATAAAAAACTCCACGCGTCGTTTCCAGCACGAGAAACGCTAGCCAGAAATGTCCCAGGATGCGGAAGGCGCGGCCGGCACTGCGCCGGTTTAATTTTATTCGCGGCTCAATCTCCGCCTCGAAGATGTCCAGATGCTCGTGGACCGGTCCGGTGGTCATCCGGCCTAATTCTCTATATATCAACGTTAAATACGAGTACACTGGCAGAAATAGCGCCAGCAGCACCACACCAAGAGCGAATAGCCACGAGTATCCGTTGCTCACGCGAGTCCGAGCCTCCGCCGCAGCTTCTGCTCGATCCGATTCATCTGGCCGTAGTCACTTTTGCTTTCGTGATCATACCCCATCAAGTGCAAAACACCGTGCAACATCAGAATGCGTATTTCGATGTCCAATGTGCGGCCATTTTTATTGGCGTAGCGCCGCGCGGTTTCGGGCGCGATCGCGATGTCACCCAAAAAACCGCCAGCGCTTCTTGCACACACTCGATTGGTTTGCTTGCTCTTGGCATGCCGTTCGGCGCGCCGCTTGGAAAGTGCCGGAAAAGATAACACATCGGTCGGGCCCTTTTTTTTGCGGTAATTCTGGTTCCATTTCGCGATTTCCGCATCACTGACGAAAGCAATCGACACTTCCGCTTCCGCGAAATTTACTTCTCGCAGGATTCTGCCGAGAAACTCGGTGAGCGGTTGCTCCGCCAGAGGTACTTTCTTCTGTCGGTTCAGGATCATTTCAGTCCAGGGCTACTAAGTACAAGCCCTGATACAGCTCTACTGCTGCTTGTCGTGAGCGATCGAACTTTCTTCCGGGTGGCGACGCTCTTGCTTGCCGTCGCCCCTGCTCTCGCCCCTGCCATTGCCGCGCTGTGGGTGGTCCACTTCATATTCTTCGTAGGCACGAATGATGCGCTGCACCAGATTGTGCCGCACCACGTCCTTGTCGGTAAAGTGCACCACTCCGATGCCTTCAATTTTCCCGCAAATCTCCAAGGCCTCGATGAGACCGCTCTTTTTTCCTGTCGGCAAATCAATTTGCGTGATGTCGCCAGTGACGACCGCCTTGGAATTGAATCCCAGCCGCGTCAAAAACATCTTCATTTGTTCGCTGGTGGTGTTTTGCGCCTCATCTAAAATCACGAACGAATCGTTCAACGTGCGTCCGCGCATAAAGGCCAGCGGCGCAATTTCAATAATTCCCTTTTCCAGAAAACTTTCCAGCTTGTCGGGATCGAGCATGTCGTATAGCGCGTCATACAACGGCCGCATGTAAGGATCGACCTTTTCCTGCAGCGTGCCTGGCAAGAATCCTAGCCGTTCACCGGCTTCCACCGCGGGCCGCGCCAAAATAATTCGATTCACCTGCTTGGTCAGCAGCGCGCTCACCGCCATCGCCACCGCGATGTAGGTTTTTCCAGTTCCCGCCGGCCCGATGCCAAACATCATGTCGTGATGCTCAATCTGTTCCATGTAATGGCGTTGCGAGGCATTGCGCGCCACAACGCTCTTCTTACCGAAGGCGCGCAATTTTCCCGGGTCGAACATACCGCGCGGTGATTCTTCCGGCGCGTCCATGGCAACGCACATCAGCGACTTCACTTCCTCGCTGGTCAATTGTTTCCCCCTGTGCGTCGCGTGGTTATATTCCTCCACGATTTTCACGGCCTGGGTCACAGCGTAGTGTTCGCCTTCGATCGTCAATTTCGAATCGTGCAGATGGGTGCGGACATGCAAGGAGTCTTCCAGCAGGCGCACGTTCTCGTCCAGAGTTCCAAAAAACGGTTCAAGTTTTCCGGCGATGTGTATCGTGCGTTTCATCCACGTTGAGGACTTTTCAGACGAAGCAACCGCGGCAGGCTTTCCTATGGCTGGAATTGATGCGTGTGCTGCAAACCGACTGACCGCTTCGCGGTCGCCCATAGTTTTGGTTCCCTCCGACCCCAACCTCCACTACATGCCATTGACTGCACTACTTTTCACCCTAACCTACCCCTCGGTCACGGTCAAGTTATGCAATGTTACAGTTGGCTAGGCGAAAGCTTACGTCATTTGCCCGCATTCAATGTCGCAGCGGTAGCTTTTTACGGCGAGCGGCGCCATGACGGCGTAACCATATTTGTTTGGTTTCAGATTGGCGATGAGTAACTAGTCAGCTGGGACCGCGCGGGTGCGTGCCCAATCGCGGATCGCTGTGATGTCTTCGGAGCGCGTGACGCTGAGCGGCTGAGTGGACTTCAGTTCTGCGAGAAGAATGTCGGTACTCAATTGTTCTTTCGCGGCGAACGCGGTGTACAGGCCTGAGGCGATGGCCTGCTCGATTTCCGCGCCGGAAAAGCCCCCGCTTGCAGCAGCGAGTTTTTCCAGGTCGAACGCGCTGGCGTCGCGGGCACGCTTTCTCAAATGCAGCGCGAAGAGCGCCGCGCGCACCGGCGCGTTCGGCAAATCCACAAAAAATATTTCGTCGAAGCGGCCCTTGCGCAGCATTTCCGGCGGCAACGCGGAAATATTGTTGGAAGTGGCAGCCAGAAAGACACCGCTTTCGCGGTCCTGCATCCAAGTCAACAGCGTGGCCAGCAAACGTTGTGAGAGCCCTGCATCGGCATCTCCGCTGGAACCCGCAGAGGCAAAGGCTTTCTCGATTTCATCAATCCACAAAACCAGCGGCGCCATCTTCTGCGCTAGGTCCAAAGCTTTGCGCAGTTTTCTTTCGCTTTCGCCGACGAATTTATCGTAAAGCGCGCCAGCATCCAGGCGCGCCAATTCAAATCCCCAGTCGCCAGCGATCGATTTGGCGGCAAGACTTTTGCCGCAGCCCTGCACTCCAGTAATTAGGATCCCTTTTGGCGGCACCAGCCCGAACTTTTGGCCTTCAGCACTCAAAGCGCTTTTTCGTTTCATCAGCCATTCGCGCAGCCGCAGCAATCCGGCAATATCCACGAATGACGTATCGCGACGTACGGATTCCAACAGGCCACCGCCGCGAAGAGCTTCCCTCTTGGCGTCAAGCACCGCATCCAGCAGCGAGGCGTCCGCTCTACCTTGTGCCAGCACACAGCGCCGGAGGGTACGCATAGCTTCGGCGAACGGCAATCCAGATAGATTCTTTGTAACTTGTTGCATGCTCGCGAGATCGAGGGTGACCGGGACGTGATTCTCGCGATTTAAATCAGCGAGGGTTTGTTTCGCACCTGCAAATATCTCTTCCAGCGACGGAAGGCCCAGATCGAATGCAGCGGCTTCTCCTCTTAGTTCCGGCGGCAGCTGAATCGAACCGGCGGTAATCACGATAGAGCGTCGCGCGGTGCGGAATTGTTCGGCGAGTTCGCGCAGGCGGCGGCACACTTTATCGTTATCGCAGTAGCGCGAAAAATCCTTCAGCAGAAAGATACCGTCGCCCTGCACGGCTGCCATATTGGAAAGCGCGGCTTCGGGCGCTTCTGAGTTGTAGATAGGAGCACCATGGAATCGGGCCAGGCCAGTGGTTACACTCCAAGTGAACAATGGAACGTTTAACTGCGAAGCAACTTCGAACAGCGTCTGCTCGACGCGTTCTTCTTCGGGCGTTTCGATGGTTAGAATTGGATTATGCGAATTGATGAGCAGCAGCAACTCATCGCGTTTGCCCGGCTTGTGAACAGAGTGCAGACCGCCGGTCTGCACAGCGCTTTTGTCGTCGTTTTTCGTGAGAGTCAATTTAGTTTGGCTCGTTAATCTGTCTCGGGGGGCGTGTGTTTGACAGACCTACGCGCGTCCCCTAGACTTAAATGTTTGAGCGATACGCAAAAGGAGCATTAGCTAGATGGCCCAAGGACAGGCTACCAAAATAAAGAAGAAGAAAAAGTCAGTAATAAAGCGTGCGGCACAATCTGAGCAACGGGCGGAAGTGAACCGCGCGAACCGGACGCGGGTGCGGACGGCGATCAAGAAGCTGCGCGGAGCGATTAGCGCGGGCGATGTAACAGCGGCGGGAAATTTGCTGAATCCAACGCTTTCGGCGATTGATCAGGCGATTACCAAGAACGTGCTGCACGAGAATACGGCAAACCGTTACAAGTCGCGGTTGACATTGGCGTTTAATGGCTTGAAGGCCAAAGCGGCGAAGTGATTTTTTGAACGACAGTTGAGATTGGAACGACAAGACCGGACAATTTGTCCGGTCTTTTTTTAGCGGTTCAGCCGGTGGCCGAGTTCCAAGATTCAGCGCACCCGAATGGCACCAGTCGGAAGACCGGCCACCACAGCGGCACCACAACGCAAAGATGTGCGTTGTATGATCGACCGTAGGGGCACAGCGCGCCGCCCCAGCCTGCCCGGCCGACTAGCGGGCGGTTAGCTCGGTGATTAGGAATTCCATCACGGCGCGGGAGTCTTCGCCGCCGCGTTTGAGGCGATCGTCGGCGCGTTGGAATGCTCGCATGCCTGCGAGCAGGCGCGGCTTTGATATTTTGCGGGAATTCTGTAGTGCGAGTTCGGCTTGCTCTGGCCGCATCTGGAGCGCGCGCGCAGCTTGCCAGCCGTTCACCGCGCCTTTTATTTCGCTGGCTTCGACTAGTTTGCGGTACATCCACGCCATTGCGCCCAGCATTTGCAATGGTTCCTCGCCGTCGCGCAAAAGCCTATGCAAAAAATCCAGCGCGCATTTTGCCTGACGCGATGCCAGCATGTCCGCCATTTCCCAAACGGTTGCTGCCCGCTCCGAAATCACCATGAGCGTAACGTCCTCGCGACGGATCAGTCTTCGATCGCCGGCAAATGTGCTGAGTTTTTCAATTTCGGTCTTTAGTCGCTGCAGGTCGGCGGCGACACATTCGGCCAAATCTTCCGCGGCGTCTCTTTCGAATTCGACCCCTTGCTCTTTTGCGAGCGAGCGCGCGAGAGCAACTGCGGCGGCGCTTCGCTGATCGGGATCTTCACCCAAGCCAACCTCTACGACCAGCGATGTTGCAACGAGTAACTTAGCCAACTTCATACGCTGATCGAGATGCGCTGCCTCCATCACCAAGACCGTAAACGGCGCAGGATCACCGAGATATGATTCCAGTTGCTTCACCGCTTCGTCGCGTTTTTTTTCGGCAAACTCCTCGATCGCTTCCGCCTCTTCGAGAAAAACAACTTGCTGAGGCGAAAGCATGGGCAGGGTTTGCGCCTGATCGAGAGCGGCCTGAACGTCGCCGCGTTCGGCGGAGAATCTGGAGACTGCCCAGGTTCGCGCGGCTTCTGGAACGTACTGGTCAATCAACTGGGCGCGACAGATGTCGCGCAAATAGGGTTCTTCTCCTAGAAGAAGAATCGCTGGGATGGGCTTGCCTTTTTTGAGGCGAGAGAGCAGTTCGTCGGTGCTGACCGGCGGCATTAATAATTCTCCGTTACCGCGGAAACCAGGCGCTTGGCAAAATCCTGGGCCATGCGATCGAGAGCCGGGTCTTGCTCTTCGAAGAAACTCTTCACATCGGTGGAGATTTCGTATTCGTTGCGAAAAACAAAGTTGTCATTGTGATAGAGAATTTTCTGGGTGGTGGATTCGGTCAGCGTCACTTCGCACTTCATGGTAACCAGCATGGTGGTGGCGCGGGTGGTTGCCGGAGTAGTGGCGGTTGCTGGAATGCTGGTGAAAAGCAGCGGCACGGCTTCCACCGTGAGTACTTTGCCGCGTAACACGGCATCTCCACTCTCCGGAGCAGGAACGACTTTGTAGTTGGTGCGCGACAACAATTCGTGGATGGTCGCCGCGGTGAGCCGCTGCTCGATGCGATAGCTGGAGGTCTTGTTTTCGATAGCGGGAACGGCAATCACGTGGATTGTTTTTGGTAGCGCATCGTTGCGGCCGACTACGTGATAGCCGCAACCGGCGAGGATGGTTGCCGCAAGCAGCAAGCAGGTTACAGTGGCGCGATTCATTCGAGTAGTTTCCCCGCCAATTTTACCGCGTTTGCGGCCGGCAAACGGAGATTGTCCGCGGCGGCCCACAACCACCATGCGCCCGGACTGGACGGATCCGGACGCGGCGGCGCGAGTTGTAGCGACGTTTCGCCGGCGGAGCTGACGTTGTCTGGGGCAGAGTCTTCCGGTGTGATGCTGAAGCCGAACGATTCGCAGCTTTTGGCAAGCGCCGCGGCGTCGGCGGATGCCGCGATCCGCGCACATGCGGTGACCGTCGTTCCGTAATACACCGGGGCGTGGAGTAATTGCACCGCAGGAATCGTGGTGTCCGATGGAAGGCAGGAGCGTACTTCGCGGCGGACAATGTCCAGGGACAATTGCAGATTCTGGCGGCTTGCCGAGCCGAAGCGATCGAGCATGGTGAAGGCTGCCTGCGCATCAAAAACTTGTTTGCCGAGCGATTGAAACGAAAGCAGCTGGCCGGTCTGCGCTTCCAATTCTTCGATGCCCGCTTTTCCGGCGCTGGATGAGACCGGCTGGAAAGCGACGGCGGTGAGCGAATTGGGGTTCCATTGGCGCAGTGCAATTGTGAGGCGCGCAATGATTTCGGCGGGCGCTGAAGGCACAACAAAAATCGCTGCGTTTTTGTTGAAGGGAGTTGCAGCGAGATCATCGAGCTTCGGCAGCCACGTTTGTGCGTCGGTTTGGCCTGCAAATTCACCGGACAAATCCACGATGTGGGCGCCACTTTTCCTGGCGAGATCGAAATTTCTTTTGCTGAACGCTGGGGAGCCGGTGAAGAATACAATCCAGGCCTTGTTGAAGCTGTCTTCTTCGACGGGCTGGATGACAGCAGGTTCTCCGCCTGCTTCGGTAAGCAATCCGGCGACGGTTTCTTCGTCAACCAGGCGAAAGTCTGACGCGGCGAAACGGCTTTCTTCGAGAAGGGTTTTTAGTTCAGCGCCGAGGAGAGAGGAAGCACCGGCAATGACAATTCTGCGCGATTCAAGAGTGGTGGCCACGGATCAGGACGAAGCGGAGCGCACTGCTGCGCGCTGCCGCAAAAAGCGGATGAGATGTAAAGTGACGCCGGCAATGGCATAGCTGCAGGCCAGTATCAATAGTGCGATCTCTGAATAGACCCAGATGACCGCTCCCAAAATCAGAAGCAGCAAAATCAGAATGCCTGGTTGTTTCTTGCTCCAAGGCAGGTCTTTGAAACTGTAGAAGCGAATGGTGCTAGTCATTAGCCCAGCGAGGGCCACCGCAAGCAAGAGCCAACTCACGGACCAATATAAGTCGACCAGCGGACCACCAACTCCGAGCGATCCATCTCTACGAAACGCGTGGACGATAGAGGCGATCACACCTGCAGCGGCAGGAGTGGGCATTCCCACGAAATATTTTGACCCTCCAGGCGCCATACCCTTGACGTTAAACCGTGCCAGTCGCCAGGCGCAGGCGATTAAGAATGCCAGGCAACAGAGCCAGCCTAGACGCCCGACCCAGGGAACCTGGTTAGCCACGTTGCGAACGCCCCAAGCATAGGCCAATATCGCCGGTGCGACGCCGAAACTCACCACGTCCGCGAGGGAATCAAATTGAACACCGAATTCGGTGTTGGTTCCGGTCATGCGAGCGATACGGCCGTCCAGAGAATCGAAGACAATGGCGATGCCGATGGCCTTTGCAGCGTGGTTAAAATCCTCGGGACTGCCCATCAGGGACGCAATAACAGCGTAATATCCGCAAAGCAAATTAGCGGAGGTCAGCGCCGCCGGGATAAGAAAAATTCCGCGGCGCAACCTCGCTTGGGTGCGGTGTCTGCGGCCTTCGAACGGAATTTCCTGTTGGTCCAGGATGGCCATGCTTAGGAATGCCTTTCCGTCGCTGCGAACGAGGCTTCACCGGAAGAATTCGCGGTTTGGTGAGGCCACCGCGCCAGAATGCTGGAGCCGCCGGCTACGTTGTCCCCTACTTTTACCAGAAGCTCCGAGCCTTGCGGAAGCCACAGGTCAACACGTGAGCCGAAACGAACAAGGCCGATGCGCTCGCCTTTGGCGACGGATTCGAGTGGTTTTTTCCAGGAAACGACGCGACGGGCGATCAAGCCGGCGACCTGTTTGAACTCGATGCTGCCTTGCACAGTGGCCAGCGTAAAAACATTTTGCTCGT
>WNFR01001437.1_pt1 | contig 24863 bp, 18 predicted proteins | sample 5400221 | NCBI WGS metagenome assembly WNFR01 (sample SAMN13153357, study PRJNA577476) | soil metagenome | isolation source: 40 cm soil under Madrone tree | place: USA:California | collected 2016-06-14 | reverse complement strand
ACGAACACCACAGTAGCGATGCCATACCACCGTTGAAGTTCACCAGTTGTATCAAGAAGGATGCAATCGGCATCAGCGTCACGTCCTTGCCGCGACTCGCTGGCGAGGGCGACACGCAGTGGAAAAACACCCAGATCTGCGCGGATTTCCTGCAGCCGTTCAACGTGACGCGGCGCGATGAACAAACGCAAGGACGGAAATTGCTGGCGCAAACGCAGAAATATTCCGGCCAGGATTTTTTCTTCGCCGCGATGCGTGCTGCCGCCAAAGAGGACGAGTGAATCCGAGCTGACAGCTGGAAGGACGTCCCGCAGGGTCGTGGCTACAGCTTGGCTTTGTGGCTGAACGTCAGGATCGAATTTGATGCTGCCTGTCACATGGATTCTGTCTGGGAGGACACCGAGCGCTGCCCATCGTTCGATGTCTTCCTCTTCAGGTACGCAAACCAAATCGAGAAGCCGGAATATTGGCGCGACGAAAAATCGAAATCGCCGATACCGTCGCTCAGAGCGCGGAGACAACCGCGCATTTACGAGCACGAGCGGAATCTGCCGCATGTGCGCTTCACCGGCGAGATTGGGCCATACTTCGGCTTCGATCAGAAGAATGCGCGCCGGACGAATCACGGAGAACGCGCGGCGCATAATTGGCCAGTAATCGAGAGGCGTGTAGATGATTTCCATCCAGGGCGGCGCGTTTTTGCGTGCCAGAGCGAATCCAGTCGTCGTGGTTGTCGTCAAGACGCAGCGCAAATCAGATTCGAGCGTGCGCAAGGCATTCGCCAGTTTCAGCGCAATGTTAACTTCGCCTACGCTGACGGCATGTAGCCAGGTTGATCTTTGCTTCGATAGGCAATCGCGCAACTCGCGGTCGTATATTCCCAGTCTCTGTCCAAATTTTTCGCGGTAACCGCCACGGCGAATCATTTTGGTGAAATATCCGGGCAAAAAGAACAACAGCCCGATCGGCCAAAACAAATTGTAGATAAAACGGATCATTTGATTGCAGACTGGCTCAAGAACAGCACTTCGGTAGCGCCATAGGTTCTTTTCGTGACTACGCGCCAGAGTTTCATCTCGGCTACAGTTTCATCCGGCCGTTTTTCCAAAACAAACATTCCACTGGGTTCGAGCAATCGCGGCAGCGCTTCGTTATTGAGAAGCGTTTCAGTATAACGCTCGCCGTGCTTTATTTTTTCATAAGGCGGGTCGGCAAAAATGATTTGATAGGACTCAGAGTTGGATGCTTTTCGAAGAAAATCGAAAACGTCCTGATTTCGAATGCGGCCCTTTAGTTTCGTTTTGGTAAGATTTTTTTCGAGTACCTCCACCGATTGTCGGCTCTCCTCGACGAAAACGGCCGACGATGCGCCGCGACTGAGCGCTTCAATTCCCAGCGCACCGGTTCCAGCAAAGAGGTCGAGCACGCGCGCGCCAACGATTGCATCGCCCAGGCTTGAGAAAATTGCGGCTTTGACGCGATCCATTGTCGGGCGCACACCGCGCTTTGGAACTGCGAGGCGGACCCCGCCGGCGCTGCCGGCGATCACCCTCATGGCGAGGCAACTGGAGATGGCGTTACCGTAACTTCAGGCAGCGCTTGCTCCGGCGAAATAGCGGGTGATGGCGCTGCGGTAATCGCCTCTTCGGCCGGCTTCTTTTTCTTCTTTGACCGGTCCTTTTTCCCACCAAAGAAGCTGTTGAGCATACTGCTGATATCACGGCCGACTACTCGCTCCACCAGGTTTGTGCTTGGCCGATCAACAGTCCCGCCGACCTGAAACTCGATGGCACGAAAACCAGGCTCGTCGATCGGATGAAAATTGTCGCGAATTGCCCTGAAAAGCTGACCGCGAATTCTGTCGTTGATCGCGAGCTGTGAATTGAGCTGCAGCGCGCCGTCAAAGCCGACTGTGCCAGACGCGGTGAGACGAATATTCGGCGAACGCAAGATCAGCTCATCAATAGTAATCAGTCCCGGGCTTAAGTGATATGTTGCCCCTGCCTGGTCCAAATGGAGCTCCTGGAGTTCCTCGATCTGAAGAATCTGGCCTAACAACACCAGCAACCTGTATTGCTCCACTCGACCTTCCCGCAGGAAAATCTCGCCCTTTCCAATAAGCGCCTCCGCGTCGCCAGTTTTGCCTGACGCTTGGAAATTTCCCTCCAATTTTCCATTCACCATTCCTTTGGGTCCGCCGGCATGTTCGACAATTTGATCCGCGAGCACGTCATGAAAATTCACGCTGGTCGTGAACGGCGCGCCTTCCGCCTCTGGCTGTATGGCAAAATAGCCGTTCACCTCGCCGTCTGCGACGCGCGCGGTAATTTTGGAAAGCTCGAGCACGTCTGGCTCGTAACGAAGTGGCGAACGGAGCTGATCTAGAAAGAAGCGGTCTCGCAACGAAATTCTGGCCACCTTTGCATCGCCATACAGGGTCTGTGCACTGCGGATGTTGGTGCGAAAATCTACTCCTGCAAAACCCGCTACCAGTCTGCCGGCCTCATCGAGAAAAGTGAAATCGCCGTTCCTAACGCTGACGCGTCGAACTTCCGGAGCCATGGCCCTTCGTGGCTCCCTTCGGGGGAGTTGATCCTTAGCCATCACCGCCGTCGAAGACGCAACAGTGGCGGCCGCAGTAACAGCAGAAGATGCCCTGGTTGGAACAGGTTCGATTTCTGCTGCCGATTGGGGAATGGTCGGAGGGTGCGTTATGGGAACGTCATGTGGCTGCGCTGCTTGGGCACTGGGCAAACGCCATTTTCCTTCTGCGTCTTGCGGCCACACAACCCTGGGATTGATAAGGGAAACCACATTGATCACCAAGCGCTGTGAAAACAGCGAGGGGTACCGAACACGCAGCCGGAAAGTTTTTGCCTCAAGAAAATACTTCGGACCGACGGACGACGTTTGCGGAATCGTGATGCCACTCAGTTCGAGACCGCCCCACGGCGTAACACTCATGCTGCGAATCTTGAGCGGCACCCCGAGAGTGCGTGTCAGTTCCTGCTGAATCTTTGCTTGTGCGCCTTGTGATTGCACATACAGGTTCACGCCAAGCAAGAGAACTACGCCGAGCGCAATCAATGCCCCCAGAGCAATCACCACCAGCCGGCGCAGCTTTCGCATCCTGAGATGTTACGCAGCGCCAGTTTGAAGCAAACATCAAAGCCTGATGTCATTCTGAGCGAGGCGAAGCTGCAACGCAGCCCCGAAAGCTTTCGGGGCGAGGCCAGGCTTTCAATCTCGGATTAATTTTGGACAGAATCCTCTATCGGAAATAAACCAGAGATGTTTGAAAGCCTGGCCTCATGCTGCGCATTTCGTTGCAGCGCTTCGCTCAACATGACAACGCGATTTGTGAGATTGAATTCTTTTTGTTTTTCCGATGACTGACATAGCTGTCATTCTTAATCCCAGCGCGGGGAATCTCGAAACTGTTCGGGACTGGCAGGAGCGCGTCGAATCAATCGCCCGCAGGTGCCCAATCCGAATTACGTCCTACCCGGGCGAGGCCGAAGCGCTCGCCAGAAGAGCGGTGGAGGACGGTTTTGCACGGATCGTCGCAGCGGGCGGCGACGGAACCGTAAACCAGGTGGCGAACGGAATTGCCGGCAGCAATTGTGCGCTCGGCATTCTTCCCATGGGCACGGTGAACGTTTTCGCGATGGAGCTCGGCCTGCCGTCCGACGATCTCGCGCTTTGTTGGGATGTCGTCGAGGCCGGAACCATTCGTCTGGTTGATCTACCGAGCGCGAATCAAAAATACTTTGTTCAGCTAGGCGGTATCGGGCTCGATGCACAAGCTGTGAAAGAGACCAGCCTTGCGTTTAAGCGCAGTCTTGGCCCACTCAGCTATCTTATCTCTGCGGCACAGATTGCCGCGCGGCGACCACCGAAGCTTTTCATTCACTCGGAGAACACCTCTGCGCGGGAAGGATCATTTGTTCTCGTCGGAAATGGACGTCTTTACGGCGGACCTTTCCCGTTCTTCAAGCAGGCCGTCATCGACGATGGCTTGCTGGATGTGGTTGTGTTCAAGCGCCTTGGCTATTTGGAAATCATCAAGTACCTCCATGACGTTGTATTCAGCTCAGACATTCGCGTTCCTGAAATTGAATATTTTCAAACTCGCCATCTCTCAGTGACAAGCGAGCAGGACGTTCCCGTCGAGCTTGACGGTGAACTCGCCGGCAACTGCCCAGTAGAATTTCAAATGCACGAAAGAGCGCTTCGTGTGCTGGCGCCTCCCTCCTCGGCATAACGCTACTGCGCGTCGCGAATTCCGTTCGCGTGCGCGAAATCTGCATTCGACACGGACTGTCGTGTGAGCCCCGCGGCAACTAGTCTTTCGCACAAAACCGCGTGATGTTCCCGGCGATGGATGCGTGCGCGCGCTGGATTCGGGAAAGGTCGGCCACATCGTTAAACCCTTCACAGGTGCAGACCAGCTTGGTCCAACTAAGCGAACAATGGCCGGCAAGCGCGCAATCCCTAATCGAAGTGGTCGAACAATTTCCACTGGGCGAAGCGGCCCTGCTGCATCTCCTTGCAGTCTCGAGTATTTGCGCGGCACGCTTGACGCGGAACCCTGAAACGCTGCTGTGGCTTTCTCAGCCCAAAATATGCCTGGCCTCCCGCGGCTCAGCGGAAATGATCGCCGAGTTACACGATTTGGCGGGTGATTCGGCGACCAGCACAAAGTTCGCGGGACTACGCTTTTGGAAGGGCCGGGAGATGACGCGCGTGGCGCTGCGTGAACTTGCCGGAGTCGCTCCACTGGAAGAGACAACGGGCGAACTTTCGCAGATCGCCGAGATTTGCATCCGCCGCGTGTTCAACCACTGGGACACCGAACTTCGGCACCGACACGGCTCGCCAAGAGCAGACTTTGCCATTCTTGCACTTGGGAAACTCGGTGGAGCTGAACTGAATCACAGCTCGGACGTCGACCTCCTTTTCCTCTACAGTGAGGAAGGCCAACTTGCGCCGCATATTTCGTATCACGAATTTTTTAATCGATTGGGTAACAAGATTCTCGAGGCGTTTTCGACACCCGATCCCACCGGCTCGCTCTTCCGAGTTGATTTGCGTTTGCGACCCGAAGGCTCGGCAGGGCCTTTGGCTCGGTCTCTCGAGAGCATGGAAAATTATTACGCTGGGTTCGGCGAAACCTGGGAACGCATCGCCCTCATCAAAGCCCGCGGAATCGCCGGCAGCCGCGAGCTGGCCTACGATTTCCTGAGATTACATCAACCGTTCATCTATCCTAGGACCTCCACACCGGATTTGTTGGACGAGATTGCGAAAATCAAGCATCGCATCGAACGCGACATTGTCGGTGCGGAGAAACTGCAGCGCGACGTAAAACTTGGACGCGGCGGAATTCGCGACATCGAATTCATCGTACAGACGCTGCAGCTTATTCACGGGGCGCGTCATCCGTTTCTGCAGGAACCGAACATGCTGAAGGCGCTCCGCGCGCTGCGAGAACTGGATTTGCTTGCTTCTCAGGAAGTTTTGGCGCTGGACAACGCGTATCGATTTCTCCGCCGTGTCGAACACCGCCTGCAAATCGAAGCCGAACAGCAGACCCACACGGTGCCGGACCAACCGGAAGCATTGCACCATCTTGCCCGAAGCTTGCGCTTCTCGTGCGCGAACGATTTCACAGCGGCATTGCAAAACCGGATGGGCTCGGTCGGACCGATTTTTCGAAGGATCATTTCTGGAACGCCGTTGGAGACCGCGGAAATTAGCCTGGAACTTTTCAACGACCCGAAGCGAGCGGAGAAAGCGTTGAGAGATCTTGAACGAGGCGCGGCGAGTTTCCACGTGGCTCCCCGAACTCGTCAGATATTCCGGAAATTGCGCCCGACTCTGCTCGATTGGCTGGCGAAAGCTGCTGATCCGGACACGACTCTGAACCAATTCCTTCGGTTCGTGGAAGCTTATGGCCTGCGCAGTTTGCTTTTCGAGCTGCTCGTCACGAACCCGAAATTGCTTGGGCTGCTTGTCAAGACGTTCGACGCCAGCTGGTTTGCCGGCGACCTCTTGATTCGTCGGCCGCAACTTCTGGACGACATTACCCGCGATCCAACGTTTGATGAACCGCGATCGGTTGCCGAGAATCTCCGGCGGCTCACCTCGTTAGGCGCAAATGCAAACAATTTCGATCCGATTCGCGCATATCGGCAGCGGCAATTGTTGCGCATCATTCTGCGTGAGACTGTGGGGCTCGCGCCGACGGCAGCTGTGTTCGGCGAGCTTTCTGATCTGGCTGAAGCTTGTCTCGTTTTTACGGCCAGGCTGCTCGGGCACGAGCAACTAACCATCATCGCCTTCGGTAAATTTGGCGGACGTGAGATTAGTTATGGCACAGACTTGGACGTCGTATTTGTGGGCGAGAACAATCGCACCGCACAAAGTCTCATCGCCGCGATGGCGCAGCCGACTGCCGAAGGAAATATTTGGCCGCTCGACGCCAGGCTGCGCCCCGAAGGTGAAAATGGCCCGCTGGTTGGTTCGATCGAGACTTATCGATCTTACTATGCAAACCGAGCGCAGTTGTGGGAGATGCAGGCGCTCACACGCGCGCGTGCCGTCAGTGGGCCGCTAAAAGATGAATTCATGGAAGTGGCAAAAGCCGTCTGGCGCCGCGCCAGCCAGGACCCCGAGCTTCTGGTCAAAATCGATCGCATGCTTGAGCGCATTCGCCTTGAGCGAGGCAGCGGCTCGGATTTTGTCGATTTAAAAACCGGAACCGGCGGGATCATAGAAGGCGAATTTCTGGTGCAAGCATTGGCGATGCGCGAAAATGTTTGGGAGCCGAATTCGCAACGGGCACTGGATCGATTACGTGAACGTGGACTCTTTAACGATGCTGAAGCCACGAAATTGAAACAGTCATACGGATTCCTGCGTCAGTGCGAATCCGCATTGCGCCGATATGAGAACAAGGCCGTGTCGTCACTGCCAAACGATCCCAGTGCGCAGCAGAGGCTTGCCATCCAGCTTGGCTATCAGAATCTCGAAACTTTTCGTCGCGATTACATCGATGCTCGCGAGTCAATTCATATGCTTTACGAACGGCACGTTACCTTCCGAGATCACGGTTCCGCGTCAGCTCTTCAACAGGTCAATGCTTCAACGTGAGCGAAGCTCAACCAGGAATACCTTTGAGCATTTCCGCGTTCGTCGGGAATTTTTTGACGAACATCAGGAGACGTTGAATGGCTTCCTCCGGTTTGTGACCGGCGAGGCCGCGTCGAATGAGGTTGACCTTTTCCAGTTCCCACGGTTGCAACAGGAGTTCTTCGCGGCGCGTTCCGGACAAAAAGATGTCAATGGCCGGATAAATTCGCTGATCGCTAATTTTTCGGTCCAAGACCATTTCCATGTTGCCGGTACCTTTGAACTCTTGAAAGATCAGCTCGTCCATACGGCTGCCGGTTTCGATCAGGGCTGTGGCAACAATGGTTAGCGAACCGGCTTCCTCCGTATTCCGCGCGGCTGCGAAAATCTTGCGCGGAATTTCCATGGCGCGCGCGTCGATGCCGCCGCTCATGGTACGACCGCCGCCGCCCATGGCATTATTGAAGGCGCGAGCCGTGCGCGTGATGGAGTCGAGCAGGATAAATACATGTTTGCCCGCTTCGACCAGCCGTTTGGCGCGCTCGATTGCTAACTGCGAAATGCGCGTGTGACTCTTGATGTCGGCATCGTTAGAGCTGGCCATCAGTTCTGCTGTCGGGTGTGACCGCCGAAAATCGGTCACTTCCTCCGGACGCTCATCCACCAGAAGAATGATCAGGATCATCTCCGGATGATTTTTGGTCACTGCGTCGGCGATGTGATGCAACAGCGTCGTCTTGCCTGTTCGTGGCGGCGCGACAATCAAACCGCGTTGGCCCATGCCCAGCGGCGTCATCAAATCCATGATACGCGTCGTGTAGCGGTCGGGCACCGTCTCAAGCTTGATCTTTTTGTTCGGATTGATCGTTGTTAGTTCTTCAAATGGACGGAGCCCCTGATATTTTGCCGGCTCTTCGCCGTTGATTGTGATCAACCTCGTTAATTGAGGGCCACGGCTCCCGCGTCGAATTTCGCCGTTGATCCACATGCCGTCACGCAGCGCGAAGCGGCGAACGATTTCGGGAGTGACAAAGATGTCCTGCGGCGTCTGCACAAAATTGCGTTTCGGATCGCGCAGAAAACCGAACCCTTTGCCGGAAATTTCAATGATACCCTCGCCGAATTCCGGTTCGACCTGGACCTGTTCGCCGGCTTCGCTAGCGCCCTCGGTGGCTTCTCGGCCTGCTGTGCCGGTCTGATCGAGCGTCTCGACAGCGACATCTGCGCCCGGGTTGTCGGCGTTTGTGGATGAAGAATTTGGCGATTCTTCGGAATTATCGCGCCTGAAGCGATCACCGCGGTAACGCCTTCTCGGGAATCTACGGCGCGGGCGATGATGACGTTGCTCCGGCGATGCGGACTGAGTTTCCAGCGGCGCAGGCTGGTTTTCGTTTTCTTCGTTCATAAGCTAAGATTGTTCGCTGCAGTCGGGGGGCAGCGCCCTAAAGGTCTTGTAAGCAGTAGTTTTTCAGGCCGGCAACTTGGCCAGCAATTCGTCGGGAATGTCTAGATTTGAATAGACGTTTTGCACGTCGTCGTCCTCTTCAAGCTCATCGCACAAGCGCAGCACCTGACGCGCCACGGTCTCGTCCCTGACCGCGACTGTAGTATCCGGGATAAACGTAAACCTTTGCCCATCGGTACTGACGCCTGCCTTCTTGAGCGCTTCAGCTACGGCGTAGAGCTGATCGTGGGAAGTGATAACAACATATTGATCCTCCTCAATTGTCAACTCCTCCGCACCGGCTTCCAAGGCAACCTCCAGCAGCCGATCCTCATCAATGGTTGATCGCGGAACGGTGATCTGACCCTTTCGGTGGAACATGTATGAAACGCTGCCGCTCGAGGCGAGGTTGCCGTTGTTCTGGGTAAAAATTCTCCGGATCTCAGCTCCCGTACGGTTTCTGTTGTCTGTGGCCGTTTCAACAATGATGGCCACGCCGCCCGGCGCGTAACCTTCGTAGGCAATTTCCTCGAGTTGTTCGCCGTCTCTGCCCTCGCCCGTGCCGCGTTTGATCGCGCGCTCAACATTATCATTGGGCATGCTCTGGGCTCGCGCCGCCAGGATGGCGCTGCGCAGACGCGGGTTGCCGTTCGGATCGCCTCCGCCGCTTTTTGCGGCGATGGTGATCTCCTTTGATAATTTGCTGAAGATCTTGCCGCGTTTCGCGTCGATCGCGCCCTTAAAGCGTTTGACCTTCGACCATTTACTATGTCCCGCCATAGGTATGCGGAGTTGTTTTAGGCTTGGAACTTGCGAACAGTGTCACCTCGCAAGAGAACCGACCAGCGAGGGGAGAAATCTACCGCGCTGATTAATCGCACGAAAACTTCTCTCGTCAATCTCACTGCCATCGCAACCAACGTTTCGTACTGGAACTGGTATGGTTTCCCAGGCGTTTAGACGGCCAGTTACATGCTGATCGAGGTTGTAGGTTTTGTTCTTGTTGGAGTTGCTGCAGGGCTGGTGCGAAAGCGCAGTCCGGCACTCTGAAACTCATGTCGTTGAGCACGTGATCAGCGCTTAAGCTCGCGCACCGTCAATGCCGGCCGACCATTTAGAATGCCGTATGTTGCCTCTGCGGATCCGTCGCTGGTCTTAAAACGTCGCTCTGTGCCGGTGTTCGACGGCACCCATTTGGCGGCCGAATTTGCCTTAAGGAACTTCGTAATTTCCTTTTCGGAAAGATCGGCACCGTTTACGCGGGAGTAGCTTTCCGAAATGCTCCTGCGATTAGCAAAGGTGACCAGGTAGAGGTAGCGACCCTTAGCGTAAACAACACTTACTGTTCCATCGTCCTGCAGGCGTCGTTGAACGATTGTGCCATATGCATCTTCAATCCTCTCACTGTAGTCGCCGAGATTTGCCGACGCCGAGCCGGCGATTATGCAAAAGGCGAGAACCAGTGCGATCGATTGTTTCATCTTTTTCACTCCGCCAGTTTGCAGAAATCGGCAACAACACCTTTTTGTTTCAACTGAACAGAGCAACGTAAGCGTAGTCGCAGCATGACAGCGAAATCGTTATATCGCGCTTTTGCTCAGCTTGCCACTCCCCTGATCGCTGATGCCGCTCTGCGCTTAAAAATTCCGTTCCGAATCAGTCCGTCTTGTAATCGGCCGGTGACGCCGAATCAACCCTCGCCCGGCCGGCGCTGCCGGTCAGACATTCTGGAAGGGTCGATGTTTTCCTGGAGAGACGAGCCATCAATCCGGGCTATATATTTCGGCAGCACCTTCGCAGAAGCAGCGGCGCAATCGAAGAAAAGAACAGGAGCTGGGCTGCAAGGAGTGAAAGAACTATTCGGCACATGGTATGGCGAAAAAACGTAGAACTCGAAAGCCGGCCGTGCAGATCGAAGTTCGCGAGTCGGGTGTGCATGGTCGGGGCGTTTACACGATGCAGTTTATTCGCAGGGGCACGCGCATCATCGAATACGCGGGCGAACGCGTCCCTTGGGAACGCGCCCCCGACAACGCCAACGATCCGCACACTTTCAACTTCGGACTGGAAAACGGCGATGTGATCAATCCAGAGATTGGCGGCAACGACGCCCGCTGGATCAATCATTCATGCAATCCAAACTGCGAAGCCATCGAGGAAGATGACCGCATCTTTATTTATGCCATGCGCAACATCGAAGCCGGCGAGGAATTGCTTTATGATTACCAAATGCAGATTGATGAACCGATCACGGATGCAGCCAAAAAGAAATTTGCCTGCCACTGCGGCGCCTCAAACTGCCGCGGCACGATGCTTGAGCTCAAGGAGGCCGTAGGATAGGCAAAACCTATTGCTTCTAGACGCACAAAGTATTTCAATCCGCCCTCGGGATGTGGCCGGTTGATAACATGGAAACTAGAATACCGATAGGACAGCGTATTTCACGCTTCCTCGAGGAACGATATGTTCACAGGACGCGACCTCATTACTTGCCTGAGCTCGCCGCCTTTGGAGTGATCCTTATCCTCGTCGTGTGGCCCATGTTATCGATGGTCGCGACGGCGCTGGAGACGATGAGATAATTTGTTTTACACGTCGCCAGCTGTCGAGGAATCATCGCCTGATAATAGAGCCGCGGCCTCTTGACGGAAGGCTGCCGCCGCTCTGCTCTGAAACCGCAGCGGGTTGTGAAGGAAATTAAGCTCCCGCTCCGGGACCGGACTAGCGAATGGCAGGCTAATGCATCCAGGGATCGGCTGATGTTTCACCATCATTTGCGGCACGATTGAGACCCCGATCTCAGCCGCGACCATGTTCGCGATCGTGCTCAGCTGGCTTCCGGCCAGCGCGACCTCTGGATGGAGACGATGCGACTCGAGGAGGTGATGCACCTGTTGCGAAAGACAATGCATTTCGTGCAGGAGCAGGAATCGCTGCGACTTAAGATCGTCCAACGTAATCACGGTCTGCTTGGAAAGAGCGTGCCTTTCCGGCACAAGGGCGAGCAACGGTTCGCTGCCGACGAGTTGTACTCGCAGAGTGGGGCTTCGTTGACAAGTGGATGCCAATGCGACATCCAATTCTCCGGCTTCCACCCGCCGGGTGATGACTGCGGTCACATCTTCCACGACGTGTAGTGTCACGTCCGGATAATGTTTTTGGAATGTCACCACCAGTTCCGGCAGAACATACGGCGCGATTGTCGGAATTGCGCCTACAGCCACGTCGCCGGCAACTTTGCCTTTGAGTTCATCCACGCACCGCCGGGCATCGCCGATGGACGCCAGGATCTGCCGCGCGTAATCGAGCAAACAACGTCCGGCTTCGGTAAGAACAACTGACCGCGGCAGACGATCGAATAAAGGTTGGCCAATTTCCGCTTCGAGCTTTCGAATCTGCTGACTGAGCGAGGGCTGAGCCACACGCACCTTCGCCGCGGCGCGGGAAAAGTTTCCCTCGTCCGCCACCGCAACGAAATAACGTAATTGGTGAATCTCCATGGATTAATACTGCTAAAAGGACACTCACAGTACTGCCAGCAGCACTATTTTGAAACTGGCTCCTCGCTTTGCCCAGACCAGACTCAGAGATTGCGGCAAAAAGTCGCCGCCGCCGGAACAAATCCACAAAGCAGCTGAAGGAAACTCGCCGCACATGGCGAAGCACGAATCAACCCCCGCAGCAAACTGATCCGACTTTAAGGGTCCTTACCAATCCCCCAGCTGGGCCACGCCCATCGGACCAAATCCGTCGAACTCTTCAACCTCGATGTGCTGAGGTCCAGCAGTCTCGTATGTCATCGTCGGGGCTGGATTCATTGTCTGCTGACCTGGTTGACCTTGCTGAGTCGCTGGTTGACTGGCAAGCGCTCTTTTATAGACATCGTATTGCTTTTGTTTTCCGACATAAATCTTGTCCTTGGTCGCAGTCGGAAACACGTAATACAATTTCCCGTTATATTTCACGGCGGAGACCCTGTATTGGGCAAGACCGTTAATGGCTTGCTGCTGTTTTGCTGTGGTAACCGTGATCACCTTAAAGCCCGACTGTGCAAGCAGGAACTCCTTCTTGGATGCGGCGAGTTCGGCCTGATTGGTGGAAACGGTTTGGCATCCAGCGATTAAAGCCAGGATCAGCATGGCCCCGGTGATTTTTGTCACTGTCATTAGCTGTTTCATATCTTGGATAGCTGTTTACTTCTGTTCTCAGTGCGAAGGAAGCCAAATTTCGGCGATGAGTTATGGTTGACGCCTGCCGACATCCCCCAGCCAAAGCTGCCAAACGTTCCCATTTCGGCGAGATGGCACGACTAAACAATTCAATGGAAATTAGGGGTTGTCTCAACAACAAAGCACCTCAACGGTTACCGAAGGTGCGCGCAGGATAAAGCGCCCTCCTATTACGAAGACGGCAGGAGAAACCAGACTGGGCAAAAAAATGGCTGATCTTTCCGAGGAGCTAAGTTAGCCTTACTCAGCCGACACTGACGATTTGTCTTCTTGCGCGACAAGAATTTGAAAATCAATAGGCCCCCAGCCATCGAGTCCAGATGGTTCACTCGAGGTCGCTGCGCGGAATCTTCGGTTAGGGCCTAGAAGCAGGGGAGCGCCGCGCGTCGGCGGTTTGGTCGGTTGATGTTCTTGGGTTGGAAGCACTCCAGACTTGTTTGCCGTTCAAGTAGGTGGCTTCGACAGGGATCTTCCAAATTTGGTCAGGCCTCGCCTTCCTTGGATCCGAAGCCAGCATCACCAAGTCCGCCCATTTTCCAGTTTCCAGGCTTCCGGTTTGTTTTTCCATGAAGAGTTCATGGGCGGCATGAATCGTGCGCGCTCGAATGGCTACATCGATGCTAACATCTTGTTCCGCGCCTAGCAGTTTGCCGCCTTTGGTTCGTCGCGACAAGGCAATCTGAAAATCGTGCAGCGGACTCGCCGGCGTCACGGGGCCGTCGTTGTGAAAAGTGAAGGGCATACCGAGTTTTTCCGCGGAGCCAGTCGGATTCCAGCGGTTCGCGCGCGTCTTTCCGAACATCTTCGGCAATAAATCTCCCCAATAATAGAGATGGGCCATCAGGAAGCTGACCTGCACTCCTAGCTTTTGCGCGCGTTCCAGCTGGTTATCAGTGATGAGCGGAACATGCTCCAGACGGGGGCGCGAATCGGAGCGGGGATATTTTTTCATCGCTGTCTCAAGGGCGTTTAAGGACTGTTCGATGGCGAGCTCGCCCTCGGCGTGAATCGCTACCTGATAACCTTGGGCATAATAAGCCGCTATCCAGTCCTCAAGCTGCTGGCGGTCTTTGTAATTGAGAGGCCCCACGGTATTCGGCGGAAGTTTCATGACTTGTTCAGTGAACTTATTGTTTTGATAGGGCGGGGAGACGGCGATGGTACCGAGCCAAGGAGATCCGTCGGCCCACCATTTGATGCCGTTCTGCCGCACTAAATCGCTGCCGCCCATGGGAGGTAGGGCGCCACGCTTATCCTCGCGCGCAATTTCATAGAGTCGGACACGTACCTGCACCAAGGGGTCCTTTTCCATCGCCTGATAGATCGGGAGTTTTTGCTCCTGAAAACTCATATCGCTGACGGCCGTGATGCCATTGCTCGCCAAATAGGAGTAATAGCGCCGTAATAACTCAGTCATTTGCGCTGGCTGAATGCCTTTCAGGATCGGTTCCAATAGCAGGTTGACAGCGGGGAGCTCTTCAACCGTGCCTGTGACCTTCCCGAGCTTATCTTTCTCGATACGCGAACCGGGTGGAGAAGGTGTCTGCTCGTTGATGCCCGCAGCCTGAAATGCCAGACTGTTTCCATAGGCGGCATGCCCGCTGTTGTTGATGATAACCAGGGGATTATTCGGAGCCCAATGGTTAAGTTGATCGAGGCTCGGTGCCTGAACCTCCGTTTGCAAAAGCGGATCCAAGCCGTTTAAGAACACCCAGGCGCCGGGCTTGGCTTCCGCTACCGCCTTGCGCACGGCTTGATCCACTTGCGCCGCGTTTTCCACGGTGAATGGCCGAATGTCCACCGCGTAAAACTGCGCCAAGGCGGAATCAAAGGGATGGCCATGGGGCTCGATGAATCCAGGCAAGAGAGCCTTGCCTTTCAAGTCGACGATTTGAGTCTGGGGGCCCTTGAATTTTTCAAGCTGCGAAACCTTGCCCAAGGCGAGAATTTTCCCCTCCTTAACCGCCAAAGCCTCGACCTCGGGCTGAGCAGGGTTGATGGTGACGATGTTGCCGCCCAGAAAAATGGTATCGGCTGGAGGCGTTTGCGCGGAGACCGAACGCGTGAATAAGCTAAGCAGCGTTGCAAGTAGGTAAAAATAACTTTTCATACGCCGGGATTTTGAGTGGCTTACGAGCCGGACCGCAAGGAGAAAGAGCCCCTAAAAAATAAACCGCAAGGCTAACGAATGTGGCGAAAAACTCCTAAATAGAGTGCAGGCTATCAATCGAACGTTTGCGCGAATAAATAGCTTACTGAATCGGAGAAACGCTCACTGTGACTTTATTTTTCTCGCCTTCGCCAACCAACTGCAAAAACTTCGCTCCTTTAGCGGAAGTGACTTTCGCACCCGAGACCTCGACGTGATATCCCTTAGGATAAAGGCTCGTTGGCATGACGATGACAGTCTCCTGGCTCCGTAAAGTCGAATCCACGCCGGACGTCCGATACTCAAGGTGGAAGACTTGCTTAACTGGGTCGAAGCCAACGTTTATTGGCGTGCCAGCAATGGCAACAGGGTAAGGCCGTGTTAGCGCTTGAAGAATCGGACGATTCAGGTTCGCTCCTTCGCGAGCTTTCGATAAATCAAGGACAACACCTTGCTGTGCCGGAGTTGCTGGCAAGCTTGGCGAAACAATTTTGAACGGAGTCTTATTCGCGTAGGCCCAATAGACCCAAGGTAGCAAGCTTGAGTCCGCGAGATTCGCAACTTTAATGACAGGCGCTGGATCCACGCTGGCACCGAATTCAGTCATGAAGAGGGCGACTTTGGTTTTACGAGAATGGCTCAAGGCATTTTGGATGGGCAAATTGAAATTCTTCGACAAGTAATCGTGGAAAGACATCCCTACTCGATCCCCGGCGAGGCTTGTTAGATTGGTGGGAATCCCAAAGTCGAACAAAACCACCGGTTCATAAAAAATCATGTGAATGGAATCTATGTTGGCAATGGCTTTCGCGGTTTTCTCCATGAAGGCGCCTAAGGCTTGGTCGAAGTCCGCGCAACCCGCAGTGTAATTGCATGCTTGCCAATTGCTGCCGGGAAAAGGCTCATTGAATAAATCATATCCCATGACCCAGCGGTTCGAGGCGAAACGCTTGGCGACGTGGCCGCAGGCGGCGGCATAACGGTCTTGCAGGCCGACTTGACCGGGCCCCTGGGAATTTTTCCAAAAATGATCGAAGGCCCTTTGCAAGGCCGGCAATTCAAAATAGTCGTTGGGAAAACCATGGCTGGGTTTGAGCGGCAAGTTATCGGTTAAAGTCGCCCATGGTGGGAGGCCGTCGCCGGTGAAGACGGGACCGTATATATCCTGATGGAAATCAAGGAGAGAGAAGATTCCGTGCCGGCCCAATAAAGCCACACTTTCCTCGATCCGGTCCAGATACGATTCATCGTAATTTCCCGGAGACGGTTCCACTCCGGAATGAAGGACGCCCAGACGCACCACGTTCCAACCCGCATCCGCCATCAGCTTCGCATCGACTTCTTGAAAACCCGCCGCGGAAGGAGTGTAAGGCGGAAACTTATTGACCAAGTTAACGCCGTGGAACAATACCACCCGCCCGGACGCATCCACAATGAACTGTCCGGCATGGTGGAAAGGAAATTCTGCGAGGTCCGGCTGAGCCTCGGCCTCGCGCGAGTCAAGTGTCGAAAGAGTCAGCGCGACCGCTAAGATTGCAAACATCAGCCAGCTTGAAAAAATCCGGCTCAAGAAACGATCAAGCATAATTGGTTATGTATGTTCGTTGTCGCAATCTGGTTTCGGAGCATTTCAATCTCACATACATCGGTCAACTCTTCCGTCGATAACTTTCACTCGAGCGGCGGTGCGCTTGTGGTTCGGCTTCAGCATAGGGGGCGTGCACTTGGAGCCAATGATAAACCAAAAAGGATGGCTTTGTTGCAAAGCGTCTCCGAAATGGCTTGCTCCGCCTTTCAGTGCCTTAAAACGATCCCGTGATACCGCCAAAAACGATCTGGCTTAGTCTCACGCAACAAAGCTGAGAGTTGGTTCAACCAGCCAAAAGGCCGCGTCCTCGTCGTTAATCCTTCTGCCGGTGATCGCCGGAATGGCAAATCCGATTGCGATGACCAAAACACGTTTGCGATCCGTGACAGCAAGCATCACCGGAGGAAACAGACCGGATACAATAGGTTCGCCGCCTTCAATTTCCTCGACGAAAGGCGCAGCGATGAAGACGAGACCGAGCGCAATGAGAAGTTGGGTGGTAGAAAAGCGACGTAATCTTAGTACGCTTAATCCTTCTTCGCTGCGCTTCATTGATCCTGCCTTTTCTCGTTAGGCTGCATTTCATTGCAGCATCTAGCTGCTAGCGGCCATCGCGCCGATAACGTGCGTGCGTCTCTTTCTCGTCACTGGAACAGCACGCCTTTGATGAGCTTCGGAAGAACAGGAGTGATCTGGACCTGCGCGTTCCACTCCTGTCCGGAGATACTGGGATGCACCGGCATGTATTGGATTGCAAGCTGAAACTTGACGGGTAAACGCCCAAATTTCACCACCTTGCCCAAGCCGAGCCCGACAGGGACAGTCCAGACGTTCCCGGACGGCGCGTTCCAGTTAGCCAGGATGTTACCCGAGTAGCCCAGGCTCCAGCCCTCTCCGAAGAAGATCGCTGCGATAGGCTGCAGGTTCATCTGGTTCGTATCAGGCCGTCCGTGCTCGCCGCCGATGGACCACCACTGCTGAGGGAAGACGCCCAAGATGAACTCTTTCGTCAGGTACCCAATGAGGAGAGTAGGCCCAAGCTGCCACTTGCCCTGGCCGGTGAACCCCGAGGTCGCAGTCGGAAAGATAGCCGTCGGCCCCGCTCCGAGGAGCCAGTTGCCCGAGTGCGCAGGCGACAGCAGTTCCACCAGAGCCAGATCGCCCAAGCCGGCGTCTCGCGCGAATTCGCCGGGGGACGTCTCGTGCGGGACGATGTTGTAGAAGGGCATCACCGGACGCGTGATCAGGTTCCAATCTTTAGTGAGGCTCACTGGCAGCACCGGCTGGAAATTCCAGTTATTGTTCCACTGACCGTTGTTCAGTTCGAAGTTGTTGAACTGGTTCGAAATTGACCAGATGCTGCTCACCGGGTTTGTGAGCTCTCGGTTCAGCTCGCTCGCCGATGGTTCTGCGGAGGATTCGGTAACGGCACCCAAACTAAGATTCTCACTTGTCTGGAACCGCAAGCTGATCCGACCTGTCTGAAAAGGCTCGCCACTCGCGTTGCCGTTTACACCGCCGTCGAATGGTTCCCCTGCACGGACAGCCGTGAGACCTGAGAGAATTCCCAGTGTGAGAACAGCGACGCCGAAGACGATTTGAATCCGCCTCACAGTGGCTCCTTTGTCCACGGGTGGTTTGGATTTAAAGAGGACAGCAGCCATAAGACTGCTGTCCCCAACTATGCGCCACCCTTTTACCAATCACCCATCGCGTTCACACCCATCGGACCAAATCCACCGAACTGCTGAATTTCGACATTATGCGGTCCGGCGGTCTCTAGTGTGGGCTCCAAAGACTGTCCCGCCATCTGCTGCTCGCCCTGTTGAGCCATGGTCATTGGATGGCTCGCATGCTGCGCCGCCAAGGTTTGTTTATAGGCGTTGAATTGTTTTTGCTTTCCGACGTAGATCTTGTCTTTCGTCCCAGTCGGAAACACGTAGTACAATTTTCCGTTGTACTTCACAGCCGAGACTTTCCCTTGGGTCAGCCCGCTGACTGCCTGTTGCTGCTGAGGGGTCGTGACTGTTATGGCCTTAAAACCCGATTGCGCGAGTAAGGCCTCTTTCTGGGCGACGACCGACTGACTGCCGCCAGTGGTCTGGCAGGCTGTCATTAGGGTCAGGACCGTGCCGATGCTGGCGATACTTGTTAGTGTTAATAGTTTTTTCATATGCTTATTCTGATTTGGTTGGATGAGTTTTGGTTGTATTGAAAATTAGAAATGAATTCAAGACCTTAATTGTTAACGTCTGCCTCTGAACCCACCGCCACCGAATCCGCCAAAGCGTCCAGAGCCGCCGCCACCGAAGCGGTCGCCGCCGAATCCGCCAAATCCTCCGCCGCCACCGGAGCGATCGAACCCGCCGCCCTGGAAGCTTTGGGAGCGCTGGCTTGAAAAATCACCACGTGACCGGTTCTGGGCCTCACGGTCCAAATCTTGCCTTTGCGAATCAAAATCTGATCGGTTAGCACTGCTTTCACTGGGCCGGTTATAGCTGCTCGCACCGGATCGATCGGAGCTGCTCGCCGAGGATGCCCGTTGCTGATAACTCTCGTTCGCTGTCCGTTGCTGGCTATTTTCTGCGCCTTGCCAGTTCGGCTGAGGTTTATTTGCAGAGTTCCAGCTTCCATTATCGTACTTCTGCCAGCCGTTCCCAGTGTTCTTGTAAACGTTGCCATCGTGTCCGGCATACATATTGCCGCTGGCGGTCTTGCCTACTGCGCTGTTTCCCCATTTCGTGCTGGAAGCGGCCGCTTTTCCTCCCTGCGAAGTCTCGGCGCCAGCTACTGTTCCATTAGCAGTCGAATAATGTCCCATGGTAGCGCTCTGGTTTCCTCGGGAAACATACGAGCTGCCCCACTGAGCGTTCGGGCTCGAGCCTTGCCTGGTTTGGGCATAGGTGCCTGTGTACGGGTTGTAGGCCTGCGCTGCACTCCTACTGCCGTAAGGAGTCGAGACTGAAGCGCCTCGGGCGTAGGTCCCGGTATAAGGATTGTAAGCAGCTCCTGCTGTCGCCGAGCCATAGGGGCCATACGCACTCGCTTTCCAGCCATAAGCTCCCGTATTGTAATCATAGTAAGGCGTCGCATAAGGATGATAACCATAGCCCCAGTAAGCACCACAGTACGTCGCAGGGTAGGGATAGTAGAAGCCCCCACCACAGTATGGCGGCCACCAGTAGCCGCTCCCATCAGCAAGGATCGCTCCCGTGGCTGCACCCAGAATAAACGTGCCCAAATATCCCGCTGTGTAGTTGGATGTAACCGTACCGTCAGGGTTTCCGGTTTGCGTAACATACGTCACGTTATAAACCGGTGAGCTCGAAGGAATCGTGTAGATCTCCTGCGGAACTGACGTGCACGTAGTCCATGGCCCGGTCGCGTTAGGAGACATGAACCACACCCCTTGGAGGCAAAGGTAATAAACGTCTCCTACCTTGATGACTTTGTCGGTGGTATTGGTGGCATACTCCATCGATGTTCCCTTGATCGGCTCAAGCTTCGGGTCCCCGGCATAATCAACTTTAACCTTGGACGCCGCTGCCTTGGCGTTGACCGTCATCGTTGTCGGCACCTGTGCCAGCAAAACCGCATCTTTCGCTTCTTCGGTTCCCGGAACTGTAGCAAGTATCGCTGAAGCGGGACTGCTGGGTGGAATTTTCGCAAAGTCAGCCGGAAGATCCGGGGTCGCATACGTCCAGGGTCCTTGCAGGTCCGAAGCGCTGAACCATCGGCCGGCAGTCAAGTAGTAAAACTGCTGCTTCGGCTTATATACGAACACGACGCTGTTCGTGTTCGTCGCGTATTCAAGCTGGGTGTCCGGAATTTGGGCGTAAACAGGCTGACCATCGAAAAGAATGACTTCGGCCGGCTTATCACTATAAAAAACGTCCGGCGTAGCGCCCTTCGGGTTGGCCGGCGGCGGGATAAATTTTTTGAGCGCGCTCCACTGTTTATCTTGGGGCACTTTGGAAAAATCTGGCGGCAACTTTTTCGTGGCCGACCATTGACCTTCAAGGCTATTTGCCATCAGCCATTGCTGACCAACAGCAAGGTAGTAAGTGGAATTGGACTCATCGAAAAACAACGGCCACTGGGTGTTAACGACGAACTTCAAATTCGTGTTCGGAACCTCTGAAAGAACGGGCTCACCATTCACGCTCAACAAGATCGACGGTTGGAAACCGACAAAAATTTTCGGCGGCTCGTTGTTCAATTGCACACCAGCCGGCACCTCCTTCTTTGGCGTGGATGCGATGAGATTGTGCAGAGAGATTGAGAAGGTTGGTGGAACAAATGTTTTGAACAACTGCTCCATCTTCTCAGCCGTAGCCTTATCGAGTGACGGAAAATACGTGCCTGTAATCTCCGGATTGGTGATGGTCACGAGCTTGGCGACGTTGTCGATGTTCGTATTCCCCTTCATTTCCACCACACCCACCGCTGTTTTCCCAGTCTTCGGTGTTAGCGAAATCGCCATTCGCCAGCTCAAGTCCTGAAAGTTCGTCCAATCATCGACCTGCGGCTGATAAACGATGAGCCGGGTCCCGTTGCTGTACTTTTCGCGCGGCCAAGCTGAATTGCCTGACTGAGCGGAAGCGGGTGCACCGGCCGCTCTTTCAATAGGCGTCGCAAGAAGCGCCGCGAAAATGATCAGCGCTGTAGCCACGGCAGAGCCTGCCCGACGTGGCGGGTGTCGCCGTGTTCCAGGGAGCAACGCCGCCGGAGCGCCTCGACGTAGCGAGGCGGCTACAACATTTACAATGCGAATTCTAAGCAATTTCATGGAAGTCTGGATTGGTTTGAAAATGGCATGCCGGTGGTGGCCCCGTCTATAGGACTTTAGGGCAATTTTGACTTCGTTAATTCCGGCCGTAACCGCGAGAGAGACAACCCGCGGGTTTCACCCGAAGCGACCATTACTTTACGAGCACCAAACCAGGTGGCTTCCAAGTGCCTTCGCCGGGCGGAAGGATTGAAGGCGGCGTCTCCTTCGGCCAGTAAAGGCGCATAACCAGATAGATCGGCCCATTCGGCGCAGGGAGCCAGTTGGATTCCTTGTCGGCGCCGGGCGAATCTTTCTGGATATAGAGCGTCAGTCCTCGATTGGCGTCTAGCTTCATGTTGGGCAACATCGGCGAGTTGATCAGGTAACGGTTGATCGGATTCTTAATTAACAGTTGGGTCTTGCCGTCATACATCGTTACCGACCAGAAGGCATTCACGGGCGGGAACTGTCCAGCCTCGAATGTGAGCGTGTAGTTGTGCTTGCTCCCATCGAGCGGCTCACCATTGGCCAACGTCTTGGTCAGGGGATACATGGCCTCGACAGCGTCGTTACCGTAGATGCCCGCTTGCGCCGCTTCGGCACGCTTCAGCCAGTTGCCATTAAAGAAGGCTCGGTCGCCGGTGATCGAGGCAATGTTCCAACCGTTGATCTTCGTGCCAAGATCCTTGACCCCAGCCTCAACCTTGGCCTCCCCTTCCTTCATCCCCGCAGCCACTGAGGCCTTTTGCTCGGGAGAGAGATCCTTGCCAACGCTCGCGAGCTTCGCACGAATCTCCTTTTCCTCCGGTCCGGGTGGGGCGAACTGCAATGCAAAGTCGAGATACTCAAAGAACTTCGTCTTCGAGAGTTCCTTGTTGATCTTCGGAAAGTTTATGGCCGGAGCCGCCGGCGGCGCGGGCTGCTTAAGGTAGGCCGAGAGCGGCTGCACCTTGTAGCCGGACTGAATCTTCACCACGTTGGGCATGTCTTGCGGATTAAAAAGCTGAGTGCGGTACGCTGCGACTGAGAATTGCGTGGTAGAGCGGAACATTTTCTTGATCCCTGCGGGACTCTCACCTTTCCAGTCGGGGCCAACAACCATGTAGTCACCGGGGTCGTTGCCGGTAGCCCGACTGCCGATGTACCCGTAGTTGAATGTATTCCCGTCGCAGAGCATCACCGAGTAGTAGCGCTCCTTTTCCACGGCGGGGACGGACAACACGATCGGTTCCGCACGCAGATCGAGCCAGGCGAACGAGTAAGGGGTGTCGCTGTTCGGCGTAACGACCGCGGTGTCTTTGTACGTGAAGACCCGGGGTTCGTTCTTTATGTGATTGAAGGGCGCCTTGTACTGCCCGGAGTTCTTGTCGACCGAGTACTCATACATAATTCCGTAATTCATCACGATCGGCAGGCCGTAGATGAACCCTTGCTCCGCGATCGTCTTGATTTCGGCGGGAGTAATGTCCGCAGCGTGGACGGTCGTGAGCGTCGCGCTGCCAATGAATATGGTTGCAGCAATGGCAGCGGCCAACGCCGCGTCAATGAATCTGCGTTTGGTGGTTCTCATAGTTTCTTTCATTAAGTTGCTTTGCGATTTGGTCTCTATAGGACTTTAGGGCAATATGCAGAGGGATACGCCGGCTCTAACTGGCAGACTCATCTGCTCTCAAAAGGAAAAATCACCTTCCAATCATTCTTCATGCTGATGACTGTCCAGCCGTTCTTTTTGGCTTCATCGTAGAGCGCTTGTGTGAACGTGCCGACCTTCGTGTCGGGCAACCCTTGAGCAGGACCGTACGCATACTCTCGCTCTGCATCGTCGTGCAACACGATCATCGCCAGACGCGTACCGTCGCCCGCCTTGGTGTATTCGAGCATCTGCTTGTCGCCGGTCGAGTTGCCGAACGCCGCGAAGGGCCGACGGCCGATCATCAAGTGGATTCCCTCCGGCTTGCCGGCATTGTTGTCGTTAAGCAACAGCTTCGGTTCTTTGGTCAGGAACGGTCTGCCGCCCTTATCATAACCGTATTTTGTCCCGGCCGCCGTGCCGACGACTTGTTCGGACGGAATGCCATATGTCCGCTCCGCGTACACCCGCACGAAATCCTGTCCGCCCCCAGTGACGATGTATGTCTTGTAACCGTTGGCGCGCAGATATTTCAACAGTTCCTGCATCGGCTGATAGGTCAGCTCGGTATAAGGACGTTTCCAACGCGGATGTTTTGCTTCGGTAATCCATTTTTTTGCTTCCTCGCTGAACTCGTCCACACTCATGCCGGTCATCGTGGCGGCGAGGATTTGCACAAGCTCATTCGTCGAGAGCCTTGCTATCGCCTTCTGATTTCCAGAGAGCACAGTCTTGAACGGTTCGATCTTGGCGAGTTCAGGCTTCTCCTTCACGAGCGCCGGCACCCGCTCAAGGCAATAGACAATCTGGGTGTACATCGGATGTTCTACCCAGAGAGTGCCGTCCTGATCGAATGTAGCAATGCGTGCTTCGGGCGGCACAAACTGTGGGCTGCCTTGACTAGTCGTTGCTTTGATGAATTCAAGGATGGGTTGCTTGGCTGGGCCCTCGTTCCACGAAGCAAGTGGATCGTCAGCGCGAGCAAGACTCAAACTGAGTACCGTCAGTGTGACAGCAACGACTAGTGATTTGACGATTGCAGGTTTCATGTCGTTCTCCATTGTCTAACTCATTTCAACTTCTCAAAGCGAGGCATTCATTCCCGCTCACACATTTTCTCAAAAATTCACGCCACCCTGGATGAAGGGGCCATTCAATGCGGTCTTGTTAGTGAATCCGGCTTGGTTGTAGTCGTACTTTAGGTAGCGCCACCCGGCCTGTGTCCAGAACCACCGGCTGATTTGAAGTTCGAGGCCGCCTTGTACCTGGTAGCTCCAATCAGAGCTGTCCACCGGTTCTCGCGCAATCGCCCGCCCTTCGCGTCGGATTTCAAACGCGGAGCCAGAGTTGGCGTCAAATCCACCTAAATCGCCTTCCGCGTAAAGCGATGCGGCTTTCCAGATCTTTACTTTGCCGCGGGTTCCGATCACGGGATCGACCCAATCGGTCGAATCGGAGAAGGACAACTTGTTGCGGATTCCCAATAGTTGGCGAAGGATCACCAGGCGCGCATCGCCGTTGTTGAAAATGCTTAGATCTCCTCCCTGATAGTTGTAACGCGCCCCGGCGAAGAAAGAGAGAGCGGCCCTGTCGCAATTGATGAATCGATAACCAACAAATCCCTCTGCGAGCCCGGTTTTGAGGTGGAGATTGGCGTTGGTAAAAAGTAAACCAGGTAGCGTAGCGGAGGTACCTACCTCCATGTATTGACCATCTCCGAAGATTTCCCACCGCTGATAACGAATGTCAGCCGACAAGACAATGGGAACGTGAGTCAGATGCGTGAGAAGCTGGTCGAAGCTGACGTCGGATGAGCCAACGACTCCCTTTACTCCACTCTTACCGGATACACCCGCCAACCACCCGGGAGCACCGATCCGGATTTCCCACAATGACGGAGTTTCGCACCAGCTCTTTT
>WNFR01007526.1_pt1 | contig 24877 bp, 31 predicted proteins | sample 5400221 | NCBI WGS metagenome assembly WNFR01 (sample SAMN13153357, study PRJNA577476) | soil metagenome | isolation source: 40 cm soil under Madrone tree | place: USA:California | collected 2016-06-14 | reverse complement strand
CTATTACCCACAGGACTGAGCACAGAATTACCATCTGCCGTGAAAATAATGTTTCCTTGCCGATACACGGTACCGCATAGATTTGAGAACTAGGAATTTCAGATGAGAGGCACGTCGAATGCATTTGAATGCACCTTGCCTTGAAGTTTGCCTTCATTTTCTCCAAGAGCTTGGGCTTCAAGTGTATCCGTATCCGACACGACTTATGTATTACGTCATATTCTCACGCGGAACGTACCAGCGACTCGCAGATCTAATTGGAAATCGTCGGTTTAGTATTCGCGCCCTGAAAGGCCTGAATATTCGTCCCATCCCACATACAAACGTCCAGAGCTACGTCATCCATATTTCACAGGGGATCTTGATTCTTTCCGTGCACTTTGACGGCGTTTTCTTACCGATCGAGACCTCTTTTCGTATGCACAATTCACTCGAACCTCTGCGACTGTTTTCTAGAACATGTCAAGGTGCGACCAGATAGAACTCGTTTTCTCCGGCACAGAAGCCCCTGCACTTCCTTCTTGGCGGTCTGTTTCATAGCAAAACTGCAGTACAATGTTCGCTCGGCCCCGTCGGCGTGCTCACGATTCACGAATGTAATGGCTTGACCTGGACATCGGTTGCTGTTTATCTTTGCCCACTATACCTGTCAAGCAACTCCATGACGACGAAATTCACTATTGTCAACCCAACCTGTTTGGCGCCCCACTTACAGGGACGCCACCAAATGGACCGCTTTGACGATGCCTTATGGGAGAACCCGGACTCCTCCTCAACAGCTTCGTGAACCTCCTCCACCTAGGGTGACGATCAGACCCGCCGCAGTTTGCCGCAATTTCCTTTCTAGTCGTGTCGGAAGCGAGAGCCGTGGCTAGCATAGACTTACCACGAAGAACTTCTCTATAGATTCTGACAGCTCGATGGCACATCACTGCATCACCGGTCTACCTGTGTCGATTGGCAGCCCCAGGATCGTTCCATTAGATTTCGTGGGAATCGTGGAAGTGCGTTTGTAGAGCACTATCGGGAGATTGTAGTGGCATGGAATTTGATGTTTGTGTTTCAACAGAAACAGATTTCCGAGCTTATCGCGAGAGCTGGCGCGTACCTTTCTCCGGAACTACTCCATCTTGGAATTTAAAGCGTCTTGTTCCACATCTCGCGCCATGCCCGTGTTCTTGGTCCTCGTAGAATAAAAGAGCACTCGCTGATCAAACAACTAGAAGATCACATTTCTCTCCTCCACTTGGCGCGAAATCCACAACACATGCGGCACAACATAGACCCATTTTGATTCACATCCGTGCTGTGTCTCTCTTTGGAGAGCATTGTGCACTCTTGGCTCCCAAATAGAAATCACTATCCCTCGTCTCTTGTCCCTCCGTCTACATCCTCTCACTGTCACAATGTTACCCGCAACAAACCAGTGCGCTGACTTCTCAACTTGTAATGCGCGTGCTTCTCGTAATTTTGCTCAGTTGGGAGAGTATCCTTGTGCCAATCCTCCTTCTCCGACAAATTCTCTCTCACCTCGTACTGCTTCTCCCGCTTCTGCTTCCTGCCCAACCGTTTCGTCTCTTGAAACGAGGCGAAGTACATCCCTGGATCCCGACAAGTTGCAAACGCCGATCCTTGCGTTATCCGACCTGGCCAGTAGCGGTTCCGCAACCGGCACCATCCACTCAAAATCGAGCGCGAAAGATATAAATCAGAAGATTCCATGCATTCGAGTGAACCCCAGCGGCATACCTTCGTCACACGGGCCAACTACGTCAGTCGTTGACGAGGATGAGCTAGACGATCTTCGCTGGTCCATTGGTGTACCTCGCCACATGATCGATGTCTTTCGAGCCAACCCGTTCACATCAATGGACTTGTCGCGTCACGCTAACACAATTCTCCCATCTTTCGATACCTCGACTGCCGCTGATACCATCGAACGCACTAATGGGGTGTCACTGCGTGCCGTATCGACGGCGAAACGCAAAGTCTCTAATTCACCTGAATCGGCTAAACCGAGAAAGAAGGGCCGTTCTAAACGTGCGCGCATAAAGTCCCCCCTCGTACTCCCATTTCCCGCTACTGGCGCACAAGAAATGTATGCGTACGAATTTAGGGTTGACCTTCCGTGCTGGGACGGGGAATTCGCGTGCGTAGAGAACAACGGGTGGAGCAACCGGTCTTCGTCACCGGGACTCGTGGACAGCTGCGAGCACTTACCAGCCGCTCAATCTGGGATGACTTATCACTCGGAGGACACTTGTATGCGCCCGCCTGTGGACTGCGAGGTTGCAGCTTTGTCTTCCCCGTCCTGTTTCTCACACTCTTACTCTCACAATGCTTCATTCCCCCCAAGGGCGAGTCCCAGACATCACATGCATACACCTCACTTTCCATTCTTGCCTTCGGCGTCTTTTCACCCTCAAATATCTCCGCGTTGTGGAACCGCATCGAATTCATTGGTGCCCGCTTCTGGCCTAGACAACAACGAGTCCTGGACACGGTTCCAAGAACGCGAATGCAATTCTTTGCTACAGGCTTTTCCCACGCAGGTCATGCCGGAGAACATACAGACCCGTCCCCCCTCTGCCACGCCTCTCGATATGTCGCCACCAAAACCGTTGTATGCGTGTCCCCTCTGTCCGAGAGATTTTCAACTTCCCAATGGCCTCGCCCTGCATCTTAAGTGGCACGATCGTGTTTCAGGTTCGACGAGGAATTTGGCTGTGTGGCAGGGGATGCCTCGAAATAGAACCACAACCAAGATTTCTCGTATGGAGTTGGGACAACCAGACGGGCGCGACTTGAGCAATATTCAATCTTCTGCTCAGGGAGACGACTGGGATGTTGCCTTTGGTCGGCAGTTCTCTTCACACACACTGCCACAAGGATCAACGTTGGTCCCGGCTGAAATTGTGAGGAAATCGCTTGAACGTGGGATTCCAAATACTGACAAATTCCTGTTCAGGAACAGTACACCAACTCGCTTTCATTTGAAAATCAGCCCCAAGAATGTGCGCTGTTTCGCGACGCGATACAATTGGATGGCCACTGTGGCTTGCCGTTGGAGAGCAATACATATCTTGCACCTCTTGACGGATTATCAGTGCTGCAGCCTGGGATGTGTTTGCTTTCATTAATCGGTCCGGATTCTCCACATCGGATGTAAATACGTAAACAGTCGTAAATACTCGTACGTTGTCACGAGACGAGAAGGAAGATGACGAAATGGGAGTGGTGGAGTGACCCTTGGGGCGGATCCAAAAGCTTGAATCGAAACCCTTTAAATAGAGCGATGAGCTCAACGTTTAGGGGCTTTTCACTAAGAATACCAACATACCAACAATGACCAGCACTGTCGAGTCTCCCATTCAGAATCTCCACGACACTACTTCCATTCAAAGCACTCCCGGCCGCGAACTCCCCGGTGCTTTCCCTCGCGAACACACTGCCACTTCAAGACAACGACGTTCTTCCGACCGCCCACAGCCGATATCTCTGCCGTCCACAGAGAAGGAGGGTGTCCATCCAGGGGAGCATTACGGTGGCGTCGGCCCACTTCCTGGCTCCATCAGCGAGACCTCCGTCGCCAAGTTGCCCGATGAGCGAGAGAGTGAGAGAAAGGCTGCCTCTGGTCCTTCTTCGAGGTCGAAAGAGGTCACCGTAGACACAGACCGCGGAGATGATGCTTGCGAGGCCGTCGCCGCTGCGATCGCCCCTGGTGCGCAAGGCGTAACGAAGACCGACGAGCAGGCGAGCGAGAGTGAGGCTGTATCTGCTTCTAGGGAGAAAGAACCGGCTGCGGACATGGACCGCGGAGATGGCCCTTGCGAGGGAGTCGCCGCGGCTCGCTCTGGAGCACCGAGTAAAAGGAGTCAGGATAGTCCAGTTCCGCAGGGTCCTGATATCGCCAGCGAGCGAAAGCCAGAGGAACAGCGTGCAGAAGCTAGGGTAGGTTTCTTCCTTCATCCTTGAATGGGCGTTTGCCGTCTGACGATACTCGTGTTATGGTCATAAAGGGAACCGCAGATATCACGGCTCCAGCAGACTCGAAGTTAAAGGAGGATACGAGAAGAGAGAAGAGCGGCGGAGAGTCCGAAACAGGATCGCATCCCCCGACGCCGCCGCCGCCTGGTACTACCATGGCGGAAGATGTTACCCTGCCGAAAAATGGTGAGGATCCCAACAGGGCAGCGGCAGCGCAGCAACAACAACAACGGCAGCCGCCGCCGCAAAGGAAAGGGAGGTCGAGCAGCGACTCGGACGCGAGTAATCATGTCAAGGCGAGCGTGATGAATCGAGTCAAGGGTGAGATGAAGGTTCTCCTTGGGAAGGCAAGTGGGAACCGAGAAAAGGTTGAAGAAGGGGAGAGGATGAAGCACGGCACGCAGTAGGCGGCGGGCGCATCCATGCATGCACGCCTCAGGTCACGGTCATGATCCTTTCCTTTTTCTTTCTTTCTGAGGATAGGCCTCGTTTGATCTAAACTCGATTCCGCCATTTGTATCAACAGAGGTGGAGGTTGCGGGGAAACTGCGACAGAATTATTTGTAGGACACTCACCGTCCCGTGGTGTACCATGTACTAGTTGTGAATGAAAGGTTGGTTCGAGTTTAGTAGTGACTGTTGCGACAGTTGTCAACGAATTGGTATGACCCTTTGAAGAGCCAGTTCCTTATACGACAAGCAAGCTCACGGTCAAGTTTCTCTTACCATTTCCTTGGCAAGGAAAGATGGTGTGTGATGCATAGCAATAGATTATAGTTTTAGACAACTGGCAACAGCGGCCCATGCTCATATTTACCCCTCCTTATCGGTGGGAGGATTCGTGAACGTAATACACCCTTCGGAGTCCTTCCAGTGCTGCTGTACTCCGTCCCACCACGAGCTCGCTTGCATCAACGACTTGAACTCGGACTTGAGCATCGGCACCTGCAGCACTGTCTCTTGTGCACAACGCACGAGGACCGATCGCAGTGGTCGGTGGTACCTTGCGGAACCAGGGAGGCTGCCGACCACGGTTTTTGGGTCCCCTACACCATGCGGGAAAACGGAAAGGTCATGGATTTGCACAGTTCGAGTCGCGGAGGGAAGATAGGTTGTTAGCGGCTTGTGGTGGGCGAGTGCGAGGTGGCGTCTGACGATGTGTTCCGCGGTTTCATGTGCAAAATCGGGCTGCGAGTCAGCTGGAGTGATGAAGGGTGCGTGTGGCGTCGTGGGTGTTAGAGGGCTTTGAGGGGTACGCGTCTCGGTGCCATTTAACATGAAGCGGAGAACGGAGACAAGGAGTTCGCCACCTTCCTGTGCGAGTATGTCGCGTAGAGAGCCGAATTCATACGATGGGTACGCGACCAAGAATATCGCCTGCATCAATGCCACCTCGGCGCTTCATCTCGATGACGCAGACAGCGGTGTCGCGTTCGCCGTTCAATATTGCACGCTGGATAGGCGCGGGTCCTCGGTAGGCTGGCAGAGCGGATGGGTGAACGTTGAGAGTGTGGGTTGGTTTGAAAAGGGATAGAAGGGTAGAGGGGAGGATGCGCCCGAAAGACGCGGTGAGGAGGAGGTGGTTCGGCAGGGGTGGGTCGACCGGAGGGTAAAATGGCGAAGGAGGCTGAATTGTTAAGCCAATTACGTTGGAAGACGGAAGTAGGCATGCACATACCTTCCACATCTTGAGTTCGGATCTGATTTGAGGTATGGTGGTCACAGGAATGCTAAGTTTATGGCCTAGGCTCTTCAATGGAGCTGATGGGTAACGAAGGTAAGACAAAGCTGCGAGAGGAAGAGGAGAGTAGAGGGACTGACATACGGAAAGAACGTCTCTCTTTCTACCAATCAATTGATCCGGCTGAGTCGCGATAATGAGATTCTGCCATACGTCTAGAACCGTTTAGCTGAAGATCGGAATGAGGAAGAAGCACGACGATGGACCAGTGGCATTATGAAGCTTTTCAAAGACTCGACATGAAAATTCATCACGCCCAAAATAAAGGATGTTAAATCTTTGGTGATATGATTTCGCAAGGATGTGGCAGCGGCGTGTACTGGCGCGGATGCTGATGCTGAGCATCGAGTGTGGCGTGTGGATGCGTGACCTGATATGGATGATCATGTGAGCACGTCGCCTGAAGTGTCATTTGGCTTTATTTATATTTGTATCTTGACGACGGTTCGTTATCGACCATGTCTCGCTCTGGCTCTTCACCAGACAGTCAGTCACCAGCGAGACAGCATACAACCAGGGTTTTTGGTGATGATCAAACCGATCAACTTGAAAATGTTAATCAATCGTCTAGCATATCCCCATTGCGCCACATACTCTCGCGTCACCCAAGCATCCTATCCAAACATCGCTCACAAGAACCTTCACCTTTCCGTGCCTTAACCCCAGTTCCAACCCACGATGAACGTCCCCTCATTCCCAGCGCTTTACCACAACCCGACTCTTATGCCACACCCCTTCCAAAGTTATCCATGCTGGTTCTCTCCGTCACCCTCCTTGGCGAATTTCTCACAGCTAACGTCTCCACTCCTTTTCTGATCTTCATGGTAGCAAGCTTCGACGAGTTTGGCGAAGGATCTGATGTCGGTTTCTACAGTGGTGTCCTCGTTGCCACATTTTTCTTCACTCAGTTCCTCACTTCGCTCCTCTGGGCTACCGTCGCGGAGAAACACGGTCGGCGCATTGTTCTTTTCCTCTCCCTCCTTGGGGGTTCCATCACCTGTGCTCTATTTGGTACTTCCACGTCCTTAAAGCAGGCCGTTGCCATCCGACTGATGCAGGGCGTCTTTGCTGGCGCAATTGGTGTCGCTCGCGGATGTGTCCCTGTCATTTCCGATCCGAGCAACGAGGGAAGGGCGTATGCTATTCTTGGTTTTTGTTGGGGTATGGGTGGTGTCACTGGTGCCATCGTTGGCGGTGCATGTCAGTCAATCTTTCACCTTACGGCCCAAGTCACGTGCTTATGGCTTCTGATGCAAATAGTCGAATCTCCTGCTCAAAAGTGGCCCAATGTCTTTGGAAAGTTACCCCTTTTCATAAAATATCCTTACTTTCTTCCCACCTCTATCGCCGCTTCTGTCACCTTTGCAGGTGTGTCGCTATTTGATTCTGATCTGATTCGTGTTATCCATATCACCTGAAGGCGCCATTTTGTCACTTTTCCTTGGCCGAGACGGTGGCCCACGTGAGGGCGCCATCCATTTACCACTCGAGAAGATCACCGATACGGTACATTCAACCATTCCGGAAGAAGAATCTATCCCGTCTAGCCCTGTGCCTACACTTCCACGCAAGGCAAGCTTGTATGAAGGTCTTCGCAAGGCATCTCGCACGTTTTCCGGCGTCTTTGCAAGCCGCGTGCCAGATCCAGTATCTTCGCCACCGGTTCCACTTCCGCAGTCCTCTGCTGGCAATCGACCTTTCCCCCGAACTAGTCGCGCAGACGGATATGCTTATGGTTACGGCGGCGCAGGTGGGAGAGCTCTCAGTTTCCGCTCGCGCTTGGGTAGCAATATGTCTGGCGCGTCATATCGACGAGGGAGTTACGGAAACCTTCGCCACCGGGCAAGCAATCTGACTTCTCTCGCTGGAGAAGGCGTGCCGCGAAGCTTTGCGGATAGTGAACTTAGCTTTGCGCAGCGCCTAGTGTTGGCCAATGAAAATGCAGTTACAAACATCGCGGATTTGTGGGTTGCCGCTGCAATAAATGTCGATAATGAGGAGGTATTCGAAGCGGATGATACGGAACTGGAAGGCCCATACGACAGTGTGTTCGACCCAGATGCTGATGAGCCTACTGAGAATCTTCCCGCCGGTGATGGGGATGTAGCTGTCGAAAGGGGAACGCGTGTCGCAACCAGATTGGTACCCTCCCCGTCTATTCCTGATACACGTCGTAGCTCTCGCGTGTCACCTTTCCGCCGACCGTCATCCCCGAGGCATTTGGCGTCGCAGTCTCCACAACGACGACGCCCTTCCTTACAATATGGCGCCCCCGGGCAGCCATTCGATGTGGTTTCGCCGCCGCGCCGATTCTCGAATGCAGTGCCAGGGATCTTTGCCCATCCTGGTGTAAAGACGCCCCTTGCAGTCGTTGAGGCCCAGAGACTTCTTAGTGGCCCCGATCCCACTCAATCATTGGATACAGAAGCCGTAACGACTGTCGAAGGGAAGCAGCCGAGTATATCGAGTCAACTACCCTACGCGATCATCTTCCAGTACGGATGGCTCGCCCTGCATACGACCACGCACGACATGGTGTTCTTGACTTACGTTGTATCGTAAGCAATCTCTTCTCTATGCACCCGGCATCGGTCTTGAACAGATTTCACAGAAAGTACGAAGCAGGAGGGTTGAACCTTAGCGCGGGGGATTTCGCGCAGCTTAGTGGGTTCAATTATCTACCTTTGATTCCCGTTTTGTTGACGACGACGTGCAGCTGCACTGATGTGTCTCGCACAAATTGCGTTCCAATTCTATCTCTATCCGTATGTTGATTCAATTTATCGCGTTCCTCTGACCTTTGATACGCCCGCACAACAGCAATATGGGGTGAGTCGCAACTTGAGCGCGCTTATCTTGCAGGTATCCAATATCATCTGACTACATACGCAGACCACCTAGGGGACGTTTTTCGCACCTGGCCATGTTCCGCTTAGGAACGTTACTCTTCATTCCGGGATACGTTACCGTTACGTTTTATCGTGCATTGGCTGGTCCCGAAAGTGGCGGTACTCTTCTCCTTATGATTCGTTCGTGTTTTCCTTGTTCTGTTCGTCAGAGTATCTTACTTACGAGATCCTCCGCCGACACAAAGCTTTGACAATCAGCACGTGAGTGAAGTCAAGCTCTGGAATCGTATCGCTCGCTAACCCAGTCCCTTTTGTTTTACAGTGCTGTGCGGTATTGCGGGGCGACCTTCACGTTCACATCGGTGTCGATTCTCCTAAACTATAGTACGCGATCAGTTATTTTGCCACATCTTGTGTTTAAAAGGGCACTATTTTTAGTGTCTCCCCCGTCAGTGGTAGGCATATCAAATGGTGTAGCGCAGAGCATAGTCTCTCTCGCACGAGGCTTTGGACCTCTTCTCGGTGGTTATGTACGGTCACAAACTCGAGCCCAGTCGTTGTGCATGACTCTTAACTTGATTTCCAGATTTGGTCTGTAACAGTGCAAGGGAACCCGTCGGACTACTACATCGGCTTCATGATAGTCGGGGTAGCTTGTGCGCTAGCAGTATTCCACACCTTCTTCATCCGCTAGGCATACCCTTTGTTTCTTTTCAAAAGACGTACATATGGAGGACACCCTTGCTACGACTCAGTATGGACTAACGTATTGCCGATCCTTGCCTTTCTTGTGCTTCGTTTTCTGTACATGTAATCCTAGGCCACCAGTGCCAACTTCCTGCATCAGAGAGGAGATCGATCAATGATGTCAACCTGTCAACCCTGACCGAATTGCCTGAGATTGAGTCAGGAAGGACCAAGTGTGAGGATCAGGCGCAAGTGGTGCTAACTTACCAACTACCAATTCAACCTTAAATGACCAAAGAATGACTGTGCTCACATAACTTATTGTCTTTTTCAGATAACGTGACCCGCCGGAAAATTCCGAAATAAAAATAGCCTCGAAAAGAAACGAGCATAACTCGCCGAGTTCTTACCCAAATTGCTTAAATGTTTGCGGGTTAGAATCGGAATTACTATTAGATTGATTGTATAGTAGTCCGAATGTGAAGTTATCAAATTTCGGGAACAGCATAAATCAGTTAGGGATAAAGGACTCCCCCTGCCTCCGAGAATCGCCTGACGTCTTCCTGAGCATATTCCATTATAAACGCTGCTGTTCCTGCATCAATATTTAACCATTCTTGCAGGTCCTTGATGCTGATTATGTTACGGGACAGTTGAGTGATGCGCTGGAAGCCATTTTGTTTGAGAACTCTTCCATGATCGGCAAAATTCAATCCACACTGATTGCGTGCCTTGTCATCCTCAAGCGCTTGGAACCAGTATTCAATTTCGAGTGTTTCAATACCTGGAGGACTTGAAGGCAGTGCGGCAGCAGGGCCAGGCATGCTGGGATGGGGGTACTGCGATGACCACGATGGAGGAATCATGAACGGAATTGGTATGTAGTTCCCCATTTGGAAAGGAGAAGGACCGGGTACCATATCGGCCTGAGATTTCGAAGTTGGGCCACGCATGCGAGTTGGCCGTACATCATGGAGAATGAGCCTCGAAGGCTTCACATCTATAGTTGTGTCTTTATCAAGCTAAGCATGTAGCTATTTAGTAAACAATCCTCGTGAAACTGACAGGGAAACGCGCACCACTCGGTTGGCCCAGAAACCAAAGTCCTGATGGCTCAGCGCATAACAGAGCCCATTTGATGGATCAACATAACAATACAGGTCTTTCCCCTTTGAGTGATATTCGCAACGCCACTTCTTTTGTAGTTCAGCGATCACAGTTTCTCGTTGTGCCTCATATTCGTCGAGAGGTGCCGGTTCATTCTACAGAAGACTGTTGTTAGTACTTGAGACTGCGATGATAGATTGATTCATACCTTTTTCTTCCCCTTTCCATTGGAGCCCTCAGCCGTTTTTCCCTGGGCCTCAACCACTGCCGCATCTTCAAAGCAAACTGTACTATTCTTCACAGGAGCACGCTTGGACTTCTTCCCGTTAGACAGACGCTGAGGTACAAGAAGGTTTCTCATCCTCTCCACAAAAAATTCAAGTTCATTCTCGTTTCAAATTGAAGTCACCGGGGCCTTTACTTTATCATTAGCAAGCTTATACCGTAGCTGGATGACATTTGGATGTCTTCCTAATCTTTCAGCTATAGTGTTGCGGAGCTCTTCGAGGGTGATGGAGGACTCAATTACGAATGGACTATTACTGCCATCAGTGCTCTTCGCAAGAGAGGGAATCTTGAATACTAAAAGACAGGTGAGAAAGGTCAATACACGGTAATACAACATAGACGCACCGCATGTTACTGGATCATATTGACTACTATCTGTATCTAACTCATCGTCATCCGTAGGCTTGACTCTTCTCTTATTTGATGGCTGTGACTTTCGCTGAGCAGGCTTCTTCAACTTCGTTTGACACTTTTGTTGTTGTTTGGGCACGGGATTCGAAACGATTTCCATATCTGATGAGTCATCGTTCTCACTGCTATCTGAATCGTTGCTGAAAGCATCTGCCCCACCGTGGACCAATGAAGTGGTGATTCTGTCTTTCTGATCATGGTGAACATCCATGCTTACTTCAGATGACTCCGACTTGGAGTCATTTTCAAATCGATCCTCGTCGGATTCATCAATTGCATCCAAAGTAGCTGAGACTGTTTGAGTTGTCAAGGATGAAGTTTGACCACTTGAGGAAGTTCGCACAGAGGTAAACTTGTCTCTGCGGGCCCGAATGTGCTGATGCCCAGTGATGGACTGTGAATTGTCTGGTTCCGAGTCGGAATAGCCACGTTTCTTGCTAGCAATGCGATTCATCCGACCTCCCTGCACAGCAGTCCGATCTGACCCTTCTACAGCAGCACTTGTCTGTTGCTGGCATGTGGAAACCTTGGTGGAGCCAACGGTACTGGTTGTGGTCGCAGGTGGGTGGCTACGAGCTTGAGTTGTGCGCTGCGCTGAACCTTGACTAGATGGCTTGCTAGCTGCCATACATTCTGCTTGCAACCCACCGGCAGTGCATGCCAAGCATGCACTAGCACTTCCATTCTGTACACATTTGATTTTACAAGTCTTGCACCGTAAACAAGCACTTGATTTCTTTTTTGCACCTTCAGTATCTGCTGACAAAATTGTGGTGAGCTCCCTGACATTCTGCAAATACTGGTACTCACCGCTATTCGCAGCTATCCTCTTTACTACCTCCTTTGGTTTTTTAGGTGGCATGGGAGAAGTGAGGTGTGAATTGCAAGCGCAACAAATTACGTTCAATGAAACAGTTGCAGATGGTGGACAGCGAGAGCCATCAAGAACTTTTTACCATAATAAAAGTGATCTTCCCCATCATCATACCATCAACACAACATCTTTTAGACTCAGGTATGTATAATACTAGTAATACCTGGTCGCGACAAACTAATAGCCACAATATTTATACCAACCGCGACAGTCCATGGGAGTAATGAGATAGAGAGCATCGAGCAGACACAGATAGATCTCCTTGTCGGAATACTCTGTCATTGCCATCCGGACTAAATCCCCATTCTGCTGAAGGTGATACTTCATAGCTGAAAATGCGAGTTCAATAGGGTTGAGGTCAGGGGAGTAAGGCGGAAGGAATTCACAGCGCATCCCTCTGTTGTATATCAGAATTATCAACGACAAGAATTGGAGTACAAACCTTGACTCAATCATCTCAACAATGTCTGGGTTCTTGTGGATGCGACAGTTGTCCATGATGACGACAGAGTTGGGAGCAGGAAATGGCTCCATCCGATTGAGGAGACGGCCTATGAAGCGTTGAAAGGTTTCTGCACAGAAGGACCCTTCAACAACTTCACAGTGTATAATCCCGTCGTCGTAGGAGATAGCAGGAAGCACAGAGAAACTGGGAGAAGTCAGAAAGAAAGAAATATGAACAGATGTATTCTCACCGTCGCCCACGAACAAAAAAGGCCCTGCGCTGCGCTGGCGTCCCACGGATAGACCAAGCACTCCCTCGATATGTCGTTCGACGATCAACTGAGCTCTCATCGACAAAAATGAGTTGTTCAGTTGTGTATTTACTTATTCTGTGGACATAATTGAGTCGCTTTTCTGCTGAACGCTCAATCGCAGTACGGGACAGCTGTACCACCACATGTTAGTTACAAACAATGAAATGATGGCGCATGATACAAAACCTTCTTCATCGTAAACCCGCCATCCCTCAAAGTACGCCAAATTGTTGTCCTCGAAATGGTTATACCAGAATTTACTGCAAGGCGATCCCGTATTTCGTCCAGATATAAGTTGGGTGTCTCTCGAATCATTTCAAATAAAAACTTGTAGTCAATTCATCAGATCTTATCAATCGATAATGAGTACAGATGCACATACCTGAATATCCTCATCACGAAGTAACCGTGGCCTTCTTCGTCGCTCCTTTTCTTCATCTGCTGGGATTGTGTCGTTGGTTGCGTTTCAGTTGCAGTGTCACAAGTGACATGTGACAGGTTTCCCATGGGTCATGTATCAAGACCTCCGAAACATTGCACTATCAAGCTCGGTCTATTGCAAAGTAAATCTACTAGATATTCCGATTCTAACCCGCAAACATTTAAGCAATTTGGGTAAGAACTCGGCGGGTTATGCTCATTTTCTTTTCAAGGCTATTTTTATTTCGGAAATTTCCGGCGGGTCACGTTATCTGAAAAAGACAATAATTTGACTCAAACTGACTGAAGCATGAGACAGATGTTCAGAGACACAGCTTTGATGTGACTTTTTCCAAGTCATATGACTGAATGTGCCACATTTTTTTCTCACATAAAAAGTAATTTATTAGTTAAATTAATGCTATTTCCGATTAAATTAAGATGAATTACTTAATATTTTCCTAATAACTATTTGGTAACACATATCTCGGTACTTACATATGAACCCAGCCAGCTGCTGGTGCTGACTTGCTCAGACCAGAGGACCAATACTTGGTGAGTACGCATGTGTCCTCATAACGGGGCAGGAAGGTGATGAACAGCTGAAGTGAGTCTGTATGCATCCGTGCTACCGATGTATGTAAATACAGTGATGACTTAACGGAAGTACCAATTAGTCTTATACAACCGGGGCGGGGGGGCTATGAGGGGGGAAAAAGGTGAAACGTGGCGATGTTCGTTGGGGTCGTTAGGTCCGTAGCGGCGTAGAACAGAAGATTGTGAGCGTGAGGTGCTTGCACCTTTCTTTTTGTACTTAATCTAAAACATCCTCTATCAAGCGGTAATTCCTGTCGTGAGGCAGCAGTGGTGTCAACTTTGTAGGTGCGAAAAAAAGGGAGAGATTTCCTCCACTCACGTCTGTGGCCCAAGAGTCCCTCCTGGGTGGCATAAGCATTGCCTAACCTTCCCCTCGGCTAATTTTTTTCCTTGGAGTAAGAGCGGGAGGCGCTCGTGTGCCGTTGCCGTTACCATTACCGTTCGCGTGAGGGTGTTTCGGTCTCTTTTCCGCGGGTTTCAGGATCTATATGCGCAGTAAATGTATGGTTGATTGATTGGCGTTACTATGAGAGCACCACGCACCTGGAACGAACAGAGTAGTGTTTCGTCCACAGTCATCATGGCGCCCGCGTTGTCGAACTCGCCGCAGTAGTTCGGCGCTGAGAAAAGTGTGACGAGTTGGCGCCTGGCAAAGAATTCGTAGCCATCCTCGACAACCTGTGTCAATGGGGCCAAGTAAGATACATAGACTTAGCAGGAAACAATCGGGGTAGGTAGGACGTACCTGGTGGGCTCGGCATATCAGGTCCATGTCGTGTTTCTGCAGGAAGCGCGAGACGACGTCCGGGCCAAACGTGAACGAGACGCCACGGTCGTTCTCAGACCAGCCGATGACGTCCTTATCCGGGTCCGACCAGAGGAGATCACAGAGCAGGCCTGTCGGCAAATTGCCAAAATGTCGAGGAGAAAAGAGGACGTGTGTGTGCATACCGGTCTCGGGGACGTCGGTCGGTCGCATCATGCGTCGGATCTGTTCCATGGACTGCAGGTCAGGGCTGAGCCCGCCGTGCATCGTGAAGATCTTCTCGTCGATGATGGCGGCGACAGGGAGGCAGTTGAAGCAGTCCGTGAACGTCTTCCAGAGCTTGATATTGTACCGGCGTTTGCCTGTGAAGGAAGGAATAGCATTTCCCCGCGGGCGCACGAGTCGGAGTCAGCGACGTCAGAACGCGGGGCGGGTCACATACATTCGTCGTAGAAGCCATAGATGCGGTTGATACTCGCGTATTCGTGGTTGCCCCGGAGCACGAAAAAGTTCTCCGGATATTTGATCTTGTACGCCAGGAGAAGGCAGATGGTCTCCAGCGACTGCTTGCCACGGTCGACGTAGTCACCGAGGAAAAGGTAGTTTGACTCTGGAGGGAAGCCTCCGTATTCGAACAGACGGAGGAGATCATAGTACTGTCCGTGAATGTCACCTAGTATAGCATTAGAAACGGTGACGGACTACCTGAATACCGATTTCACGCACCACATATTTTGATGGGTGCCTCTAGTTCTAACAATATGGGCTGGCTGATAAAGATCTCACGAGATCGGGCGCACAGATACTTGATCTCGTGCTCTTCGAGGTCAACGGGTTTCCCCGGACGGCTTCCGCGTACTTTACAGATGTGGGGTTAGCAGGTTGTGAGTTATCTATGATATAACGGAAAGGAGGAAGGTTCATCATATTGTTGCGGGGAATATTTCGTAAGCACTTTGCTCCTTCCGCCAAGATTATGATATGATATGATATAGCCCAGCTGCCAATGTCAAGTTGACGTAGCATGAAGCCACCAGAAGTCATACGTTACGGCGTGTTAACTTTTTCTTGGAGATTCGAGGCTATGCCCAGACAAGACATCCCCGAAAGAATTGAATTGGTGCAGCACACACACCTTCTAATAATTGGTTGATGACCGAGTCGAGATCAACGTCACTATTTCGGTCTCCCATATATAAAGTAGATCCACGGGGTCGAGCGAGGGAATAGTAAGTTGGAAATAGTTATTCTCTCAGCGGCCGGAATGGTCGATGAGATCTTGAGGCCACTTTGTACGATCTCTTTATGCAAACTCGAATGAACCGCCGTAAGGCTGAGGCTGAGTATTCGAAACTAGAACGGACGGAAGGAAATGGAGGAGAGTCAGAGAACGGCAAGGCTAAAGGGGGGGACGTGATGAGGGTGCTTACACTTGCTCTGCTCATAGTGCTTACAAAATGGAGTCATGCGGTACAGGAATTGGCTGTTTGGCATTTGGTTGCAGTGCCAATTGCCCACTGTAGAACGTTACGCGGGCACATGTGGCCAATTGCAGTTAATAGACAACGCGCCCAAGATGCACCACGCGGTGTGCCTTCTCCCCGCACGCCATGCTAAACATTCACGCTTCCTATATAGGCAATTATATGTGTACACGTTCTCAATCAGAGCCAGAGCAATGAACCTGCGCTCGACTAGTGGCACAATCGCCGCATCTACTATGACGCCCACTAGATAGTTGGCTTTACCATATCAGTATATTGCACAAGTCACGATGTCGCCTTCTCGTGCGCCACCTCCACTCTATGAAAACTCGTCTTTTCGGTCGGGTGTAAGTGCCATTGGACATGACGCACGTTTCATATGTCCGAGCCTTAGCATATACAGGTTTCACTAGTACTGACGATTAGATCAAAGCAAGACAGAAAGCAGGTCGAAACACCGCAGAAGGACGTTTTATGTTGGCCAGAACTTCGAAACCATTCAAGAAGAGCCCCTCACGCTCGAAGAATCGGGATTACTTGTCGTTCGTTTCCGCGTGCGAACGACTTTGTTACGTAGTGCCTTCTCTTTGAGCTCGCTTTCCCGGCGGGCAAGCTCATCAGGGCTAACATCGGCGTTCTGTAGGACGGCACCTAGAATGAGCAAGCTGGGAGCGGTCATGTGGGGGTGACACAACACACCTCACCGTCTATCATGTTTCTCTGTCGCTCGACTTCTGCCTGTCCTTTGATCCTGATGCCCGATGTATGGGCACTTGGGGGGCTGAGATCACGTCCTCTGCCCTTACCTTCGTCATGGTGTCTGCGCGGACTCGGGCTCCTCGTCAGGCTTCTGCCCCTGCTTGGCGGCCTTTTCACATTCCTCCCATTCTCTGCACCCCTACTTCTGCTCCTGTTCTGGCGTCGATCCCGCTCGCCGCGTTTCCTACGGAGAGGCGACCGCTCGCTGGACAATGAGCGATCTTTTCGGGTACGAGGTGGGCTTGGGCTGCGTCTGCGACGAGCCTGTTCAGGACTCCGACTGGGAGTGCGTCCACGAGCTGGTGGTGGGCTGACACGTCTTCGGCGGGCTGGTGGGCTACGGCTGTCGCGCCTTCTACTATTCTTGCGGTCCCGTTCGTGGTCACGTGGTGAGTAAGATGGCGAGCGACGACGGCGACGGCGTGGTGGCGACGAGGAAGAGCTTCTAAAGGAGGGAGACCTACGACGTGGAGGTGGGCTGCGCGAACGCGCGCGGATGGGGCTACGGGAACGAGAGCGATGGGGAGGACCGCGCGAACGAGATGAACGATCGCTGGAAGGCGTTCTGCCGCGGGGCGGAGGTGAGCGAGATTGAGGAAGAGCGCGATATCGTGGACGCTAAAGAACATTTTCATTTTCTTGAACGAAAATGACGGGAAGCTCACTTACGGCACCTCCTCGGCCTCTCCAGCCATTATCTCTCATCCTATTGTCAGGTCGATCATCGTTACCGATTCCGCCCCTGCCCCGTCTGCCACGGCCGCGCCCTCTCCCGCCACCACGCTCAGACCTCTCGGAGCGCTCTCGCTCGCGAATTTCGTCAAGTCTGTGCCTGCGATCGCGCTCTACTAGTACGCGGGTATCACCTTCCTTGGCGCGGCGCATTTCTTCTTTTTTCTCTTCCACGAAACTTTGGGGAATGCCTGCCGGAGAATTCTGTGCTTCAATTAGTAAGTTCCAAAGGGCGACCATGAATGCAGGCGTAGAATCAGTGAGAAAACCAGTGAGGTTGATCTGCATTTTTCTTGGATCGGGAGTCTGTGCATTCTGATGAGCCAGAGGGCCAACAGGCAGAAGGGTGTGTTTTTTTTACCGGTTGAGACTCGTCTTCTAGAAGACCCATTGCGTACTCTACAACGAGGTCATCATCCAAACCGATGAGTTCTACGACTTTTTTAGTGACCCAAGGCCTGATGACTTGCAGGTTGACCTTGCGCATGTCTACCTAAGAAAAGAAAGACGTAAACAAAAGGAATGAAAGGAACGAAAAAGCGAATGTGTCTACCTTTGTGTCAAACTGAGAAGGAAACTTGAGAGTTTTGAGGAGCTTTAGCTCTTTATCGGAAAAGCGACGGTCCTGGTCGGCCGATGTTCCTTTGAAGAAACCTAAGAAAAGAGTAAATAAATAAGAGAAATGTAGAGAGCGGTTGACTGACCAGCGTCAGCCATGGTGTGGTGACGTTAAGTCGAGTTGAGTTGACTCTTTGTTTCTGGGGGTATCGGCCGGAATACCAAAAAAAGTAAGAAAGGGCGGTAATTGCCGACTGAATTGAAAATTGCAATTGAAACGGAAATGGAAATTGAAGGGAAGGAAAGGAAGTGGAAGGAAGCAGCGTTAGTGCGAGCAAGAGAAACCCACAAGCCAGGTGAGCAATCACTTTCTCCACCCAAATGATGTCCTATCTTCATCTTCCCTTTCGACCATGTCCTCTCCCTTACCCACCGACTCTATACCCGATACCTTTCCTTCTAATCATGTTCATCCCAGCCGCACCTCAATTGCACTCATCGTCGCATCCCTCTTCTCCTTCGCCGTTCTCGTCTATATAGCCATCCATAAACGCCCCTCCAGAGGCGCTCTTCTAACTCCATCACCTCCAAAGGGAATCAAGCCGCCTCCAACGCGCAAGCCCAAGTTATGGGAAATCTCCCTCGACGGTGACCACCCACGACTCGACGGCGCGGTGCCCAACTGGCAGGTAGGCCACATGCCGTGTTACCGCAAACGTGTCTTCTCACGAATTCCTTTCACTTAGCCTATAGCCGCATGGGCGGGTAATCGTTTGGGGCGGTTGCCCCGCCCTCGACAAGCTTCTGCTCCACGCGCGCTCCCTGAACCCGTCCATGTGTCTATGGCACACTCCTGGTTCCACGGCTCGTACCCGCTCAACCCACGCCGCCCAACACCGCCAGCGTCTGCCCCCATATCCGATCCTCGCACTCTTAACGTTGCTGTCCTTGTCGCGATGCCCTCGCGACGGCTAGAAGTAGCCCAATCCATTCATGGAACTGCGCCGCATCGCCCGATCGAATCACGCTTATCGTACGGCGAAGGTCAGCTTTCGATTGGAACGACTACACTAGTCTGTGATGGGCAAGCATTACTCACTTCATTGACGGAGAACGAGCTTGAACGGACAAGATAGCACCATCTTCATACCGTACCCTTCCGCTCCCCGTCTTTTTTTCTTTCTCTGTGAGATCCTAAAAAAATTATAATCACTCAGTCCTGTACACACGCACAACACAATCGTAAATTATAATGTTGCATCGACGTAAAGAAAACTCGACACGTTCAATACAAAATCAAATTTAAAGAAAAGAAGAGAAGCGAAGAAAGCGCCTTCACTTCAGTTGGCTTCTTCCAAATACGCGGCAACTTGACGTCCAGCCTGCCGTCCCGCCTTGATGCAATCAGAGACGCTAACACCGTCCGCACCAGCGCCAACGACCTTCAGCCGGCCACCCCATTTCTCTCGCAGCACCCGTCTGAGCTCCTCCATCCTCGTGGGGTGCCCAACCAAGTACATCGGTATGCTCTCAACATTTCTGTGCACGGCGTAGTGCACCGGCGTCGGGAGCGGGTCACTCCCGCCGAGCTGCGCGGAGATGAGTGGCAGCACGGACGCGAGCAACGCAGACGCAGGCTGCTCCTCATCAGATAAAGAAGAGGAAGAAGCGTACGGCCCGCCGAGCATCGCCGACATCTTGACGAAGCGTCCCGCACCGTCGTACTCGCCGCCGTCTTGTTCGGGCAGGCTGGCAGTGTCGAACACGACGCCCAGCAGACCCGCCCCCGCCCCCGCCCCGGGCACATGCCGCGCGTCGTACCCTCCTTCTGGTCGAGGGATGAGATAGCCGAAGCCTGGCGGATGAAACTGGCGCGGTGCAGGTGGCGCGGCAAAAACGAGGTTCAGAACTGTGATGGTAGAGTAGGGGTTTGCGAGGAGGTGCGGAAGCGGATGACCACCGCCACTATCTGCGCCACCGTCGTGACGGCGCTCGTCCTCCCTTGTTGATGGGTAGAGGAGAATGGAGTCGAGAACGGGGAGAGGGAGCGCAGAGATGATATGTGTTGCCTCGAGCGTAAGCGGGCCCTCTGCGCCTACGAGGTGAACCTGCTCGCACACGCGCGCACGGTGAGGGGGGCAATGAAATAGGCGTTTTAGCGACGTCATAGATAGACAACGAGACAGGACGAACAGACCTCGAAGAAAGAGCCACCGCGAGTCCCCGCCGGCTCATCCCGCTTGGCGATCCCTCGAACCGCCGCGCCGCTTCGCAGCGTGACGTTGCGAAAGCCGCGCAGCGCCTTGACGAGCGCGCGCACGAGCGTCTCCATGCCCTCGCGAAACGAGAGCACCGCCGCGCGCGCGATACGCGCATCCCACTGCGGGTCGACAGACGCGCCCGTCTCCACATCGTCGCCATCGTCATCCTGAGTGCGCTTCTGCGCCGCCGCGCCGCCGAACCACGCCCGAGGGCCAAGCTCGCCCCACACGACCGAACCGTTGCCGCGGCGCTCGCTGGCGCGCAGCGTGGGAAAGGCGGCGCCGACGCTGAGCTGCCGCGAGTCTGCGGCGTATATGCCGTGCACGAGCGCGCTGCCGAGCGTGCGCGCAAATGCGCCCCCGAATCGCCTTGAGAAGAACGAGTCGACCGACTCGTCGTCCTCATCCTCGTCGGGTGAACCGGTAGTTGGGGGGGTCGGTTGGGGCCTGTTGGCGGGTAAAAAGGGTTCAGACAAGACGGATTTGAGGACGAGGCGGCCGAGGGGGAGCGTGAGCGCAGAGAGGAGGCTCGACGGCAGGACCTGCAGTCCTGGCGCCGGAGGAATATGCAGGAATCTGTAGCGACCTGCGGGAGAGGCGCGCGACGTGGAGATGACCTGGGACCGCAAGCCCAGCAAGTATATCTATACGAGACGCATGTGATGAGGAGGAGTGTGGTGAGGCTAGTGATCCGAGGACACGACGTACCAGCTCCAGAACGGACTCGGAGTTGGGTCGGATGGTACGTGGGCCTGCCTCGAGCAGTACGTTTCCCTGGTTCCCGTCGCCATCGTGGACCACGACACGCTCGCTGCGTATCCACCCACCAAAACGTGCGCTTTTCTCGACGAGGGTGATTTGCACGTCGGGCTGTTTACATGCAAGGTGGAAAGCAGCTGAAAGTCCAGTGATACCCCCACCAAGAATCACGACATGAGAGGATGGTCGGTCGCTCGACATAGCGGTCGCTTGGGATCATCCGTGGCCCGTGGCCAATACGCTCGGCATCGCTGGGCACCAGCGCCAGTGGGGTTCCGGTTGCTCCACCCAAGACAATGAGATCCCTTCATTGGTGCACGCAGTCCTCATGTGCAGTATGAGTAGAAGACATCGTATTAGGGAAAACATAAGCACGAGGCAACACTATCCATGACACGCATGACACCTCATTGCAGTGGGTTACAGAAGATGCTGATAATACGTCCTTGCATAGCACTGCCACTCATTCCCATTCGGGGGCCATTACGCGCCCAACAATCTCTCCGGCCCATATCTCAAATCTGTTATGATCGAGGATGCCTCGTTCGTCGAAGAATGTATTGTACGGGTGTGATTCCGTCGCTTCACCTCGGCTCAGCAGCGATTTTCCTCCATTAGTCGAGCGTCTGTACGTCAGGGAGAGGGAATAGGCGGGAGGAGTTTCTGGGGTGGATGGCTTGGTGCGAGAGCTAAGGGTTATTCGTTCTGTGACGATCTGTCGTCATACATACCGAGTCAGCCATAAAGTCCGTACGGGTGAGAAAGTGAAACGCACCCGCTTATCAAAAGTCTTACGTTTCCCAACAAAAATGATGTCGCCTTCGATGAAGTACGCATACAGCGTTTGTAGGAGCGTGAGGACGATGTACCTGAGTCCAAGAAGAGTCAATGAGCGAGACTAACACGTGTGGAATGACGGCGCACACGATCAGGCCTATCCACATAACGGGCTTAGACTGTTCAAACTCGAGGCGCCAGGAGTAAAATGCAGTTGCGCCAGCTACCAACACACCCGACCAGCCCAGCGCAAGACGCACATCGGTGTGGAGGTGAATTTGTTTGAAGAGATCAGGGCGGGAGAGGAACTGAGTAATCCCTAAGTCAAGTGACGACGCAGCGGGAAAGAATATTATTGCGCACGCGTTTAATCGCATCGTCTAGGGCATTCTTGAGCTCTGTCAGGCTCGCATTGTTAACTTTGACAACATCACGGTCTTTAGAGGGGGAAGGAGCGATAGGCAAGATGGAACGTGGCTGAGGGGTGGGGGTAGCGTTAGAAGGAGAATCTGTATCAACAGCTGGTTCTTTCCCATTGACAGCTTTTCTTCCGCGAGCCATTTTGTGGGATACTGGTGAGCGGGAGGGGGAAAAGAGGGAGAGGGAGGAAAGGGTCAAGCTGGGGGTTAGCTGAATTGAGCTGAGTTACGTTGGGTCATAACTGAACACCCCATTCGAGAAAGGTAAGTGGCCACTCTTCGTTCGAACCAGTTCAGTTCGTATTTTATTTTCTATTACTAGGTCTTGTGATCGACATTCTACTATCTAACCAAAGCTGCAGCTTATCTCTGAGGCGTTGAGGAGGCTGTTCAGACACACTCGAGAGCGTAAATATGACACGTCGGCAAAGCATAATCCGAATCCTCGGCGATATCTCATAATCACGTGCTCGGTACAAACAAAAACACCGCGCTCGTCGCTGATTGGCTGACGCGTCGCGACGCGCTAATTTTAAATTTCTAAGTAATAGAGTGTCGTACGATCAACTCTACAAATAGGCTGATCCAACCTCTGCTCGCATTAGATATTCTCCATGGCCAGCACCACCAAGGCGAGCATACCCTCTCACAACATTTCTCCCAAAAGTGATCCATTCACGAAATGGTTCATGCGTGCTCTTGTTCTTCTCATCACCCTTGTGACTTTCAGCTGGCTTGACTCGATCAAGGTACTTACCCTCTTCCTCTGCAGTTATGAACCCCTCATATATATCATATTTTTAGAGCCGGTGGTATGTCTTTGATCCAGTCCACCTTCACGAACTCCAACTTTCCGCTCTCGCCGCGTCACCGGACAATCCTACGGGCATGATATCGCACATCCTTGCCAACCTCACGGCGACCTACTCGACTGTGCGTATCTCCATCAACCCGGACAGCTCAGAGTGGGTATTCAACAACGCGGGCGGCGCAATGGGCGCGATGTATGTCATCCACGCCAGTATCACCGAGTACCTCATTATCTTCGGCACACCACTCGGCACGGAAGGTCACTCGGGCTTACACCCCGCCGATGACTACTTTCATATCCTCGTCGGGGAACAATGGGCGTTCGAGCCAGGCGCACTCGAATTGGAGCGGTATCGCCCAGGTGACGTGCACCTCATGCGCCGTGGCGTCGCCAAGCAGTACAAAATGCACGAAGGATGCTGGGCCATGGAATACGCGAGGGGTACGTGTCGACATTTCTTGCCGTTGCCGCTTCCTCACATGTGCTTTTATGCTGCAGGTTGGATCCCGCTCATGATGCCGTTTGGTCTAGCGGATACCTTTACGTCCACCCTTGACTTTACCACGTTGTACCACACCGTCCGGATAACGGGAAGAGAAATGTTGAAGAACATACTCTTGGGGAAGATCTAGTTGGGCGTACGTTACAGTAATTAGATTTGCATAATCGATTGGACTTCAAGCTTCAAGCTTCACTTCAAATATTGTTCATGTGAGAGTGATCGAACCTCCACCCCTGTATACTCTCGAACCCATTACAGCTTCACGAGTGGTCAATTCTTTGCAAACTCAACAATGGGAAGGACAACAGTAAGCCCATTTACTGGGCACACAATTTCCATCTCGTCTGTGGCACGAGCCACACCATCATTTCAAAATCATTTGGCAAAGTAATTCAGGATGAGCACAATAGCATGTTGCAGGTGTTTCAGAGGGACTAAGGAAAATGTATAAAGTAGCAAAATACAGTAGTATAGTACAAGAGCAGCGAGAGAAACTCTTCACTTGGCACCTGCACTAGAGAACTGAAGCAACATAAGGAAACAGCCCAAAGCAAACAGACACATGACGTTACGTACCTTGGTAACCGACTTGGTGCCCTCAGAAATAGCGTGCTTGGAAAGTTCACCAGGAAGGATCAGGCGAACAGCAGTCTGGATCTCTCGTGACGAGATGGTGGATTTTTTGGAATAAGCCGCCAATTCTACAATCACTGTTAAGAAACAATGCAGTTGGCAAAGGAATGGCAACTCACTCGAGGCCTCAGTGGCAATGCGTTCAAAGATATCATTGACGAACGAATTCAAGATGGCCATAGCCTTGTTGGAAATACCGGTATCAGGATGCACCTGCTTGAGAACTAATACGTTCGTGAGCTCATGTTTGCGGTTTAAGTAGAGGCAACTCACCCTTGTAGATGTAGGAGGAGTAAGTCTCCTTGCGAACCTTGCGACGCTTCTTCTTTTCCTCAGAAGGCTCCCCAGCGGGCTTTGAAGAGGTCTTCTTGGCTGCCTTGGAGCCCTCAGTCGGCTTTGCAGGAGCCTTGGAGGCGGTAGAGGCGGGAGCCTTGCCAGCAGTGGAAGCGGGTTTAGGAGCCATTGATATGCAAACGAGTTAGAGTGGGTGGTTGTTGGAAGTGAAGCGTGCTACGTGCAGCGAAGATACGGTGACGAAGAAAGATGGAATTAAACGACGAAAGACAAGTCAACCGGCTTTTTATAACGACGCGAAAGATACTTTGGGTGTGTTTGGCTGGCGCGTCAACGCGACCTTTGTTGATCGCGAACTTTATTTGTGGTTGTGCCACGTGACACAAACTCGCTTAGTTATAAA
>WNFR01001432.1_pt1 | contig 24880 bp, 18 predicted proteins | sample 5400221 | NCBI WGS metagenome assembly WNFR01 (sample SAMN13153357, study PRJNA577476) | soil metagenome | isolation source: 40 cm soil under Madrone tree | place: USA:California | collected 2016-06-14 | reverse complement strand
CGGGACCGTCCTCACCTCCTGGTGGTTACAGTAATCGTGAGTGGAATGCTTTATCCGATCGTGGCGACCATCGGCGGACTGTGTCTTGCAACCTGGATGCTCTTAAAACCTTTATCCGCCCGTGGGTCGGTGTCGCACTGGCGCTGGTCACGCCGCTTGGCAACCGTGGCAGTGACCGGCTTTCTGACACTGGCGGGGCTGTTACCGATGTGGCTCGACAGCCAGCCTTACGGCAGGCGCGTTAATGCGACTGACATTGCGCTCTACCCTGAGGCTGGGCCCGACGGCAATTACCGCGCTTATGACCAGCTGCCCTATAAACTTTTCAGTAACGAATGGGCCATCTATTTTGTCGGGCCGATGTACAGTCACGGCGATCCGATCGCGCCTTGGGTCAACGTCCACAAAAAATTGGATTCAATGACTCTGCTGTTTGCGCTCGCGCTCATGGGCCTCATCGTCCTCGTCGTTATTTGCGCCGGCATAAGAGCGGTGTTCAAAAAGGATTCCAATGGCGCCGTGGTTCGGCTGATCGGCTTCTTCGCCGTCTGCGTGGTGTTGCACGTGATCGCCTGGCTGGGCGCGCCGTATTTGTATATTCCGACCCGCTTCTTCATGTATTCGCTGCCGTTTCTGATTACGTTAATATTTCCCTGGTCGCTATACATTTTGCTGGGCCGAGTTCCGCGGCTGCACTCATCAGCCAAACTCAAAGCTTTAAGCTTTCTGGGAATCGTCTCGGTATATCTCATGGCATTTGGCGGCAGGGGCAACGTCGAGTTCGCGGCATCCCCTGAACAACAACTGTCCCAGCCATTAGCCGATGCCATCACCGCTTTGCCGAAGGACATTCTAATCGCCGGCTGGCCCGCCGCGGAGATACGAAACGTAGAATATGTAACGCGACGCAACGTCTTTCTTACCGCGGCGACGCACCATGTGCTGCACTTAACCTACATGAAGGCCATGCGCGTAAGAATGGACGCGTTATTTGAAGCCTACTTGAGTACGGATGCCGCGCCGCTATACCGGCTGAAACAAGAGTTTGGCGTAACCCATCTTTTAGTGGAGACGCGCGATTTCACCGATCCGAAACATCCCCCGGAGTATTTTGCGCCGTGGCGAGCCCGTATCGGTCCGCGTCTCGCAGAGATCAAGGGGAAGGAGTATTTGATGAATCGATCGCTGCAGGAGAAGGCGGCCGTGTACAATAAAAACGGTTTCATCTTGCTGGATCTGGCAAAGCTACCGTGACCACGAGTCAAATCATTGCAGTGTGATGCTTGCACCATGGGAGCTGGGATGCGAAAAATGGATTGACTGAACGCGTTAGAGTCGAGTTCAAGAAGGAAAGGGTGAGGGGAGATTGCCATGACGACCAAGACCGCGACCAAATACAACGTCGGCGGCGTTGCCCTGGACCGACCTTTCAAGATCCGCCGTCTGGGTCACTTTGGCTTTAACGCGTCGGATTTCGAGGGGAGCAGGCACTTTTACTTCGATCTGCTCGGATTTTTTGTCACCGAACCGGCGGGCGCCGGTCTCTTCGGCAGACACGCGGGCGATCATCACTCGTTCGCCTTATTCGACAAGAAAAAGTTCAACGAGCGGCAATACGCCGGCGACAATGCCAAGCATTTCCGGCCGCAGAACGATATCAATCAGATCACATGGCAGGTCCAGAGTGTTTCCGAAATGGCCGAGGCAAGCAAGTACTTTCGTGGCCTCGGCGTCGAAATCATGCGCGAAGGCCGGGCGGGAGGTGGAGGTTCTCAATTTCATCTCTATGTCTGGGCGCCGGACGAACAGATCTTCGAATTGTATTACGGCATTGAGCAGATCAACTGGAACGGCTACGCCCGCCCCGCACCGATGCGCCATGGCACGCCCAATCCGCCCAACCAGCCGCAGCTTCCCGACTACGAACTGGTGCGCGCCGACATCGAGAAGGGCATCAGTGTGCTAGACGGCTGCCGGCATGTAAGTAAGATGCCGCTCAAGTACGATGTCGATGGCGTGTTGTTACCGCAACCCTTCAAGATCACCCGCGTCGGCCCGGTGAATCTTTTCGTCGACGACTATGAAGCACTCAAACGCTGGCACACCGATGTCCTGGGATTTACATTGACCGAAGAAGTCGAGTGGCAAGGCGAACGCTGCGCTTATTTGCGCTGCGACAACGAGCATCATTCACTCGGCATCTTCCCCAAATCATGGCGCAAAAAACTGGGGCTCAGCGAGGCGACGTCGAATATGTCTTTCGGTCTTCAGCTCGCCAATTATCAGCAGCTGAAGGCGGCAGTGAGCTTCCTGCGCGGGAATGGCGTGCGGGTCGAAACCGAGATCATCCCTCCGGAGCTGCACCCTGGCATCGATTACGCCGCTTATGCATTCGATCCTGACGGTCACTGCCTCGAGCTCTATTACTACATGGAGCAGGTGGGCTGGGACGGACGGCCGCGTCCGAAAGAGATGCGCCGCAAAGTCGATCCGAATAACTGGCCGGAAATATTAGAACCATTATCGGACACCTTCACCGGCGAGCCCTTCATTGGTCCGTGGGCCTAAAGGATAGAGGGCCACGGATTCGCGACGCCGCTCCCCTTAACCTTCGCGCCTAAGCCTTGAGGTCTTCTCCCCAAGATCGCAATTGTCTTGCTCGGCGGTTTTGATATATAGCTGGCAATAGAATTCCGAGTTCAGAGTCCGGCATCCCGTGGGGGACAAGGGCGTGCAATCCAACTTTCAAGATCGCGAGCGCGCGAGGGTCGAACAATGTATATGATGATGCGCAATCCGGCGCAGGTGCTATTCGTATTCACAAGCGCAATTTTGGCTTACCTGGTTTTGCCGCCGTTCTTTTTCATCCTCCACACGAGTCTAGTGACCGACCGCGGTTTACAAGCGGGCACTTTCACCATCCAGCACTTCGTTAACATTATCGACTCGCTCGGCGACGTCAGGACACTGCTCAGTAACTCGCTTATCTATGCAGTGAGCAGCTCGGCGGTCGCGTTGGTTTACGGCACGGCGCTCGCGTGGCTCGCCGAACGCAGTGACGCGCCGTTTCGCAAACTCGCTTACGTTTCCGCGTACGTGTCGTTCGCGATCCCCGGGATCATCAAAGTCGTCGGCTGGATCATGCTCCTTGGCCCCAAGGCAGGCATGTTGAACGCCGTCGGCATGGCGTTAACGGGACAGCCGTTCTTTAATATTTTTTCCATGGGCGGCATGGTGCTAGTCGAAAGTTTTCTCTGGATCCCCATTGTCTTTTTGCTCATGTCGACGCCCTTCCGTTCGATGGACCCGTCATTGGAAGAAGCCGCGACGACCGCCGGAAGCACCAGCTGGCAAGTCTTTCGGCGCGTGACTTTTCCCCTCGCCGTGCCCAGCGTACTCGCCGTGATGATCTTGACGATCATCCGCTCGCTCGAAGCTTTTGAGATTCCGGCGCTAATCGGCATACCCGCCGGCGTGGAAGTGCTGACCACGAAGATTTATCTGCAGATCAAAGGCGGTCTAATTCCGAAATACGGCGAAGCCAGCGCCTACTCGATTATTCTCATCGTGCTCGTCGCTTTGGGGTTAATTCCGTATTATCGGATCACCAGCAAGACCTATAAGTTCACCACGATCAGCGGCAAAAACTTTCGCCCGCATCGGATCGCCCTCGGCAAGTGGCGTTGGCTCGGCGGCACCCTGATGCTGGTTTTGCCCCTTTTGCAATTCTTGCCCATCGTGGCGATTACCTGGTCATCCTTTTTGCCATTCGCCCAGGTGCCTTCGAGGAAAGCGCTGTCGATGCTAACCCTGAACAACTATGTCACCGCCTTCAATGACAGCGGTGTGATTCGCTCCGTGATGAACAGCATGATGGTCAGCGTGTCGTCGGCGACGGCGGCAGTCGCCATCACCTTCTTCGCCGCGTGGTTGATTGTGCGCGCGTCGATCAAAGGACGCAGGTTACTGGACCAGATGTCGATGTTGCCCTTGGTTTTCCCCGGCATCGTCATGGGCATCGCGATCCTAAAAATGTATTTGATGTTGCCGGTCCCGGTTTACGGCACGATCTGGATACTGGTTTTAGCGTTCACCGCCCGCTATCTGCCGTACGGCATCCGCTTTAGCCACTCCGCGCTGTTGAGCTTGCATAAGGAACTCGAAGAAGGCGCCATGGCCAGCGGCGCGAGCTTCTTCCAGACAGTGCGCCATGTCGTCGTGCCGCTGATCATGCCCGCGCTGCTTGCCGGGTGGATCTATATTTTCCTGATCACCTTTAAAGAGCTGTCGATCGCCTTGTTGCTCTATTCGCCCGGATCGCAAGTCGTCGCCGTGACGATTTGGGAATTATGGGACAACGGCCACGTCGGCGAGCTAGCCGCGTTCAGCCTGATCATCACGATCGGCACTGTGTTCGTCGGATCGATCTTTCTCAACATCGCGCAACGCTACGGACTGCAGGATTAGTTCCAGTAGCTTGCTCCGGGTGAGCTTTGAACTTTTGAACCTTGAACAGCCCGTTTCGTTCAACCGTTCAAAAGTTCAAGGTTCAATCGTTAGCAGCTAATTTCATTCGGAGGATCTTTCGTGGAATTTACCATCATCGACGCCGATGCCCATCATCTTGATGGTCCCGCGTATAAAACCTATTTGCCGGAAAAATTTCGCAGCCGCAGCGGTCCCTATTTTCCGTCTTTCGGTTGGGATATTTTTCTGAACGGCACCACCGGGCGGAAACCGACCAACCCCGATGAGTATTGCAAAGATCTCGACGTGGAAAAGATCGGCGACGCGGTTGCGTATCCCAGTAATGCGTTGGCGATCGGCCTGGTGCGCGAGCTCGATCTCGCTGCGGAGTTGGCCAAGGCGTACAACGATTGGGCGTGCGATTTCTGCAAAACAAGCGGCAATCGGATTAAATACGCTGCGGTTATCGCGCCGCAAGTCGTGCCTGAAGCCGTAAAAGAAGTTCGCCGAGCGGCTACGCAAAAGGGTGCCGTCGGCGTGATGATGCCTACCTACGTGCAGCAGGGATTGGATCTAGGCCAGCCCCAATTCGATCCGATCTACGCTGAAGCGCAGGAACTCGGCGTGCCCGTCGGCTTTCACGCCACCGCGCAAGTTGCAGTCGGCAATACCCGCTTTCACAAATATATCGGTGTGCACATGACCTCGCATCCCTTCGAGCAGATGCTGTCGATCGTGTCGGTGATCTCCAATGGCGTCCTCGACCGTTTTCCGAAACTCAAAGTCGGCTTTCTCGAAGCCGGCGTGGGCTTCTTGCCCTACTGGATGGAGCGCTTCGACGAGAAGTATTTGCTGCGGAAATCCGAGATGGAGCCGCTCAAGTTACTGCCAAGCGAGTATATCAAGGACCATCGCTGCTATTTCACCTGTGAGGGTGAAGAGTCGGCGCTGCCGCTGGTGATCGAGCAGTTCGGGGACGAATGCATGATGTACGCCTCCGATTATCCGCACTGGGACATGGAATGGCCGCACAGCGTGAGCCAAGTCGTCCGCCGCAAAGATATTTCGGATAAGACCAAGCAAAAAATTCTGGCGGACAACGCCAAGGCGTTTTATCGGTTTTCCTAATGGATAATCCTCGCTACTGGAACCCTTGTCCGAGGTGATTGTAACCTCGAACCGGTGCGAGGTCATTCCGAAAAACGATTTGAACGACTTGAACTTTTTGAACGATTGGAACCAAATCAAACCGACGGAGAATTCAAATGCCCGACACCAAACCGATCAACGCCAACATCGACGAACACGCAGGCATCGCCTGGCTGACGCTTAGCCGCCCCGAAAAGAAAAACGCTCTGAGCATCGCTCTGCTCACCGAACTGTCGAACCTCCTGCGTTCGCTCGCCGAAAACGACAAAATTCGCTGCATCGTCACCACCGGCGCTGGCGATTCGTATTCTTCCGGCCGCGACCTTTACGACATGCGGGGACAAGATAACCGGCGGCGCACCCGCGGCTTCGGTGGCGTGGCGGAGATCGTCGACATCATGCGCAAACTGCCGCAGGTGACGGTTGCCAAAGTTCGCGGCTGGTGTCTTGGCGGTGGACTTGCCCTTATCAATGGTCATGATCTGGTGATCAGTGCGGAAAATGCGAAGTTCGGCATGCCTGAAGTTATCCGCGGCAGCTACGGCGCAACTGCAACGCCGTCGCTCTTCCACGCCGGTATACCGTTCAAGAAAGCATTTTTCATTTCCCTCACCGGTAGAAATTTGAGCGGCGTAGAAGCAGAACGCATCGGCCTGGTCTCCCAAGTCGTACTCGAGAACGAGCTCGATAACTATGTCGATACGCTGGCGAAAGAGCTCGCCAGCCGCAACGGCCCAACACTCGAGAACGCCAAGATCGCCGCCTACATGCAAAAAGACTTGCCCTTCGACATGGCGCTACGCGCCGACGACCTCGTCCAACACCGTCTGCGTTACTACACAAACCCGCTGAACGACGTGGAAGGCTATCTCCACTCGCAAAAAGGCGGCGGCACGGTGAAGTACGTGAAGCCGGAGGATCGGAAATAGGTCAACACGGCACCTGGCGAGCCTCAATCAGCCCCCAAGTGATCTCCGCCGTCAAGTAGGAACGAATAAGGCAATTCGGTGCAACAAATCGCACGCTGCAGTTTCTTCCATGCGCTTTTCTCAATGACGGTATCATTCGTCATTACGGTGCCGTTCGCGTTCAGCGCCGATCGTATCCGCATCGGCCTCAGCTCATTCACCCCAATCAATGCCGCCCTATGGATTGCCGAGGACAAAGGGCTATTCAAAAAATATGGCATCGACAGCGAAGTGATTTTGATCGGCGGCGCTTCCGCAGGCGGGGTTAGCTCCTTAATTGCTGGAGATATTCAATTCCTTGGCGGCGCCGGCGGGGCAGTCATCAGCGCGGGCCTAAATGGTGCAGACGTCGTCATGATTGCTTCCATCGTTAACCGAGGCGTCCAGCGAGTGATGGCCCGTAGCGACCTCAAAAAACCGGAGGACTTGCGCGGCAAACGAGTCGGCATCACCCGTCTCGGCGCGGCATCGCATTTAGTGTTGCTCATGATGTTGCGAACATGGGGTATGAGTCCTAATGACGTGCAGACGATGCAAATTGGTTCTTCGCCCGCGATGATGGCGGCCCTCGAAAAAGGTGGCATCGACGCCGCCGTGATGACCGAGCCGACTTTTTTTTTCGCGGAAGATCAAGGCTATCGCGTGCTCGCCGACCTAGCCGACACGGACATTTACTACTTGCATAGCATGATCGACACGACCCGCGCTTTTACCCGCACGCATCGCGACCTAACGCTAAGGTTTCTGCGCGGCTACATCGAAGGCATCGCTTTTTTCAAAAAGAACCGCAAAGAAAGCATCGACGTCCTAGCCAAGAAACTGCGCACCGCGCCGTCACAGACGAAATATTTGGAACGCTCTCACGCGCTTTACAGCTCCGGATACTTTGAAAACACGCCCTATCCGTCGTTGAAGGGGGTCAACACGGTGCTTGATTTCCTCGCCAGGGATAATCCAAAAGCTCGCAGCGCGGACCCAAGATCGTTTATCGACAACAGCCTGGTTAAAGAGCTGGACGACAGCGGTTTTATCAAGAAGCTTTACGAGTAAAGGCTTGAATTATGGCTTTTTCACTGGAAGAGCGCGTCGATTCGAAGCATGGCATGTTGATCGTCGTCGACATGCAAAACGATTTCTGCCATCGCGACGGCGCCGCCTGCAAGCGCGGGCGCGATATGGCTTTTGTCGAGAACATGATTCCGCGTCTCGTCTATCTCGTAAACCAAGCGCGCCGGCATAATTTTCCGATTTGTTTCGTCAGAACGTCCGGTAATCAATGGACGAACTCACCGGTGTGGACGGAGTTTAAAAATTCGAAGCTGCTCGCCTGCGCAGACGGTACGTGGGGCGCCGAGTTTCACCAAGGATTAGAACCTCACGCAGGTGAAATGATCGTCACCAAACATCGCTACAGCGCCTTCATCGGCACCGATCTCGACATGTTGCTGCGCGCCCGCGGCGTGAAAAGTCTGCTCGTCACGGGCGTGGGCACGGGCATGTGTGTCTTTCACACGCTCACCGTCGGCTTCATGCTCGACTACTACATCACCCTTGTCAAAGACTGTTGTGCCACCACCTACGGTCCTGAGGCACATAATGAAGCTGTCGCTCTCGTGAAGAAACATTACGGCCGAGTAGCGCCGTCGAGCGAGATCGTGGATATTTGGGCGGCAAAAATTAACAAGGCGGGTTAATTCCAAAACCGCTGACAATGGGGAGGGAATTTCGAACACACCTCTCACCGGCACAATTTCTGTGAAATCATGAAAGAGACGACTTGTCGCGTTAAAGACCCAATCTGCGAATCCACGCAATCTCGGAAAAGTAACTCCTGCGCAATTGCGCGGATGTTTCCCCGGCTTTGATACAGTTGACACACACGATTTGCTCGGATTTGGCGGGACCTTGCTCTTTCGTAAAACCGATGAGGTTCAAATGCCGGAGACAAGCTGACCTTTTACATCTTGCACAAACGCCGCCGCGATATTTGTCGAACTTCCCCGAACAAACATGACACGACCAAGGAATGATCATGCTGTAACGCTAGACATCTTCCAGCGATCTCCACAAATACCAACATGCGATAGAACGATACGGCTTCCAGGCTTCAGCAACTCGCCGCAACAGAGTTTCCGATTTTCGCCTTTTTCCGTAAAGAATTCTCGCCGACCGCTGCAATCCCGCGTCGCCGAGCGCAAGCACGTCCAATCGTTTGAGCCCAAACAACAAAAACATTTCGGCGGTCCAGCGGCCAATGCCATTGGCTTCGATCAGCTTTTCGATCACCGCCTCGTCTTCAATCGCCATCAGCTCATCAAAGATCAGCCGTCCGTCAACCACCCGCGCTGCAAGCTCGCGGATGTAGCGTGCCTTTGCCTGTGACAAGCCAGCGTCGCGTAATTTTTCACTGCTGACTGCAAGAACCTTCTCGGTTTGGAACGGCACGCCGACCAATTCCCCAACCCGCTGTTTGATGGTGGCGGCGGCTTTGGTTGAAAGTTGCTGGCTGATGATCGAATTGGCGAGCATATGAAATGGCTCGAACTCGCGCTCGGCCAGCGGGCAAGGACCATGGCGCGCGATAAGCCGCCGCATGACTGGATCAGCGTGAGCAAGGTAGTGTTCGGCTTCGCGAATCGCCTGGTCTAGGGAAGAAGGATCAATCTTGATTTCGAGCTTGCGCACGATCACGGACGTCAAGAAGAATTTGGCCTAACGCAACACTTGGCGCTCCGCGAGATCGTCGATTTCCGCGCTGGATAGGCCGAGTATTTCTCCCAGCACGGCATCGTTGTCTTGACCGGCGACATGGGCTTCGCCTGCAGGTGAAAACCCGTTCTCGGTCAAGCGCACTGACGGGCCGACGCGGGTCACCCAGCCCAATTGCGGATGGAAAACTTCGCGCGCAAAAGCGCGTTCGCGCAGATGCGGATCACGGTAAAGATCCTCGGCGGTTTGCACCACGCCCGCGGCGATCCCTTCGCGCTGCAACATAAGCATCACCTGGTGCGGCGTGTACTTTTCGGTCCACTTTTCGATCCAATAGTCGAGCTCTTGTCGATAGGCAACCCGTGCGCCCGGCTCGGAAAACCGATGATCGGTCAGCCACTCGCGATGTCCGGCGAGCTCACAAAAGCGGATCCACTCTTCCTGTGACTGGATGGCGATGACGCACCAACGATCATCGCCTTTGCAGCGGTAGCAGCCATGCGGCGCGGCTGCCGCGGCAAAGTTGCCTTGGGGCTGCGGCTCGCGACCGTTAATCAGGTATTCCAAGTAAGCAGGGCCGATCATCGATGCGGCCGTTTCCGCCTGGGAGATATCAATGTATTGGCCGTGACCGGTGCGGGCGCGATAATGCAACGCGGCGAGAATAGCGAGCGCCCCGAAGGACGGCGCGACGTAATCGGGAAAGGCCGTTTGGCAACCGGCACCAGGCCGCTCGATTTCCGGATCGCGCCACAGATAGGCCATGCCCGAATAGGACATCAGAATCGGTCCGAAGCTCACATACTCCCGGCGCGGGCCGGTCTGGCCGAACGCTTGCAAACTCGCCATGATGATGTCCCGTCGAATTTCTTTAAGGTGCGGATAGTCCAATCCCCAACTCGCCATGACGCGCGCGCTGAAATTTTCCATGACGACATCAGACTTGGCGATCAGCCGTTTCACCAGCACCACTCCGTCCGGATGTTTCATGTCGACAGCGATCCGTCTACGGTCGCGATTACTTTCTAGATCCGCGGCAATTTGGAATTTCTGCCCCCGTTGTGGGCTGCGCGCTGACTGGCCCGGCTCAATGGAGATCACTTGCGCGCCGTGCTCGGCGAGCAAGCCGGCGAGCGCCGGCCCAACGATCCCGGTGGGAAAACTGATGATGCGAATCCCATCCAAAAGTCTCTTAGCGGGCGCGGCACCGGCCCTGGCAGTTTGGCATTCCGTCAGCCATGCGGAGGAGTGGGTAAAATTCTGACCGATCTCCCCCTGGTGTTCCCCGAGCAGCGGCGCGCCGCGTTGGACACGCCAGGGAGTCTCGGAGAATTGATAAGGGTCGCCGGGAAAACCATGACGGCCCAATTCGGCGTGTCCGATCTCGGTGACGTAGTTTCGATGTTTCGTCTGTTCGTCGACGAGGAAAGCGTTCGGCGGATTAATCGGCGCGGCGGCCAAGCGCAGCGACTGGAATTCGTCAAAGAATTTTTTGACTTCGTAATTGAGCGTACGTGCTTCGACCAAACGGTCGACAATCTGGCGCAAGGGAAACCGATTTTGCGCGATTTCGTATTTCGGATCGAGCAACTCCGGTGGACGGCCGAGCCACTCGACAAAGCGTTTCCAGTGATCCGCCTGGTTGACGAAGACGCGCGCATATCCGTCGCGGCATTGGTAAGTCTCCGCCACGGTGGTCGACTGGCTATGTCCGGTGCGCTGGGGTATCTCGCCGGTGACGCTGTAACGAGTCATGACGCGCAGAAACGGATCCGCGGCCAGGACATCTTGCAGAGACACGTCGATATGCTCGCCGCGGCCCGAGGCGCGCCGGTTAAACAACGCCACGAGAGTGCCGAAGGCGGCATGCACGGAACCTAGATGATAGGCCACGTCGCATGGACCCATCAGCGGCGCCCGCCCGGGATGGCCGCATAAATTCATGAGACCGCCCATGGCAAAGGCAACGATATTAGGTGCCTTAAAATCGCGATACGGCCCCGTTTGACCGAAACCGGTGATCGAAGTCATCACCATACCAGGATTGATCGATTGCAGCGCGCTGTAACCGAGGCCGCGACCATCGAGGTAACCCGCCGGTTTGTCTTCAAGGAGAACGTCCGCTGCGCGCGCGAGCTCGCGCAACGTCGACTGATCCTGTTCATTGTCCAAGTCTAAAACGATGCCGCGTTTGTTCGAGTGGTATGCCGCGAATGAAATACTTCGCTCTCGATGAGGCTCCTCGTTTTTAAATGGTCCCTCACTGCGCAGCGGATCTCCGCCCGGCGGTTCGATAAGGATCACTTCCGCGCCGAGATTGGCAAGCAATAAACCGCCGTACCCGCCCATTCGTCCGGTAAGATCCAGGACTCGCAGACCGGTCAATGCTCCAGGAGAGGCAGACGCTTCAGGCGGCATTCTCAAGTTCCATCATCCGAGTTGTCCCACATCGCCAAAGTATATTTGCAGATCACTACGATAAACAAGAGACCCAAAGGGAACGATTCACGGGAGCTCCGCTGCTCCGGACCGCGGGCCTCTTGCCTTATGGGCGAAGTCAAATTGGTTGAAATTACGGTTTAGCGTTGCCGAGCGGCGCGCCGTTGGCATCAAAAACCTCGACATTACCGTATTGCGCCAAGATCGGCTTGATTTTATCGGCATCGCCGACAGCCACCAATTGTAAAGTGCGCGGATCCACATATTTACGCGCGATTCGCTGCACGTCGTCGGCCGTCACTGCCATAATTTTCGCGGGATACGAATCCCAATAATCGGCGGGAAGACCATATTGCTTTTGCGTGATCGCGAATCCCAGCACCCGCGCGGGCTGCTCTAGAGAGAGCGCGAAGCTGGCGACGATGGAGCGCTTATTGGCTTCGAGCTCCGCGGCGGGAACTTTTTCATCCCTGATTCGGCGAATCTCGTTGAAAAACTCCGTCAGGGCACCTGCGGTGACTTCCGTGCGCAGACTGCCGCCGGCGCGCCAGGGTCCAGGATAACGCGCCGCACTGAAGTCGCTATAGACCCCGTAGGTATATCCCTTCTCCTCGCGCAGATTGAGAAATAGGCGCGAGGAGGCACCGCCGCCAATCACGTGATTCATGACCACCATCGGTATGTAGTCCGGACTGCTGCGACGTATGGCGATGTTGCCTAATGCCAACGTGGTTTGCACCGAGTCGGGCCGGTTCACCAGCAGGATTTTGCGCTCCGACGCGGCGACCGGGTCGCGTGGCCAAGTTTCTTTGGCTTCGCTCGGCTGCCAACGCGCCAATTGCTTCTCCAACTTCGCGATCAATGCCGTAGCGCGCACATCTCCGGCGATGCCCAGGATTGCACGTTGCGGCGCATAGCGTTCGCGGTGCCACTTGATCAACGCATCCCGGCTAAGATGATCGATGGATTGCAGCGTAGGCGCCACGCGGGCCGCCGGGTGTTCCCCGTATACGGCGCGGTTGAACCGCTCACTTAACAAAAACCCCGACGCTGAGCGTTGCTCCCGCAGCTGCACGCGTTGACGCTGCTTCAGTTTCTCCAGTTCGGTGGCTGGAAAACTCGGATGAAGCAGAATATCGACAGCCACGCTAAACCACTCATCGAAGTTATCGCTCAAGCCCGACGCGCTCAGCACAACGTCCGGTGAACCGAACGACGCGCCAGCGCCGAGCGACGCGCCGAGGCGGTCAATCTCCTCCGCGATCTGTACGCTACTGCGTGATTGGGTTCCTTCGCGCAGCATTTGTGCCGTGGCGTTGGCCAAGCCGATCATACCGGAGGGCTCAAACAGCGCGCCGGCGCCGCCGACGTATAGCTGTACGTTGACGAACGGCGCCCGATGATCTTCGAGAATGAGCACGGTGAGACCATTTTTGAGTTTGCTTTCGATGGGCTTCGGAAGTTTGACCCGCAGAATTTCGCGCGAGACGGGCGCTTTGTTCTTGCGTTCGACTTTGCTTAGCGGCGTGCTAACGGACTCTTGGCTGTAAAGCAGCGGCGCGATCGTCGCGAGCATCCCTGCCGTGAAAATCAAGAATCGGCCGAGCTTACCGAAAACCCCTGTGAAATTTCCGTTGGCCATGTCCATTCGACGTTACCGATCACCGGAAGCGGACTTCGGCAGCGTTGTCACAACGCTGCGATTCGTGTCTTTAAAATATGCCCGTGCGACTCTTTGCAAGTCGGTCTTCGTGACTCGCTCATACTGGCGCCAGATCGAATTGATCAATTCCGGATGATCATAATAAACCGCAAAGTGGCCCAGGGCGTTGGCGCGGGATCGGCTGCTGTAAATCTGTTGAGCGCGCTGGCGGCGCAGCTGCATTTGAACTTTTTTGAGCTCCCAATCCGCCACGGGCTCGTTTTGCACCCGCGCGATCTCGTCATACAAGAGTTTTTCGAGCTCGCCGAGATCGGTGCTCGGCCGGGCCATGACACTGAACCAAAAAAGCGATGGGCCGCGGTGTTCATTGGCGTCGGCTTCGACGCTCAGCGCCATCTCCTTCTCTTTGACGAATTTTTGGTAAAGCCGGGACGACACGCCATTCGAAAGCACCCCGCCGAGCACATCGAGTGCATACCAGTCAGGCGTGTTTCCCGGCGGAATCTTATAGACGATGTCCAGACGTGGCGTCCGAGCGAAGCTGTCTTCGATCACTTTTCGCCGTTCGCCTTTTTGCTCGGGCTCTGTCATATCTGGCGCGCTCGGCGATGTTTGTGCCGGTATGTCTTCGAAATATTGTTTAATCAAAGCGACGGCGACATCGGTCTTAAAGTCGCCCACCAGCGCAACAACCGCGTTGTTCGGCGCATAGTAGGACCTAAAAAAAGCCTCCGCGTCCTCAATGGTCGCGGCGTTGAGATCATCCATCGAACCGATGGTCGAATGCTTGTAGGAGAAATTATCATAGGCCAGGTCGATCATCGTCTCATAGGTTTTTCCATACGGGCGGTTGTCGTAGCTCTGGCGGCGCTCCTCCTGCACGGTGAGACGTTGATTATCAAAGTTGGCTTGCGTAATCGCCGGGGCGCGCATGCGGTCCGCCTCGAGAAAAATTCCCAGCTCCAGCTGATTCGCCGGTAGCGTCTCGAAATAATTGGTGCGGTCGATATTGGTCGTACCGTTGGCGCTGCCGCCGTTGTTTTGGATCAAAATAAAGTGCTCGCCTTTGCCGACATTTTCTGATCCCTGAAACAGCATATGCTCAAACAGATGAGCGAAACCGGTTCGGCCCGGCCGCTCGTCGCGCGAGCCAACATTATACGTAACGCATATCGAATATGTTGGCGCGCTATGGTCTTCGGCGAGCAGCACACGCAGGCCATTTTTGAGTTTGAATTCTTTGAAATCGATCTCGTATGTTTTTTTCTGTTGAGCCGATTGACCCGTTTGATCTGCGTTGGCCGCTTGACTGGATATGACCGGAGGATTGCCCTGCTTGCGGGCTTTTGCTTGACCGGCATGAATTTCGAATGCGCCAAGGACGATAAAGACCACCCAAGCTAATGTTAGCGCGAGAGCGGCGCTAAGCCGCAGCCATCGCGTCACCCTAAAATTCGTTTCTCTCGACACTCAAATCTCCCTGCTCGCAAGATATGTTCGCGCATTAAATCTAACACCATTCCGCGCCCCAAGGAAATGATGCGTGACACTTAGGCTGAATGCCGATCTCGCCGATGAGCATCGGTGCGCCGGCCGCTAGTTTTACCATTGACACCAATACTTCAAGGTACTAATGGAATTGGCAAGTTATTCAGCACTGTGATGGAGGATATTTTGTGAAAATTGCTTGGGAAACAGTGACGATTGACCAAAGCCCCATGGGGCTTTATTTGTGCCAGCCCGAAGGAACAGGTCCGTTTCCGGCCATCATCGTCGGGCAGAACCAAGACGGAGTTGCCGCGTTCACTCAAGAGATGACGCGCCGCATCGCCGAGGCCGGTTATATCGGCATCGCGCCGCAGTTTTATCACCGCGAAGGCGAACCGAAGACGCCGGAAGACACGGCAAATATCAAAAATACTCGGCGCGACGTCAACGTCATCAATGACATCCATGCGACGATTAATTTCTTGAAAGGCTGCGCCACCGCCGATACATCCAGGCTCGGCGTCGTCGGCTTCTGCATGGGCGGGCGCATTGCATTTCTTGCGGCCGCGGCATGCGATGTGTTTAAAGCCACCGTCGATTTTTACGGCGGCGGCACCTATCAGCAATGGGGCGACCGCCCCGCGCCGGCGATGCTGGCAGCTCAAGTCTCCTGCCCGGTCCAGGGCCACTTCGGCGATCTCGATAAAAATCCGCCTCCCGACGAAATGCGCAGGCTCGACGCCGAGCTGACGAAGCTTGGCAAGCCGCACGAGTTTTTCTACTACGCCGACGCGCCGCACGGGTTTAATCGCAGTGGCTGGAAAGGATACCGCCCGGAAGCCGACGCGACGTCTTGGGCGCGGACTTTGGAGTTCTTTGCCAAGCATCTCGGTGGCGCCACGACATCGAAAGTTGCGGCCGCCGGTTAAGCGACAAGAGGAAACCGATTGAAAGTGAGCCAGGGCTTCATCACATTCGTCCTGTTGGTTGTATTTGTCGCGGGTCACGTTACGACGATCAATGGCGCCGAGTCGAAAGCGATCAATATCGGCTGGACCGGCGGTTCGGCTTGGACCGCGCTGCCTGATCGAATCGCGAGCGAACGTGGGTTCTTCGAAAAAGAGGGACTTCGAGTTCGCTACATTCAGTTTCAGGGAACTAATCTGATGCTGAGTGCGCTGATGGCAAACGAGCTGGATTACGTCACCATCTTGCCTTTTATCGCCGGCGCCGCCACGCGCGGGCTGCCGGTAAAGATCGTCAGCGCGAGCACTAAATCGAGCGGCTATGCGATCGTGTCGCGCCCGGAAATCGACAGTGTTAAGGCGCTTAAAGGGAAAAGGATCGCCATCAACAGTTTCGGCAGTTCGGCCGATTTCGCCATCTATCAATTGCTCAGCCGCCATGGCCTCGATCCGAACAAGGATGTCACATTGCAAGCCATCGCCGGCAGCCCTGACGCCCGCTTTGCGGCGCTCGTCGGTGGCGCGGTCGAAGCGACCGTCGTCAGCAGCCCGTTCGAGTATCGAGCCGAACAGAAAGGATTCAAGACCCTCTTATCCGTAAAAGAGACCGCGGAATTTGTCCGTATTCCCATCGCCGGCCTGAGCACGACACAGCGAAAGATCGAGAAGGAACCGGACGAAATCGTGCGGGTGCTGCGCGGCCAGCGCGCAGCGATGTTGTTTCTGCAAAGCCAACGGGAAATTGGCGTCAGCCTATTGGAGAAACTCCTCCAACTCGACCACCCTGCGGCCGAAAGATTCTATTCGGTCTACCGCGACCAATATAATCCAGACCTAACGGTGCCGGACTCCGTGGCCGAAGAATGGATCGCCGTGGGCACATTTCGCGCGAAAGAAAAGATCAGTGTCAAACCACAAGTCGTTTACGACTGGACGTTTGCCGAAAGAGCTAGGCGATGATTGTGCATCGCGTGTAATCGAATCACCCGAGCGCGACAAAGAGTCACATAATGAGTCTCGAAATCACCCGCCGACAATTTCTAAAGGCGACCGGAGCGGTGGTCGTCGCTTTTGGTTTTCCGCTCGATGCAGAAGTACAAGGGACGCCGGGGTTGCGAACGTCCGGAGGCCCGCTACCGCCTAACCAGCTCGACTCATGGCTCATCGTTCAAAAAGACGGAATGATCACGGTGTTGACGGGCAAGGTCGAGCTTGGCACCGGCGTGTCGACGTCGCTGCGCCAGATCGTTGCCGAAGAGCTCGATCATCCATTTGAAAAGATCGATTGGATCCAGGGCGACACCGCCAACACCGTCGATCAAGCTCCCACATTCGGCAGCCAGACGATCAAGCGTGGCGGCAGCCAGCTGCGCCAGGCTGCTGCTGAAGCCAAGGCGACGCTGTTATCGCTGGCGGCGAGCCGATTGGCTGTGCCTGTGGAATCGCTCACAGTCGCGCAAGGCGTCATCCGCGCAAACGGAGACGCCAAGAAAAAAATAAGCTTTGCCGACTTGCTCGGCGGCATGCCTTTCAATCGTGAAATCACCGGCAAGGTCAAACCGAAAAGCCCCAGTGAATACAAACTCGTCGGTCAACCGGTGGCGCGCGTCGATATTCCCACGAAAGTCAGCGGGGAACATATCTACCTACAGAATCTGCGTTTGGCGGGAATGCTCCACGGTCGTGTGATCCGGCCACCTTCCGTCGGCGCCAAACTAGTCAGCGGGGACGAAGCTTCGATCAAAGAAATTCCCGGTGTGATCAAAGTCGTCATCAAGGGAAACTTTGTCGGCGTCGTGTGCGAACGCGAAGAGCAGGCGATTCGCGCCGCGCGCGAGCTCAAAATCACCTGGAAGACCGAGCAAACCCTGCCGCCCATGAGCGAGCTATTCGAAGCGCTGAAAAAAATCCCGAGCAACGATAAACCGCCGGCTAATACCGGCGACGTCGAAGCGGCGCTTTCAGTCGCAGCTAAAACTTTCCAGGCGACGTACCGTTGGCCGTATCAGTTGCATGCGTCCATGGGACCATCGTGCGCGGTCGCCGACGTGAAGGGCAGCGAAGCAACGGTTTGGTCGGCGACTCAGGGAGCTCATCAGTTGCGCCCGACCATCGCGCAATTGATGGGAATTTCTCCGGCCAATGTTCGAGTTATTTATGTCGAGGCCGCCGGCTGTTACGGACACAACGCCGCGGATGACGCGGCTGCCGATGCCGCGCTGCTCTCTCAAGCCGTGGGCAAGCCCGTGCGCGTGCAGTGGATGCGCAATGACGAACATGCTTGGGAGCCCCTCGGGCCGGCGATGGTGATGGAAGTGCGCGGCGGCCTGGATCAGCAGGGCAACGTCATCGCCTGGGATTTCCAGGGCTGGACGCCGACGCATTCGAGCCGACCGAACGGCAGCGCCGGCAGTCTGCTCGCCGGTTTACTCACGGGTATGTCGCCGGGCACGCCGAATCAGTCCGGCGCCGATCGCAACGCCGATCACACTTACAACTTCAAAAACAATCGAGTGATGGTCCACTGGCTGCGCTCTAGTCCGCTGCGCGCTTCCGCGTTGCGCGGTCTTGGGTCACCGCAAAATACCTTCGCCAACGAGTCGTTCATGGATGAATTGGCTTTTGCCGCAGGTTTCGATCCTGTGCAGTTTCGCCTCCGCTATCTCGACGACGCACGTGCCAAAGCTGTGTTGGAAGCCGCGGCCAAGCGCGCCGATTGGTCGAAGCGTCTCTCATCTGCCGAAGCGGATGTGAAGAGTGGCCGCGGTGTAGCGTTTGTGCGCTATGACCGGACCGAAGCGTACGTCGCGGCGGTTGCCGATGTCGACGTGAATCCTGCCGACGGTCAGGTACGGGTGAAGCGCGTGGTCGTCGCTCACGATTGCGGTTTGATCATTAATCCGGATGGATTGAGAAACCAGATCGAAGGCAACGTTATCCAAGCCACCAGCCGCGCGTTGAAAGAAGAAGTAAAGTTCGATCGCGCAATGGTAACCAGCCTCGATTGGACGCTTTATCCGATCCTCAAATTTCCGGAGATTCCGGATGTCGTCGTTGAGCTCATCAACCGGCCCGATCAGCCGGCCGTGGGAGCCGGAGAAGCAACGACCAGCGCTATTCCCGCGGCCATCGCCAATGCGATTTTCGATGCCACCGGCCGCCGCCTGCGCACCGTTCCGTTCACCCCGGAGCGGGTGAAGGCCGCGTTGATCTGATTTGGGTGGCTGAAGGATTGCCGTAAAAGCAGACGTGCGGTCGTGATTCCTGAAACTCGTAAACAACGCCCGACAACGATAAACCGCCTGACGTTGGTTTCATTTACTTGAAAGAAAAGCCCGGCCGTCATCACCGACAGCCGGGCTCCGAGTTTTTAAGCGCGCCGCGTGCTACCGTCGACCGCGCCGCAATTCGCGTTGATCCCGTTTTAATTCCAACTGATCTCTTCGCAGCTCGTCTCTATCATTAACAAGCTCGCGACGGTCATGTTCGATTTCCCCGCGACTCGCTCCGTTGCGCAGGTCTTGGCGAAGTTCACGCCGATCCTGACCGAGTTCCTTGCGATCATCACGAATTTCATTCTTGTCGTTTTGGATTTCGCGGCGGTCGGCTCCCTCGTCTCGTCGATCATGGCCCCACCAGCGATGCCACCAATCCGAATCGGCCTGCGCTGGCCCGGCTGAGCCAATCAACAAGCCCGCGACAAGCGCGCCAAAAACGATCCCTCCATTTTTATGATTGTTCGTCGACCCTCCTTTGCCGCTGCGCTTGTTTTATTTCAAATATTCAATCGCAAGCGCATGAAAGCCTCTTTTATCATCCACAACGCTTTATCAGCGTCGGTAATTAAAGGCTTGACGGTCTTGGCGGATATCATTTTCAATATCCCGGATGCGATCGAGATCGCGGGCGATAATCCGTCGATTGGCGTGATGCGCGCGGTCATATTCGAGCTGGCGCCGTGCCTGCGCCAGGTCCCGATAGTCGCTGCGGAGATCCGCCCGCCGATCCCAGCGACGTTGCTGTTCCGACCAGTGCCAGTAATCATGCGCCAAGACAGAGCTTGCGGACAATGCCAACGAGGTCGCAATCACGCTACCCATTACTAGATTTTTCAGTTTAGTATTCATTGTCCCTCCTATTATCTATGCTCAACTCTTCTCACTCTTTGGACGTTGTGCAGCGATTAAAGTTACAGCATCAACTTTGTCCAATAATCTACCACGATTAGCGATGCTACCGCGGGAAACTCCGGTTCGCCGGTGATCTCTTCGTCGGCTCGGCCGGAGCCTGCGCCGCTAACACTCGCACCGCACTCACCTGCTTTTCCTAAGTTCCTCCTTTGTCCCGTTGAGCTGGCGATCGAATGGTGTTGTTTGCCAGCTGCAAAGATAAAGGGGCAATGCCCGTGCCACAGAGAACCTTTGTGACATCAGACAGTTAGAAAACAGCAGGATTTTCTGAATTAGGAAAAATGGCCACGTCAGGAAGAAATTACCCGACAGTGTGAGTTGATCTTAGAAAAATGGAAATATTAATTTTTCGAAGTTTTCTAAATAATGCGAAACCGGAATCTCGTCGTTATCAACATCAACGCAACTTTGCGGCCGGACCAAATTTCAATTACCGTGTCTGTGATGCCTCAACACTTTTCCCGGGCACGCCCCTGTCGCGGCACCGTTCTCGATCACGATCTCGCCGTTCACGACTGTATAAGGCACGCCCGTGGCGTTTTGAATCATTCGCGTCTCACCACCTGGTAAGTCCTGAACGTATTCCGGCTCTTGTGTGTTGATCGTTGCGGGGTCAAAGATCGCGACGTCGGCTGCGAAACCGGGCCGCAGCAAACCTCGGTCACTCAGACCGAAGATCGACGCGACGCGGAAAGTGAGTTTGTTGACCGCCTCTTCCAAATTCATGATGCCATGGTCACGAACCCAGCAGCCAAGAAATGCCGTCGAGTAGCCGAACCGAGCATCGTAACCCATGTGCGCCCCAGCATCGGACTGGCCGATCATGACGGCGGGATGTTTGAGAATCTCGCAAACGGCTTGAGGGTCGCCTTGAGTGTTGGTATGTACGAACCGGGTCTCGAGATCTTCTTCGAGCGAAACGTCCAAGAAACAATCGAGGCCGTCTTTCTCTTGCGCTTTGGCCACGTCTTCAACAGATTTTCGTTCAAGCGATTTATTTTTTGCCAGTTTTACGTGGTCGAAGAAGATAACATCCCATCGGCGTGGAAAGACCGACGGCGATTGATCGTCGATAGCTTCCGCGCGTAGTTTTTTCCGCACTGCGGGATCAGTGAACATCTGCTTGCGCGCTGCTACAGGGCCAAACATCGCCGCTTTCCATGTGGGGAATTCATCGAAGCACTGCGCGTCGAGTAAAGTGTACCGGTTCTGAAACGGTTTGGCCTGAGTCATGGCGTAGATTGGCAGCCCTTCTTCTCGCATAACTTTGGCCGTCGATTCCAGCATGCCCTTCCAGTGGTCCGGCCGGCTCCAGCTATGATTGATGCTCTGCCATAACACGGGTCGTCCCGTGCGCCGCGCCATCGCGGCAGCGTAAACGATGCGACCGCGCGCATCGGCGCCGCCTCCGCTCAACTGGACGACGCCAGCGTTCATTTCGCCCAAGACGTCCAACAGCGATCCGAGCTCGTCGTCCGACGCGAGCCGGCTGGCCACCGGTTTTTTGTCTTCCCTGATATGGCGCGGATTCTGATTGGTGGAAAATCCCACGGCACCGGCTTCCATGCCTAGGCGCACGAGCTGCTTCATCTCGGCAACCTCTTCAGCAGTCGCCTGGCGCTCGACTGCGTCTTCGCCCATCACATAGTGGCGCACGGCGATATGGCCGACCAGCGCCGCAGCATTGATCGCAATACGGCTGTTGAGGGCGTTTAGATACTCTGCGGTCGAAATCCATTTCCATTTAATGCCCTCTTCGAGCACGCGCCGGCTGATCGCTTCGACACGCACGAAGCTTTTGATCACGGCGTCACGATCTTCGGGCTTTGCCGGCGCCAGGCTCAAGCCGCAGTTGCCGACAATCACGGAGGTCACACCGTGAAAACAAGAAGAAGTCCCGAGCGGATCCCAAAATAACTGCGCGTCGAGGTGCGTGTGCGGGTCGATGAAGCCGGGCGCAACGGCCAAGCCGTCGACGTTGAGCGTCCGTTTCGCGCCGCCGTTCAACCTGCCAAGTTCAACGATCTTCCCGTCTTGAATGGCCACGTCGCCGTTGTAACCCGGCATGCCCGAGCCGTCGTAAATTCTCCCGCCCTTCAATAAAAGGTCGAACATAGCGTGCTCCCTTAGTCGACAAACATTCCGTGACTGCCCTGCAAAATAACGAACCGAATGAACGTTATTCGATGTCGATCACAGCCGTCAAGTGATTCAGAAATGGAATAGCGAGACGTGAGTTGGCTGCGCTGAATGTTCACACTGTCAAGTTGACTCCGAGTCCCGGTCCGGCTGGCACTCGAATCGCGCCTTCGATAACTTCCAGTCCCTCGACCAAATCGCCGTCGAGCTCCTCGAATTCGGCAATCTCGGATGGCATGATGACGGTCGGCGTGGCACTGATGAAGTGAGCTTGACATAAAACAATTGCAGCGAATCGGCGCTGTAGCTCGAGGTCTGCCAGCGCACTTTGCGCTGGCAGACGGTGTGGAATAAGTTCGATAGGTCCGATCTTCATGAACGTTTTGAAAGAATCGTGACCTATGAATGGAACTTAAAATTTATTTGATCGTCTGTGTGCTCAACTGTGGTTCGTAGAGCATTTGAATCACGATGCCGTCGGGATCGGCAAAGTAAAATGACGCGCTGCCATCGCGATGAATCTTGAACGGGTGCACCATCCGCACGCCCTTGGCGGTGAATTCCTGCTCCAGCTCTTTCACGCGCTCGATGCTTTCAACCACGAAGCCCAAGTGATCCAGTTGCTTTTCTTGGGCGTCGTTCGCGAAATTCGCGGGAACGCGGTGGATCGCGATGTTGTCACAGCCCGAAGAAAGATAAACGTTTTCGGCGTCGGGCTCCCAGACCACGTCCATGCCAAGAATTTCTTGATAGAAATCTTTAGAGCGCGCCACGTCTTTAACTTTAATCGCGACGTGGCGCATGCCTTTGAGTCCGGCAATTCGGCCCATGATTCGGACTATAGCACAACATGATGGAAATCAGGACCTGGGTTCTGATTTCCGATCACCCTTGCTACGTCTCCTCAAAAGCGGGATATTTTCCTCATGAAAGAAGCCCTCTGGTGGCATACGGAGCCTGATGGGAAGATACTCTGCACACTTTGCCCGCGCTTCTGTCGTATCGGCGAGGGCCAGGCCGGTTTCTGTTATATTCGGAAAAACATCGGTGGAACACTCTATTCTCTTGGCTACGGTACATCCACCGGTTTTGCCATCGATCCCATCGAAAAAAAACCGCTCAATCATTTCTTGCCGGGAACCGAGATCTTAAGCTTCGGCACAGCTGGCTGTAACTTGGGGTGCCGTTTCTGCCAGAACTGGAGCATAAGCAAGGCGAAGCTCGATGAAGCGCATAGTCTTCAGGCCTCTCCCGAGAAGGTCGTTGAGCTCGCCCTGAAGCACAAAGTGCCGAGCATCGCGTTTACCTATAATGATCCCGTGATCTGGGGTGAATTTGTCATCGACATTTCGCGGCTAGCACAAAGCCAAGGTCTGAAAAGCGTCATGGTCACCGCGGGTTACATCACGCCCGAAGCCCGCCCGGAAGTGTTTCGTTATATCGACGCCGCCAACGTCGATCTCAAAGCATTCACCGAGCGCTTCTATCACAAGCTTACGTTTTCTCATCTCGATCCCGTCCTCGATACGCTCAAATGGCTTAAGGAGGAAACGGATATTTGGTTTGAGATCACCAATCTCATAATCCCGGATGAGAATGACAACCCGGATGAAACCAAAAAGCTATGTGATTGGGTGGTAGAAAACCTGGGCGACAGAGTTCCACTTCACTTCACCGCGTTTCACCCGGACTTCAAACTGACAGATAAGCCTGCAACGCCGGCCGCGACACTTAAGCAAGCGTGGCAAATTGCCCAATCGTCCGGAATCAAATATTGCTACGTCGGCAACGTTCGGGATGACGAAGGGCAAACGACTTACTGTCCCAACTGCCACCGCGCGCTCATCCGCCGCTCATGGCATGACATTCTCGAAAACAATCTCGATGGTGATCGGTGTCCGTGCGGCGAACTCATCCCCGGCCACTTCTCTCTCGATCGCCCAAGATTCACAACACAGCGCAATCGACGACGATCGGTCACGCACTGACGTGATCTCACGACCTCCTAGCGGAAAATTATAAATTGTGTTTTATAGAGACTTGGTCTCGTTCCCAACTATGGCTAAAGGAAAAAAATACGGCAGCAAGCTTCCTCCTCATCTTGATATTCTTGAGGATATCAGCACTTTAATCAGTCACTCGCACGACCTGCAGGAAACCCTTGATCGCGTCGTCGCTACGGTGGCGGAACGCATGCAGACCGAGGTTTGCTCCATATATATTCTCGACCGCGACAGAAACCGGCTGACTCTCCGCGCCACTATGGGGCTGGACGAGGAATCCGTCGGCAAGGTCTCCATGGGAACAGGCGAAGGTTTGACGGGATTAGTCATTGAAAGAATGAAGCCGGTGATGGTTGCAGATACTCTCGCCCATCCGCGCTACAAATATTTTCCAGAAACTCACGAAGAGCATTTTCATTCCTTCCTCGGCGTACCGCTTATCGATAATAAACTACCCCTCGGCGTCTTAGTCGTTCAGACGTCACGCCGACGGGAATTTTCCCGTGACGAAATTCGCCTGCTCACGACAATTTCGGCGCAAGCGACAAGCATCATCGTTCAGGCGCGTTTGGCTGAATCCCTCAAGAGCAAAGAGCAGGAACGCAAAGATTTCGAAAAGCGCATGAACGATGCGATGCGCAAGCTGCGTTCTTACGAGGGGAGCCGTCGCGAGAATGCAGCCAAATCCAAACAACATTGG
>WNFR01008862.1_pt1 | contig 24888 bp, 33 predicted proteins | sample 5400221 | NCBI WGS metagenome assembly WNFR01 (sample SAMN13153357, study PRJNA577476) | soil metagenome | isolation source: 40 cm soil under Madrone tree | place: USA:California | collected 2016-06-14 | reverse complement strand
GGAAGAGACCACAGGCGAAGAAAGAGTGTAAGGCAGAAAGAGCAGCCGACGCAATTGGGCCCGTAGATAAAGGCGAGCGAATGATGGCAAGAAAAGGAGCGAGAATATCAGGGAGAGGAATAGACGAGGCTTCTGACAACAAGAAAAAAACATTCATTCACAAAGCCTCCGCGCGACCTTGGTTACATAGCACGTACCCTGCGTGCTTCTAAGAATCCTCTTCAATTGTTCAAAACCCGACATAAGATCCTCCTCCCTGCTCCCTTGCTGCGGTGTCGCAGCGGTATTAGAGCCCTGACGCCGAAGTCCGAGGTTGCTTGCGAGAGTTGAATCTCTGGTGTAAAATGTCTGCGTACTGGAAGACCATCTTGCATTCCTACGCATTACTGAGGTTACGGAGAGGATCTCGGAGTAAATGATGTGTCCCAAAGAGTTGGTTATCATTTTGGAGGCGACCATCGTTTCGAGTCAATGCGATCCAAGCTAAGGGTGTTCAAGGGACCGCCGGTGCAGAGTACCAGAATAGTACATCCTGTTTCCCAATTTGATCTAGGTGAACCCCCGGTCACCTCGCTATTATAATTACAAAAAAAATACAACTGCTACTATTGTCCCGTTGGTGTATCTGTCGCGCGACTGGCCATCGCAGCTTGGCCAGCCGCGGTAGCAGCCAACCTTGAGCGCTTCCTTTCGGCCTCTGCAAGTCAGGTACAATGAGGACTTGAGACAGTTGACACGATGCCTTAGTCTTACCAGCTTCTTTCTCCTGCTCAATGTCTTGAACGATGGCTTCTATTTGCGCTAGATCCAAATTCTGAGTTCAAGCGAGGGTGAGCCAGGTATGGACCAAGGATTTGCGACATTTGCACTCACGGTGACCTTTCCGTAACTTTCCATGACACTGATTTCGATGTTTTTCGCACCAGTCTGCACCACCTCTAAAAGACTCTTTACAGTGAGTTTTATACTCTCATCACGCGTCATGTCATCCTTGTGATTCTTTTCTAGAAACTCTCGAACGGTTTTGGAAGACCTGCCGATAGCATTGGCCTTGTGTTGCCGTGAACCGATAAGTATGAGATCTAAAAAAAGGGGGCGGGAAGAGGCACCTTCCATGCGCTATAGATGCCACTCGGTTCCGTTTGGTATAGCCGAGCCACTGAGTCGTTCGGGTCAAAACCAACGATGAGCGTCGAAATACCGAAAGGTCGAACACCTCCGGATTGCGTGTAGCGCTTTTGAAGGAAATTTTTAACCGGGTTCAAGGCCTGTCCGTGCCGAGAAAATTACCTGCTGAATACCCGCGATATGTCGAGTAATATATTCGACAGTAACGGGATCCTCTACTGTGAGGCGATGACGCTGGCACTCCACTCTTGCTTTGTCAATCAGTACGCGTCCATCAGCAGTAAGACCTAGCCAAAACCATGAATCGATGTTTCTCCAATCGAGATCGTGGTGTACTAACCAGCGAAAGCAAGGCAGATGTGATCATCGAGCATGACTACCTTTCTCACTGTTCGAGGGTCTTGTAATTGAAGGACGGACTTCTTCTCGACACCCAAGACTACGACATTCTTTCCGCGCACGCCGACCTAATTGGAGTGAGATCGATAGAGATATATGGCGGCGATGGTGCATACAGCGCAGGTTCCCTTTCTCACCGCCTCTTGGGCATATTCGACCTACGAGACATAAGACGCGCGTGAAGGGCAGCGACGGCAGATGCATACTTGGAATAAGTGGCCATCAGGGGAGAAAACGGTGAGTGCTGTGGGATATTAGGGAAGGTCGTAGAGAAAAGTGGTACGAGTGTACAAACCGCGATCGTATGACCTAGACATGTCGTGTGGAGAGTGTAACGCGATGAGAGATGGAGAGAGACGCGTAGGCCCAAGTCGTTAGATAATCCGGAGTAAGCCGAAACGCGTTCACACAGGTTGGTACAGTGTCTGGTCTGGAACGGAGTGAAGATGTTGGCTGATGATGGTGCGCGTCAATATATTCGTCCTTTCAACTTTATTTGAACATTACCCACAGCTAAAGATCGATTTTGGTACCACGCCCTTGATAGTGAACCCCCTCCTAATTTTACCCCTGGTTCACATCTCTTCCACCTCGTCCATTCACACACTTCTCACTTTCTTCAGGTCTCATACCACTCTTGAGAAAAACCCTCTTGAGTTCCGTGCACAAAGGTGCAACTCGCCGTGCTGTTCTCGGTCACGAGTGTGCGGTCCACATACAGCACGAGTTTTGGGATGCGGGTTGGGGATGTGGGTTTGTATTTCTACCTACCAAGGTTGCAAGTCTCTTCACAAATTCACAGTTACAGGAACTTCATGATGCTATGCGCTGCGTTGATGGATCAGCGCACACAAGCAGCTTATTCCTCACTATTGAGTACCCATATCCCTCCAGGTGTCAATAGCTTGAAAGCTCTAATTGAAGAAGCTTGGGAGCATGGTAAGCATGTGCGACCATCCATATTGTAACACTCCACACGCTTTCACCTCAGGCTTTGACCAAGAAGGTGCAGAAGGGCTCAAGGGAAAACTCGTTGGCCGTAAAGAGTGGATCGGGACCGCCGGTATGATTGTGTACAAATCATTTCGTCTTTGGCTAATGTATGCATGTGCAAGAACTATATGTGGCATTCACGTACAGAGGGATCCCGTATGCTATATCTTAAACAAGACGACATCAGTCTTACTGTGCCCTCAGATCTCAACTTGCAGATTTCAGTACCCCTCATGGGAGTGAGTTGCATTATATATCCTTACATCTGCTTAAATGCCAGTCCCACCAGACGTGGGCCCACTGCTTGATTGGATCAAACGGTATTTCGACGTCGACCAACAGGCTTCCGCGCATGAATGGTGGCGAGGGGCTACCCCCGTGGTAGTAACGGACCGCATGCCTCTCATCCTTCAGTATCAGGGCCACTCGCGCACTATTGTTGGGTACGAAATAGCTGGGGACGGCGCCACCAATCTGCTCGCGTTTGACCCTTCGGTGTAAGTAGTGTTCCACTTGCCAGATGCTTGGCTGGCTGTTCAGGCCGATGCTTTCTTTGCACTAGGCGCGTGACACAACTGCGTGACATGGCCCTCTCATCCTACAACTCATCCGGACGGCGAGAAGTTCAAACCGATAAGGGCAAACAGGGCATAGCACAATACCTGCAGTCGTCGAAAGAGCCTTTCTGGTCTCGTAGAAAGCGGCAGGCCGCTGCCTTGAGCGGGAACGGACACATGGACGGTTCTGTGAAGCGGCCACGTTCCAGCCCTCGGGGGGAAGACGACGTCATTGTTCTTGATGACTGTGAACATGAGGAAGGTACATCGATAGTAGAGCCCCGTGACAACAGCCTCCGGGGACCGGATGTCGATAAAGGGTGTGCGAGAACAAGCCAGCGTGAGAAGGTATTGGAACCCAAGAAAGTTTTGAAGTTGTTTCGGGTCGATGAGAAGAAACTCGCGTGAGTCTCATGTACTCTTCGACGAGAAGGAGCACCCTCACACCAAAGTAGGAAAAGGGACAAATATCAAGTGCTATGGTTCTCCATGGGAGATCCACTGACCGAGATGGATAAACAAGCACGACGCGTGGTGATGAGTGAACATGTTCGCTGACTCGTGTGCACATAATCAGGCGCCATCAGTGTGGTCTTGTTCCTGCTACTATTTACCTAGGACTTTTCTTCACTATTATTATGGAATGCATAGAATATCGCATATTTGGAATACAACAATATTGCAGGCCTCGAACTTGGTCGGCGTGCCTATAGGGTCACGACGACGATGCCACTACGACGTCTGCATAAAGTCTGCCAGTGCTAGTTCCCTCAGGAGAGTGCGGTAGAATGTCCAACCCCGCCACTGCGCTTCGGATGGCCCGTTCCCAGGCTTCCTCGAGGCGATATCCGCCCGCACGCATGATGCCTTCCTTGTCCCTACGAACGGCATCGCTGGCGGGGTCGAAGTACGAGCTCTGAAGCGAGTAGAGGTCCTCGTACGCATAATAATCATCCTGCAGCGGGACGTGGGGCTGGTCGGGGACGACGGCGCTCTGTACAGCGCGAGAGCGCAGTAGATTTGCCGAGCTCTGCTGCACGGCCTGTTGCGCCGCGGCGGTGCGCGCAGCGGCGCGCTTGAGCGCCTCGGCGCGGGCTTGGGCGACGAGCCGCGTGGCGTCCGTGTCGCTGTGCTCTAGGTTGTCGATGAGCGCGCGGCGCTCGCCTTCCCGCGCCTCGCGCTCTTCCTCCTCGGCGCGGCGTATCTTCTCTGCCCTCAACTGTCTCTCCCGCCGCTCGGCCTCTTCTTGCTCCTTCAGAGCCAGCGCGTATGCCTCCTCGCGCTGCTGGTTGAGCTCGATGAGGGCTGCGTTCTCCTTCCGATACGCAGCGATGCGCGTCTGGGTCTCGGGAAGATCGATATCATTGATAAGGTTGAAGGCTGCAATGGACATTCATAGGACTGTGAGATAGACCGCAGGAGATTTGGCGCTTACTGATATCCTCCACTTCCTGCAGGTAATCGTTGTATGAACGAAGATCTAAGAAGTCCTCTCTACGCTTGTTAAACCTAAACACAGTGAATGTATTCTGCAAGGAGATATTTATCCGTGACTTACTCTTTCGCGAGTTTTCTCCTGACCGCGACTTCTTTCTCCACGACAAGATCCTCGAATGTTTGAGGGATGAAGGTCATCTTCTTGAGGGTTTTCCCGCAGATAGGACATGGCGCGGGTCCCAAAGTGTACAAGCGATCTATACAAGATTCACACCTTTTTGCGTGAAGGAGGTCAAGAAGGAGATAAACGAAGAAAGTAGGACGTACATCTTATGATAACAAGAGCTAACAAGCAGGCGTAGTTTTGGATTCAAGTATCTATCTGATTTGCATACGGGACACTGGTCATCCATAGACTAACTCATAGTTAGTTGACATGATGGGAGGTGGGGGATAGCAGACGGATGGACACAGACGAAGTACTCTGTTGTCCTGCCCGAGACATCCTTGACACCGCCGCTAAAGACTATTGATGTATTCGATTGTATTTGAGGTGTATGGGAGCGTGTCGTCGGTGTAGCGGTGCCTTTTCGAATGGTGGTCCCTCGAAGCCAGCTAGCATTGGATCTGTTGTTGGACATGAGATGAAGGTACGTGACCGCGTCACAGAACGTTCTTTTTCCGAGTCGGCCATGGTCCCTCCCATTCTCGCCATCTCTAGCGATAGCCCTACTGGTCCTTACTTGCTCCCTTCATCACTCACGCTGGTCTAGATAGCCCCGCTTTGCTTGCTGAGACTCTGGGAATCGAAAGATGAACGTACCGTATACTCGATCACGATCGGCCAAACCTTATGGTGAACCATTGGGACGAAAATCCGCTATTTATGAATCTCTACAACGTCGGCCCACAGGCCCACAGGATCAAGTTCAGATCGCGCGGTGACGCCACGCTTTCGTGTCGTTCAGCTATTTCAAAATATACTACTGCTGCGCCTAGTCTCTTCTCGAGAAAGCGTCGCCTTTAGCGCTCCCCTCTTTTTGTTTTCTGTATGCCGGTATTCACGCCCGTTTGTCGACGAAAGATGAAGTCTGCGGTTTAGATGGATGAGGTTTCAAAAGATGTGGCTTAGACCATGGTATCTTCTTCCCGGAATATGTTCGCAACGCGCACATCACCCAAGCCTCGATGGACAGACCATTAAGTCCGGAGGGCATTTGGGCGTTTGAAAAGCGATCACAAGCCTTAGTTGCGTGACAATCAGTCTTTGGCCACGAACCCGATTGACCACCGCAGTGAGGAAAGAAATATACTGATTTTGTTGGGAGGTTGGATCATCCATGATCTGCGTAATCTAGCAGGCCTTAGCTCGGAAATTGCCAGCCTACCCTTTCCTCGTTTCAATGATGTCTTGTGTTCCACCATCTGTCTCCGATGTGAGCGTTCTCCAGGACTGCCGAATGTACATTCCTGTACTTAGTCCCGCTCAAAGCCTATCACAAGAAAGACGTCGCTTGTCGCGCTCACCCGACATGAATATTTTCGATCGGCACGTTCACGGGAAGAGCATGTTGTACCCATCTATGTGGTTGCAAGTGCCGATGAAGGTGAATGGGTAGACGTACTATCTGGGCTGAACGGATGCCAGGCGGTTGCATTCGGCGTATGAACAAAATTGTATTGAGACAGTCAAAGTAAATGTTCATTAAATGTTGCGTAATCTATGTATCATCGAGGTGGTAGTAAACGGTCACCAAACAGTCACCGCAGGTAAACACGATGTCGGTGTACAGGCCAAATGCAAAGATATCGGAAAGTCCTGCGCTCATCTCATCTCAGACGAGCAACCTATTCGTGGGCAAAATCATGAGAAATTCTCGTATCTTATCAAAGTGTCGTTTGAAATGTCCCCCCTAGCTCTTGATGACGGGCCAGCTACCTTCTGCCTTCCACTTATCGACGATTTCGTAAAGGACATCAGATGACATGTTTGGGCGCTTCAACTGGTAACCGAGAATGCGCTGTATTTTCTTGTTGGAGAAGGCGATAGTATGCTTCGAGAGTGAAAACGTGTCCATGTAAGCACTCAGAGGAGTCTTGGTCACGGGAGGGTCAGATTTGGTGAGCATTTCTGCCCATGCGCTGACGTGCGCCTCGTTGATATCTTCAACAACGTCTTCAAGACGAAACTAAACGCAAGGACTTCGAATTAGCCAAAGAGCGCAGTAAAGAAAAGACACAGACCCTCATCATCGCACTGGTGACGAAATTATGGTATTCAAAGCTGGTCCCGAAGATTCTAGTCATGATCTTGCCAGCCTTGTCGAGTGTAGTCCCGTTGTCATCAGTCTATTTAAATCAGTTTTCCTTCGACACGAACATATCGTCAACTCACAAGATTGAATAAAGGAGCAACGATCGCCTTATCTGGTGGGGGCATGCCTGCTACTTCTACCACCTTACTCCTGTCATTCCTCCAATGAATCGTCTCTCCAGCTGCGCTCATCGCTTCAGAACGGCCAACGCGAGACATCCACTCAGCGGCACTCCATAAGCCGCCTGCCACATCATCTGCATGAACGGTATTCATCGAGTTGTGGCCCGGACCCCATCTATCAAGGAAGAATGATCAAGACGCATGACGTGGACTACTCGAGAAAGCTTACAATGACTTCATGGGTTTCTTCATGTAGCCATACACGGCGGCCACGGTTAACACGTTTATCACTTCATGCCTTGTAAGCCGCGGAGATCACTAGAACGGATGGATACCTACTGAGTCCGAAATCAACGTATGGCCCGTAGACGAGGCCGATGCGGACGATAACAAGGTTGAGGCTGATACCAAGTTGGAATGAGCGACAACACGGATGGGTGGCGAACACACCCTTCGATAGCGCCCAGGATCCGAAGGGACTCATGCCACCACGTTCCAATAACACCAGAGGGTTTAAGATCTTCCTGCTCACCGTGCGAGCCTTTTTCGGATGTTTCATACCAGGGTTGCTGCAATCGCACATATGCTTTTACATTGCGACTAGCGGCCTCCGTTCCAATCAAACGTGCAATGTTACACGTGTGTTTGATTTGGACCTAGAGCTTGTGAGGATTATACGAGCGATGAGAAGGATAGACGAACTCACCTTCTCAGGACGGTCGTACGCTACATCACCAGTCAAGTCAAATACAATCGAATAGGGTTCCTGTCCGGGTGGTGGATCAAATGTGGATAAGACAATCGCTGGTGTGGTAAAATTGAGGTCCCAAAAGACAATTAGAGATGATGAACCAACCAGGGACGGTCAAATTTGCCTGCTGATATTCGACATTGGGCTTGGCTAGTATTTGAGGGAACTCTGATCCGAGATACCTGTTTGTTGGAAGGTATGCAGCCGGGGGAGTCAAGGTCAAGACGGAAGCTCGCACGTTGTAGGAGGCATCACGGAATATTTATCAACGATTCGCAAATTCTACAATACAAGATGAGAGGGCATTATAAGGGCAAGCGATCGAAATCGGAAACCGACCGAGACGAGGGCTTCTCCGTCTAGAGGCACCAGAAAACCTGCTAGTGCACGAGAACAAGTGTTGAGGCCACCTACGAGAGAGGGAGAAAGTTAGTCTCAGAGAAGGCAGCGACAAAGGCATGGGCACCAACCAAATATGATGGCGTTGGGCTTTTGGGACATCGTGAGTGGATCAGCAGAGGATAGGTGGTAGGTGGTAGTGGTATATGGTGGGTGAGTAAGCAGAGAAGAAAGGAGGAAGAGAAGGTGGTTATATGCGGAGATTCCGGGGAAAAGAAAAGGAAAAAATAAAACTAAAGGGTGAGAGAAAGAGCGAGCAGAGGAGCGAAGAGAGAGAAAGAGAGGAACAAGTTGGTTACTCAATTCGTACGTTCGTATTGTTAGTTTTAAGTTACTCGCATCGTTTTTTTTCACATTCATTCAATTCACTCAATCTCTTGTTCTAAATATCGGTATACTGACGAAAAGTCTTTCTTCGAAAGCTCAGGATATCGTTTCACTGCATCCTCATAAACCTTTTCTGCTGCTTCTCCCAAGGGCACCGGAGAACCCAATGTTTTTGAGACTGCCGTTGCAAGCCCTAGGTCCTAACCCATGGTTTCTGTCTGAATAAACTGTTTCATACGGATACGAATTACGTTACAGACCTTTATCATCAATGCCGTGGCAAAGCCATCGTCAAAGTCACGCTCGCAGGGTGGTGACTTCCCTGATAACGCCCCAGGCACAGGGTTATTAACGGAGGATGACGATCCTGAGGGTCCGCAACGGATCACGTACTTTCCCATGAGTGCTAGCAGAGGTGAAGCCCGATTGAATGCCTCCTCGCTGCCGCCAATGAGGAAAGACAACGTTCCTGCTTTAGCCCCAGAGACACCTATCGAGGTATTCATTCGAAATCGTGGCAATTGCATGCCAATAGAAGTTCATACCGCCAGATACGGGGGCATCCAACATTGCTACACCCGCGGTGTGTGCTTCGGCGGCGACATCCCGGCCCACTTGCACATCGAGAGTGGTGGAATCAATGCAAATAGTACTCGAGGCGTCTGCTTGCGATAGTGAACGAAGTGTTGGAATAATGCCGCTTGAATTCAGATAGACCTGGCGTACATGAGGCGAAGACGGAAGCATAGTGACGATCGTTTCGGATGCCTGCGTGGCCCTGTGCTTTTATTTTTAGATTGGGACACACCTAACAGAGTAGACACACTCTTCTGGGGTAGCGGCGATTGTTATATGAGCTCGAGGAAAACGCTTCTGAAAGTTCTCAGTGAATCGAGTTGCTGCCGCTGGAATCGCGTCGCAGACGACGAAACGAGAGTCGTTGGCTTCGGTGAATCGTTTCGAGAATAAGTTGTAGGCCATTTCAGAACCCATACGGCCCAGGCCGACAAAGCTTATGCTCTTTGCGCGTGGGTAAGTAAGAATACGACAAGTCGGTCGCATGTTGACGGAGGTGAGATTTGTTTCGTTCGGCCGATCAACTCCGGCGAGCCTTGTTTGTACGTATTTAGTAAGGCACATCTATCGCCAATCTTTCGGTTTCGGTTTAGTGTCGTTGATGGTGCAACAACTTGTTTGCAAATCTTGTTTGCAAATCATCGGCTCTAAGTCTGACTCGACTCTGGCTGTGTGCTGGTTCCTTGCCAAGCCTGACCTATATAACTATATGGACTTTAGTTTCAAATTGGGATGTTGCCCTACGTATTGACAATTCGTCCTTGTCTTCGACTCCTTCGCATAGGACGCTTTCCGCTCTCACAAAGCTGTCCCGAAAAATCTAAGCCTCTCCAACTTTCTTTATGTCCTCATTCATGACTCAGGTTGTCCCCTCTGTGGACGAATCTTGGGCAGATGTTCAAGGTTTTGACCCGGCTTCTCCTCCCTATTCTCCCGAGGCAATGGACTCAGAACACCTCCTTGAAGCGTCCTCTCCAGCACCCACGTCCATGGGGAATGTCGATCCAATATCGTCTTCTACTGACTTTTTCTTGTACGAGACTTCTCTAGTCAGCGTCGACCTTGGAAGACGTATATGGGGTCTTCGGCAACCCGTCTATGGTCATAACGATGTCGTGCAAGGCGCCATCAAGCTTCATAAAAAATGCACGCACGTTTACCAGCTGGAGGTCTCAGTTGAGAAAGACTTGCTCAATACACCAACACGAACTGTGGCTAATCGAAGTCTTCTTTTCGTAGCTCCTTGGAAGAATCCAAGTGACTACATCTAACAGAGGGATGTTGTCTGGGGTCGTCGACCACAATACAGTCTCATCAAATATCCTCCTCTCCTGTCCTCCACGCGGTGAATTTTCTCCCACGGAGGAGTGGTTCCCTTTCTCCATCCCATTTCCGTCATTTGTAAAGGGGGGTACAAGCCCTCTCCCACCCTCTGACGCTGCTTGGTCACCTGGATTTTCAGCCGAAATAGGGTACTGCGTGAAAGTCGATATTTTTCGCAAGGGACTTCGCAGACACGAATTGTAAGAAGTTTCGTAGTGTCACTCAATCATCCTTCACGCCCCACTTCAGGAGGTTTTTCCCCATCATGTATCTTCCAAAGACTTGGCCGTCCCATCCTGTTCCGAGGAGATACTCGGCCTTTGACTCGCATTCTACTGCGAGCACGTATAAAACCATTGCGTTGTCCCCCATATGGCCCAACGACGCCTGTCCTGTGGCGAAAGCAAAAGCTGCGACGCCGACAGTCCAGGCGAGTTACTCCTACCCTTAGAGTCGACTTCTGTTTCCTGTACTTAAAAAACAGCAGTTATGCTTCCCGTCTAGTGTCACTTACTCTTCCGGAGATTCCGTTCCACTGAGAGTTACTGTTCATAGCAGAGATGCTCCTGCTCTCGCAAGACTCCTTATTCGAGGCGTGGAGGTCCAGTTAGTAAAACGGGTGATGGTATGGACCAAAGGTGGCCTCGTTGGGGGACGAGAAGTCACGATCTGTACTGGGTGCTTGACGGAAACCGACACCTCTCAGGAAGGTTTTGCCGTCGCATATTTTGAACTTACTCTTGGACAAGCAGGAAAAGACCAGTCATGGAGGGTGACTAATTTGTTGGAGATGGTTGTAAGTTGACAAGACCTTTCAGTCTCCCCGCTTACGCTTTACTTTGATGATAGTACCTGATCCGGGTCTTGATACGCTGTCCACAAGGTGCGGTCAATTTTGTGCCAACATATGAGCATGTGTCGCGTGTCTTCGTGGCCAGCGAACCTTGGGCAAGTCGCGATCGTGAGCTCGAGTTTGGTGTGACCTCATCCCCAGCGATTGGGACGGCCAATGCACGGTTAAGTCAAAGACCAGTTTCGAGTGTAGCGTGGTAGGGTGTGTTGTGCGAATGGTTGTGTACTATTAGCATATTGTATCTCTCTCAGCCGCCAGCCGAATTACAGTGATCGCGTGCTCCGCCCTAACCGTCTATTCGTTTCTCTCATGTTCGCCGCTGCTACCTCTTTCTTCTCGAGATCAAATATCTCTCAGAACTACACTATCGGTGGGCCATCGACCGGCAGTCGTACGGCTACCCCTGCACCAGGGACTGGAACAACGACTTCTTTTGCCCTTCCGACCCCCGCTAATGTCCCTCCATTTCAAGTAGGCCCATGGCGTGTGCAGTCGGCAACTCACAAAGTTACAGGGAAACGCGTTTCTGTGTGGACCTTCGACAAGAGGAGTACAGAAATTGACCGCTTATCGCCGATGGCCAGGGATAAGTCTATGGACGTTCTCAAAGCGGAGGTGCGTTGCATACACACAGACACCCATGGCGAATATCGCTAACGACGTCGGTCTCTATGAGCATGTAGGCGACGTCACTGAGCAAGTTAAGGCATCCCTCTATCCTCGGTAAGCACAACGTTTTATACAATCGTACCCCATCCTCATAACAATGAAGAAATGGTCGAACCCCTGGAAGAGATCCGCAGTGAGCTGATATTTGCAACCGAATCCCTACTATCCTCTCTCTACCTCGCCATCCCCGGATCCCCATACGTCACTTCGCTGGTTGACCTGGATGAGGTTGAGGGGAGTGGTGTGGCAAGCTAAGAGTAGCGATCCGCTAGCTCATAAGGCAACTACAGATACAGAAAGGCATGCTACAACTTTGCAAGGGATTATCCTTCCTCCATACATCGGCGCGCACCATCCACTCCAATATCCATCCAGAAAGCATTTTGATCAACAGTGCTGTACGTAGAGTCGTAGAGCATCACCCTGAACGCGTGGCTCAATTTACTTTCAGGGAGACTGGAAACTCGGTGGGCTAGGCCTCACTATTCCCCTCAAGCGGCCTGACGGCTCTTCGACCGAGTCATCGTGCTCATTAATATTACTACTAAAGCTCCAGAATATGCTCTTGATGAAGTCTTGAGCACTGCTTCAGACATGTACTCGCTGGGTTGCCTGATACATGCCGTGCATCTCAAGAGCGACCCGCCGTTCAAAAATTTCGGGAATTTAGCAAGTATAAGGGAACACGCTGGACGACCGCTTTCGGGAACTGCACGCCTGGACAAGGACCTCCAAGGTACTTTCCTCCTACATTGTCCGACTGTGTGCGTCACTCAAAGAGCCCTGTCATAGCCATGCTCGCCTCGTTGGTGACGCGGCATCCACAGAACAGGCTGACACCTGCCTCACTTCCGTCACATCCCTTCTTTTCGTCGTTGCCAATTTCTACCCTCAATTTCTTGGACCGATCTAATTTTGCAGCAAAGTCGAGAGAGGAGAAAATATCCTTCATGAAAGGGTTAGCAGGTGTCCTTGATCGCTTCTCGGAAGGGCTCCGTATTCGGAAGATCCTTCCATCACTACTGGAAGAGGTACGACTCACAACTACAGGGTTGAATCAGGTCTCACGATCCCATCGCTTAGATGAAAGATACACACCTATTACCCTATATTTTGCCTAATGTGTTCTCCATCTCGAGAATTCTCACTCCTCAACAGTTTGCTTCCCTTGTCTTGCCTAGTCTTAAACCCCTGTTCACTATAAAGGAGCCGCCGCAAAATATGCTGACACTCCTGGACAACCTGAACACTCTTCAAGAAAAGACTGAAAAGGCAGTATTCCGAGAGCGTGCGTTGTAACTTTCATTGTGAATGGCGTCATTGATCTAATGCCCATTTCAGATGTCCTCCCCCTTGTTTACAACGCGCTTGAATCCGAGCATCCGGCGGTGCGTGACTTGTTGTCCCTTCTCAACTTATATTCATTCGTCCCAAGGTCCAAGAACGTGCACTTGGCGTTGTACCAGGTTTGTGCGAGAGTATTGATTACGCCGAAGTCCGAGGTGTCATCTTTCCAAGGGTTGCGGTACGGTGTGCCATGTTGTCCTTTATATGTGCCCACTAATAAACCATATAGGTGGTATTCACCCAGACGCGAGTTCTCTCCGTAAAGGTAGCCACCCTCGTCACATTTCTTAGCATGGTCCAGACACTCGATCAGGTAATGCGTATTTTGCCCATTTGGGTTCGCAGACCTGGCTCACCCATGTCATGTCAGACAAGTCTCACGCAAAACCTTGTTCCTCTTCTTTCGAAGATTCGCACAAAGGAGCCAGCAGTGACGGTACCTTCTGAGTTACTTCATCGCCTCTTCTAGCAGTCTCATGGATAACTTCTTAGATGGCCACTCTCTCTGTGCAAGAGGCCATGGGTCTCAAGGTCGACAGAGAAGCTGTGGCTACTCTTGTTCTACCACAGCTTTGGGCAATGTCTATCGGCCCTTGTAGGTGTATTTTCACCCTGCTTCTCCACTTTTCTAAATACGTCACTGGGATAGTGCTGAATGTCGAGCAGTTTCAACGTTTTATGGCTGTAATTCGGAAACTAAGCGACCGCGTCGAAAGGGAGCACAATCAATTCCTCCGTGATTCGCAACGTATAGAGGATCGCTCTGCGACCGCAGCTAATGTTGCCAATGGTGGACAGACGTCTAGAGGCGGTATAGACTTTGAGACCCTAGTTGGTGGAGCCGGGGCGGCGACGATCAAAGCCGATACTGAATTGACCTTAAACTGGGAAGATGACGTCTGGGGCAGTATTTTGTCGTCTGGCGCGGTGGTTTGCTTCTTTTTCTCCTCAGACCCCGAAATGAGAATGCTGATTTTCTGCTCTATACAGCAGAATACATCGCAAACTCCGTCCGTTTCTCAAACAGCTGCTCCTCCGATTGCTGCCACTCAGTCTACGCAGAGCCTTCCGTCATCGCCGCGCATCAGTGGCCCAGGATCTCTTGGTGGTGCATCGTCGAAGCCATCAGCAACCCGAATTAGCGCGGGAAGTCATGTGTTAATGGCGACATCTATACCTTCTCCGTCTCCCGTATCCTCATCGTTCACGCCGAGTTTGAGTTCTCACCTGAGCCCACCAACAACTCAGAGTTCGCAACCTGGTCATCTGCGAAGCACCATCACCCTCCCAAATCCGCCTCAAACACAGAAACCGGTTCTCCCAAAGCCTAACTACAACGTCTCGCTATCTGATATCTTCACGAATACCAACCAACAACCACCGCTCGTCATGTCTTCCATGTCCCCACCCAATCCATCTAACCCATCCAATCAACCCCACGCGCCTATGAGCGGCACTTTCTCTGCACCAGCGGTGACACCGTTCGCGCCCCCTGCAGTTGCTTCGCGCCCAGCGATGGACATTCTTACGCCCCTTAAACCCCGGCAATCGTCGTTGTCGGGACTCAGCACAAAAAAACCCACGTCGAAAGATATTTGGAACGACTTCGACCCCCTTGCATAGGTAACAATATATCATTTATTTAATGTACGTATCGCATGTCATGTCACTTGATCATCTGTCACCAGCTGCGTAGTAATTCAGATGAAGTGGTAGGGACGGACATAATGTTATAGATGATGCCCTTGTCGTATATTCGAGTGGCGGAAGGACGGCGCACAATATCCTCTAGGCGTCATACTTCTCAACAACGACGCCCTCGGCAGTACCTACGCTTGGTGCCACTATCACCGTCAAGGGCCGAGAATCCACGTCCTCAATGGGCTCCGGTGCCCCGAGGGGGATTCCCAAAATGTCTTTTAGGACTACCAAGGCGCCTGTTTTTGACCTGACCTCGTTGCCTTCCCTACAGAGACCGCTGAAAATGCCTGCTCTCCCTTGTCAAATCGTTGACTCATGAGCTGATTAGAGAGCTCACAATTTTCGCAGCCCTCTAGACAATCGCAGGAGCTTGTGGCTTCTAAGGCACGGAAGAGGAAGTCGGACGCTGGGTGGTCGATTATCGACACATACTACTCTATTAGAACTTGGGATCTGACGTACCGTGGTCAAATGCCTTTGCGGCGACGCCACCAATACTTCTCCCGACGGGGTCGTAGAAGATTAGGCTGTACAAGTAATTGAGTGGTCGTGGCTCTCTAGCCTAGCCGAATGACTCACCGGGCTGGCCGCTTTCGCGGCGATTCTCTTGTTTGCCTCTCTTTCTCGGGAGGCTTGCATTCTGTCCGTAAATCAGTAGCCATGGAAAACTGGTTGAGGAACGCGTGGGATGCTGAATGGATAGCTGCGGCACGGCTGATCGCCTCGATGTCCAGAAAGTGCAGCGCTTCTTTAGAAACGTCCAACCACATTCCTGTTGTGGTATTTTCATAAGGAGGCATGTCGACCTCCACCGATTCGATGATCCTTTGATCGCTCGACCTACTTAAGGATCAGAGACGCGTGCGTGCGAAGTCATACTTTCACAGTTACCGGACTTTGTGATAGCCTGCTCGAGCATGTCAGTGAAGTCGTGGAGACAACTCGAATCGAACAACATACCATACACCACTGTAAGTACATCGACCCCTTTGGGATTCTGGTAAGACTCGGATTATAATCCCATGGTCTAACTACGCATACGCACTTCCATATAGAACCCTTCGTGGCGAGTCCTTGATTTCCCGGATCCGCCATGTCTGTATAGGGTCAATATCCCTGAAACATCAAGGGCGGTTAAGCGCCGCAATTGATGCTAGTAAGCACGCACGTAAAATCCCTAGAGAAACGATTTCTCTGTGAGTGACATTTTCTATTTTTACACTGGTGGAGTGAGGCGCCGAAAGTACCTGGGAGTCGTGATCCAGCCAACATCTGTTCGTACGAGCTTGGCTTGCTTCGAATCGTGGTTAATTTCTTTGACCTGCAACCCTCAGTAGACTAGACGGTGTAGGATTGCTATGGTGGCTCCTACCAGAAAGGATTTACCTTGATGGAGGAACTGTAACAAGTGCACAGTGGGAAATGTAGCGCAACGTTTGAAAACGCCGACTCACTATCGCTCCTTCGTATAATTCAAATAATGCTCTTGAAACCTCGGTCTGCTCAAGGATTCGGCCTGTGATTCCGAACTCTAGGCTGCTAATATCGATCACTGTATACTTCTCCTCGTCTGCTCCTCGAATAGAAAGTGCACCGGCAGGATGAGGCAAGTGCTTTGGGTGCGTGTGATACCTGAAGAGCGTTGTATACCCTCCCTAACTCGGAGATCAAAACCATTTCTACATACCAGCCATCTTCGTCTCGCACAAGATTGTTCTCGCAAATCGTTTTTGTCAGCGGGCCAAACCAACGCGCATCGTCGCTCGACAGTGGCATCTCAAGAGCAGCGCACTGTAGATGTGCCTCAATAATCATTGGGTTTTCCAGATTGACGACAAGGTCTGAGGTAGGCTTGTCAAATAAGTCGTCTGGATAGGCGACATAGTGGTTATCGGTTCCTGATTGTTCCGCAACATAAACAGCCAGAGAGTCTTGAGCCCTTCGACCTGCACGTCCTATCTGCTGGCGCTAGGAAAGTATGAGCTATTGACGAAGGAATAGGAGGGATATGCCCCTACAAAGCTGGCAACAGACACGGGAAAACCACACACAATGACGGCATCCAGAACGCCTATGTCTACGCCGAGCTCGAGGGCATTCGTGGCCACCAAGCCAAGCAGCCTTCCAGAGAAAGCATCTTGTTCTATTTGTCGCCGCTCAGAAGGTTGATAACCTAAGAGACCTTATACGATCGCAATAACGATAAGCAGAAGGACTCATACCGCCACGGTATGGCTTGACTCTCTCGAGGACGTCGTATCGTTGCTCCATGCTCAGCGTAGTCCTGAGAGACTTCATGGCCTACATATGGTCAGAGAGATAACGTTTGAAATGAATTGGAGATGTCTGACAAGCTCGCATGATTTTCTAGTCTTAAAAAAGGAGATTAGCCACCAACTGGAAAGAATCCATGTCATGAGGATTCACCCTACAAAATAGGATGACACGGACACCCCTCTTCATGAGATGCGACATGAGTCGTGTGGACTCGGATATGGGAGATGCTTTCGACACATCTGGACAACGCCATAGTAAGAACTCTTTCCGTCCTGATGGGGCGTCATCTTGGATAACTGCTTCAACATCCTGGTAGTAATTACGAGCTAAGGTATAGTCGAAGTCCACGGTGTTTGTGAGCGCATACCTCCAAGCCAAAGATGGTTTTCATGTGTTCTTTCGGTCTTGAGATGGTTGCGCTGCATGAGACAAATCGAATGCGGCGGTCTATGATTCGTGGGTTAGCGAGGTTCATGACACGCAATCCAGGTACTAACTACCCACTGCGGCGCAAATTCTCCTTAGCCGCCTCATTACCAAAGCGACGTGACTGTAAAGAGTCTGCGATGGGTCAAGAGGGAGACAAGTAGCGGCCTACCTGCCAAGCATGTCATGATAATAATGTAGCTCATCGACTGCGACTAGTTTAAGATTTTTCAAGAACCTTGGGGTCCCATGTTAGCTATTGGACCGCCTATTAAAGGCGAGTAAATGACCTGCGCCACCGTTCTTCATGAGGTAAGATGGAGGCGTGGATGGTATCCTGAAAAGGGAGATGAGAACACAAAACTTAAACATCGAAAGTTAAGAACGGACAATGTTCGTAAATAGAACGGACGCCGTGTCACGAATAACTGAACAGAACAGATAAGTGTGATTCGTTTTACTAATTTTGGAGACTACTCACTCGGCCGCGCGTCCTGAGGAGTATCGCCGTCATACGTCGAGATCTTGTTCACATTTGAGGGATACATCGAAGAGGGTAAGCTACAGGGCAACGAACCGAGATGTGCTCTAAACCAGGGCAGCAAGCCAACAGCTGATCAAGCGCTGCCTTCTGATCCTGCGCCAAAGCCTTGTACCGGCGTTGAGATGTAATGCAAATCGTGGTAGACCCCAAGACCGACCTTGGTTGGATAAATGAAGAGTGCCCTTGCCCCGCCATCTTGTTCGAGGATGCGCAACAGCGGAACCTTTAGAAAGAAGGAGGAGTCAGTATAGGTGCCATAGGAGTACGATAGGCATTACTTGATAAATCACGGATTTCCCAGAAGCCGTGCTCGTGGAAACGATGACGTTCTTCCCTTGAGATAGTGCAGCTATCGCAACTGCTTGATGGGTATATAGTGTACTTATTTTTCGGGCATCGCGAAGAGCAGTCCTGATAGAGTCAGAGAGGGGCGGATATACTGTACCTGCAAACGTTGAGACACAAATGCGGCGTATTCTCAGTAAACCTACCGATGGACCCAGGCTTGGCATCGAAAGTTCTTCTGTATTTGATTTGATCCATATACCACTTCTGTCCGTATATCTCCTCGATGATCCCATTGATGGATTCCCGACTCTCGGGATCAGGGATGTTTCGTGATTCCACTTCGTCACCAATAGATGAGGTGAGAGGTATATGATCCCGAGCTGAAGCCACGAACAGGGCGATAGGGTCTTCAGATTCGGAGGCTTGCAACAACCTAAGAAGGACATGACAGCGCGCTCGTGGTTATTTGGTGCTTAAACCCCTTACTCATCAATTGCTCCAGAAAATAAGGCATTCCTCTTTTCAATTAGCTGCTTGACAGAAGCAGGATCCAAAGGTTCTGGAACAAGAGGTGGGCTAAGAAATGGATGGTGTCAACGAAGTTGTCGCTCTAATACGCAAAGCCACTTGCGAGTTAGCCAGCAGTCTTTTTTTGCGGACCATGCTGTCATCCATTTCAAGAACGAGTACGTGGTCGCTCTCGTCGTACGACGTGGGGCGTACTCCATCTGCATAGTCTGAATACGGGTCGGTGTGAGTTTCCTTCTGCTGCGTAGAACTATTGAATTTAAGATGGTTGGCGGGTGTATAAGCGAAAGTCAGGAGTTCAGGCACAAGGACCCTGCGAAGTTGAATATAATGAACGCTCAGCACGACAGACCCGCAGTTAATAATACTTTATTTCCGCGACCCTCTCCAGCTTAAGCGGGCTGGAAGCGGAGGTGAGGTGAGAACGAAGCGCAAGTCAGTCGGAGATGATACTAGCCGTTTGAGTAGGCCCTCAATTGAAGCACGGAGAGAATCGAACGATGTAGCAAATTGTTTCCTGGAAGTACAAAAAGCTAGCACCGTATTTAAAGCCTAAGGCACGAGTTTGACTCAAGTTCAAGACAATGCTATAATTAAGCACAGACCTTGAATATCTCGAAACAGCAGATTAATGAATCGGGGATCCGACTTTACATGAGCTCGGGAACATACCTTGAATAACTGGGAGAAGTTCCCAGAGTCAAATCTAAAGCCGTCATCTTTCAGACACTCACCTCCATGAAATAGTCAGGCCATTTAGACTGCTCTATCGGCGAGTTGGACTTGCAGCTTCCCGGATCTGGGGAATTCTTGCTCGCCTTTGATTTTTTTCTTCGAATGGGCACAGTGACATTTGAAACTTGGGCAACTTTGCGTTTCCCAGTTGTTGAGTGACTTGGGCCAGGATTGCTTTCCATTGACATTGAAGCAGCGGCTCTCTGGGCTCGGAACGCGTCGCGTCGCGTCTGTCTCTGATCTGATCATGAGTTACGCGTCTGTCACTGTCACGCAACACTCATATTCACGGTCACCACCCACTAAAAGAGTGTGCCAACTCTCATTGGCGTTTTCTTTGCGCTAGCACCACTGACTCTTTCATTCCCAGTTCAGTCACTCAAAATGCGTCCTTCTCTTTCGCGTCTTGTTCGCGTCTTGCCCCGCTCGGCGGTCGCTCTACCTGAGCACGGACGCCCTCCACCGAAAATCTACGACGAAATACCAAAGACAAACCGAGTGTCCCCGTCTCTCCTTGAAGTTCTTTTGAAAGAAAAGGAGCTCGCTGGACCCGAATACCCGTCTAACATTCGAATTGAGACCTCTGTGTTAAAGAAGACATTGGCGGGTGTAAAACCCAACTTGGTGGCACCTCTGAAGGCTGTTCTGAGGGAACGATGAGGACGTAGTAGCGTGAGGATCTCTCCAGGTGGATGTACTACCCTAACCCTAGTGTCGATAGCTGCCTTCATCATCTCCACTCTAACTGTATGCGATCTAAACAAAATACAGCGTTCTACCCCCAACCCTAGTGTCGATATCCCTGTTGAATCTCGCGCCCGCGTGTCTGGCATGGTTCCCATCCCAAATCTCGTTATATGAATACGGTCACTTTTGTACTTCCGTTCACCCTTTCTGCGAGTGCTTGAAGGCCACAGAGACCTTCTAATGCATCGTTGACGAAAGCCTCTTCCGTCGCAAACGTGACATCCCTCACGTATTGGCTGAAAATTCTTTTGATGCCCTAGATGGCGTGGTGCTCGGTTGTGAAGACGGCACGCTCTATCTCCTACACTCGAGCCACCATCATACTCCTCCCCCGGTCAACATTGAGAAACCCCTGTTGTCAAGGCCCTCTAGGCTCTCCCAGTCACCCATGTATCCGTCGGGTTCCATGGGTTCGCTATTCGTCCCTGTCTACTATCCACTACTGCGCACTTGTACCCATTACATAGTCAAGTATTATCATATTGTTCAAATAGAAGATCCAATGGCGGTGCTCCATTTGCCCCACTAGATTTCTTGCCAAGTTGCATCTATGGGTCGTCCCTACTGCTCTCGTTCGCAATCGTCGTGGGCACTGCTTCGAGGACCAAGGGAGTCTCTGGGCCCGTGTCTTCGTCCTACAGCGCGACATCAGCTTTTTAGGAGATAGTCCCAACAAGACACACCTCTTGCGTACGACCAAAATGCTTCGATAGCTTCTCGATGACAAGACTATAAGGTAGGTGCTGGGTCAATTTTCTAAGGACGGTGATTAGAATCTACCCAGTATCTGGGGTACACGGAAGAGCCTACCGTCGTTGCTGCACATTCAACGAGTGTCTGGCATCCAATGCAGAGTCGAGGACGTTGGACGAATGAGCACCTTCGCTTAGCGAGATCTTGATAGAGTACTCTTTGTCTGATTTGCTTCTACCATAATTACGCTCGTACAGCTCGAATCTAACAGGGCGGTCAGTTTACATTTCAAGTTTCAAGAATAATCATGCGAAACATATACGTTATATGCGACTGTCGTGACAAGAGAGTAAATTATTGATGTATCGCGGAAATTTCGGCACGTACCGCGTAGTCGAGTTCGGGAATTCGCCGATTCGCTATTGGTAGGCCCGACAAAAGCACAAGATTTACCAGCGTGTGAATGTGACTCTCTTTGGTGAAATAGCACGTCAACGAGCTCCCGCCGTGATTGCGCGCTTCTTCCAGATCCTCGACCACTTTCCGGAGAAGTGGAAGCGAGGTGAGGACGCCGATTTCTTCCCTGGGGAGAGTGCCTCGGTTAGTCTGTGTCAGAGAATGTAAGGATACCGAGAGACTTTTCTTCGGGTTCGATGCCGTATTCTTGTGGCGCTACGAGGTCGAATAATGCCTTGGCACGGCCATACAATTCGTGAAGTTTACGGTCACGGGGCTGGTGGCTGTCCTGTCCACCGTTTTCGTCGAATATGGAAAAGAGAAAGGTGCGATGGTGGAGTGCACAGTATTTAATCGTGTCGTATAGCTCCGATACCTACGGCCGATTCGGATTCATGACACCACGTAATCATGGTAAGAAATGGGTACTTACACGGGAAGGGTCAAACTTCTCTGGCTTCACATCGCAGAAATCTTCAAAAAGCTTCTCCCAGCGCTCTCGGAAGAGCCAGGGCTCGTCTCCGCAACACCTAAACAATAGTAAATTGAGACGGTCGGATGCATCCTCTCCGCCCAACACGACTTACCATCGCTCCTGAATCTTCTCTACGTCCAGCGTGTCGAAATTGCGACCCATGGTGGCTCGGAAACCACTGAGCAATTCGATGGCCTCCTGTACAAAGTTGTCTCGCCTCTTTTCTATCGAACCAACCAACAAAAAGTACCTTCAGGACCTCTACGGGTTCTTTGTTCATGCTCTTCGGCCAAATCAATTCAGGTCGCTTTTCTGACTCCCCGGGTCGCAGCAAAATCTTGAGCCGCTTCTTTACATCGTCCATAAGGTCCTTGGCCGCGTTCGAGTCATCCAGAAGGTCCTTGCGTACGATGAGCTTGAGCGGGTCTCTCAAAGACATTGAAGTCTTGGGTGTGATGATATGTCCGGTCGCACCATCGGTAGATGATCGCCCAGAGCGGGTGGGTGTCGTACTCGTCGACAGGGAAGACTGGTGCTGGTCAAGGAGCGCCGCGGCAAAAATCTCAGCCGAAGCAATGACGCGGCGTTCGGAGGACGTGTATATCTGTTCCAAAACGGGTAAAATCAATAATCATATTTGTCTCCCTCAAGCACGGAAGCGACCTTGACATTATTGAGGACGTCCTTGTCTGCGCGCTTGTTCAGTCCCGACGCACGTTCATCACGAGAGCGGTTAAATACGCACTCATAATAGAGATGTCTTTCTTCATATTCTCGCCCAGGTCCCGGGATTGATAACGCGCGGAGTGTGTAAACTCTCCACCCCACTTAAACACAAGCGTCAGTTTCACTAGTTTCCTTGGGTGGCCTGCTGCCTTCTTCGAGAACACTGGCTTTAGTTGGGCTTTAGTCCCAGGGAGTTCGATCTTGCTAAACAGCGCATTATTGAGCAAAGTTAACTTAGTCAAATCCTCTCCGTCCGCCCCCAATTGCTTAGCCTCCTCGACTGCAGTGGCGATCCGGCTGAGTTGCTCCCTCTCGCGAAGGATTATCTCCTCTTTCTCTCCATTTAGAAGGGTGACAAACGGCTGGGTCCATGCTTCTCCAATAGGGAAATTAAACTTGAGCTTCTGCTTCGGAGTCCGGTCGGCGTGGCGAAAGACGGTCACGTTTGCCTTCAATAGCCACGTTGGTACCTCTGGGGTGGTAGATTCTGACTTGATTAATGGTCTATCTGGGGCCGACGATATGCGAATGCAAAGGGCTGAGAGGATCTCAGCAACTTTGTCTAGGACGTGGGTCAGAAGCAAGAACATTATTGAAGCGCTGAAGTCCGCCAAATACACTCACCATAATAAGACTCATTCCCCTTGACGAAACTCCAGCCGTTCACATCGATCACTTGACTCCGCGCGCCGTTATTGCAGCGGAGCATGTCATAGCCACAGACCCTCTGTCCGAATGCATCACAGATCTTTGCGGACCAAGACCTCTCCTCATCACTCAAACGGGTGATAAAACTATGCGGGGTTAATGAGCCACCCATTCAAAGAATAACATTCCGCTCACCGAATTTCTTTACCATCAGTATTACGTCGTACTACTCCATCGACGACAGGTGACTTGCGAGTTTCCGCGTGGGTATATTCTTTACCGACAGTATAAACTTTGATATCTTCGGAATTGTCTACGTCGATAAACTCTTCATATATGTAAGACCCGTCGGTCCTCGGATGCATCAAACTGGGGTCCGGATCACTACTTTTATTTCCGACCTGAAAGGTAATTTGCGAAGTCGTCAATGATTCGAGTTGGAGCGGGTTACAACTAAAAGCTTACTTACCTTTCTAAAGAGGCGGCGACCTCCACCATCCCTGAAATATATATAAACGTTATGATCCTCACCACTCACTGGTTTCTCCACAAAAGGTTTTTCTAGCACTTGGCCATCGATGATGACGGCGTTCCCATCTTCTCGTAGAGTCACTTCGGGTGTGACCTGGAAGCCACCCAGTTCAACGCCAACCTTAGCTTTCATATATTCTTTGAGCTCATTGTCGACCTTGGGTCCGCCATCGCGAGACACCTCCAAGCGCTTTGGAGTAGGTACTTTGATATGGTCCAACACGCATCCCACCAAGCGGCGATCCCAGAGAAGAGCTTGCGGCACTAGTTCATTTATGCAGAAGGGACGTCGGAGTTTCACGTAGGAAATCGCTTTGTCCAAGGGAAAGTCGTTGGAGAAGAACGAAATGAGAACGTCGCATCTAGGCCAGTTCTGAACATCTGCAGGGGGTGCATACAAGGTGTTGAAATGAAGCGCGCAAATGAGGAAGGTCCCGGCTCACCCTCATCTAGGATGACTTTATCTCCGAAAACCTTGACCTCGATGGCACCCCTTGCTCTATCCACAAGACGTGTAAGAATTTCCCTCATCGCCTTTGAACGAGCTTTCATGTCCATAGCACATATTCCGAGGACTATTGTGGGCTTCGGATTCTCATGTGCAAAGTATAAATCTGAAGTATGAGAGCCAGTAGGAGAAGGGGTGGAGGATCTGGCGAGAACAGAGCCAGAGAGGGGCGAATGTCTGTCAGTACTGTGCAACAAGGAGAAGCGGGGAGGTCTGTCCCAATGTATTGTGCCAATCATGGCCTCAAGAGCGTGGCAGGCGTCTCCGAAAGGACAGACAAGTAGAGATCGAGCCGGCCTTAAAGCGGGCCGGCTAGGCAAACGTGCTCAGAGGCCCCCCGATAATGCCGCTTAAGGTCGGGGGTGGAATTTGGCCGATTTTGGCCCTCGGGGGTAGACCAATTTGACCA
>WNFR01002563.1_pt1 | contig 24889 bp, 24 predicted proteins | sample 5400221 | NCBI WGS metagenome assembly WNFR01 (sample SAMN13153357, study PRJNA577476) | soil metagenome | isolation source: 40 cm soil under Madrone tree | place: USA:California | collected 2016-06-14 | reverse complement strand
ACTCCAGAAAGAGCGGCCCTTCGAACCACCAATGGCCGAATAGCTCGGCATCGAATGGAATGACGAGAATCGGATCAAATCCTGCGGTGGTGATTTCGCGGATTTGTTGTCGCCGCTGTCCGATAAAATGGACGGCCTGAGTCCGCGCGACCTTTTCTGCAGCCGCTCGATCGTATAACTCTTTCGCCGCATGGCATCCGGTGATGCGGTGATATTTCAGGCCGGAGAATTTTCTGGTGCCGCGCGCGACAGGTCCCAGATGCTCCATTGGGAGATCGAAGCCTGCGTCGCGATAAAATTCCCGATAAGCGGGGTCGCCGGGATAACCTCCCTGTGCGCTCCAGACTTGCCGGCTTGAATCGCGATCACGTGCAAAAGCCGCCGGTCCCGCTCTGGTGTAGCATGGCGCGTAGATCGCGTGACGCGGGCGCGGCCTTCCAAGCATTAGCCCGTGCGCATCGAGAACGAACCAGCGAATATTTGCCTCTTGCAAAAGGAACTCCAAACCAGGTGCGTATGCGCATTCCGGCAGCCAAAACCCCGTTGGCTCGGTGCCGAAAAGATCGACATAAACATCGCGCCCGATCAAAACCTGCGACCGTGCAGCTTCACGTGACTGTTGCTGAAGCAGCGGAAGCAAGCCGTGCGTAGCTGCGGAGGCTATGATTTCAAGCGCGCCCGTCTTTCGCAGTTCGCGAAAAGCGGAAACCAGATCACATTTGCATTCATCGACAAAGAAACGCCGGCTCACTGAAAATAGATCGAGATAGAATCCGGCCAGTGCACGCAATTTTGGATCAGAGCGGTTACGCTTTCGCTCACGGTTCGCTAGATCGATAACAAGGTCGACATGCTGCACGTACCGCTCGCGCAGGAGCTGATCCTGAAGCATGGCGCAGAGCGTCGGCGTGAGACATATGGTGAGTTTGAACGGCACGCCGTCGCTCACCAGTCGCTGCATCATCCGCAGCAGCGGAATGTAGCTCTCGGTGATCGCTTCGAAGAACCAGTCTTCTTCGAGAAAATGCTCATGCTCGGGATGCCGGACGAACGGAAGGTGCGCGTGAAGAATGAGGGCGACGTGACCCGGCATACAATCACATTTAGCGTGTCATTCCGAGCGGAGCGAGGAACCTCTCAAAACGATTTTGGTCACCATTAAGCCGGACGCACAACCTCGTCGCAGGTATTGAGCGCGATGAAAGCAAGTCCGCGCAGTTTCGGAGAAGTGAGATCCCTCGCCGTCTGCGCGGCTCGGGATGACAATCACAGCGTCCGGCAAAAGTCCTGGAAGCGGTCCAGACCTTTCTTGATCACGTCGATGCTTGTGGCGTAACTGAGGCGGATCGTGCGGTCGTCGCCGAACGCGGCCCCTGGAACGACAGCGACATTGGCTTTGCTCAGCAGACGATCGGCGAAATTTTGGGAAGTCAGTCCAAGCTGGCTGATGTTGACCAGCACATAAAACGCACCCTGCGGCTTGACTGCAGTGACATTCGGGATTTTCGAGATGCGATCGAACATGTAATTGCGCCGCATATCGAACTCCTCGCGCATGTCGGCCAGCGGCTGTTGATCACCCTTTAAGGCAGCGAGCGCGCCGTGTTGTGAAAAGGACGAAGGATTGGAGGTGGTATGGCTTTGGATGGAATCGACTGCTTTGGCCACGGCCTCTGGTGCCGCCAGATAACCAAGGCGCCAACCTGTCATTGCGTACGATTTGCTGAAGCCGTTGATCGTAATTGTGAGATCGTAGGCTGCCGTCGAGAGCGACCCGATGCTCACATGTTTCGCATCATCATAAACGAGCTTCTCGTATATTTCGTCCGACAGAATGTAAATGTCTTCTTCAGTGGCAACATCGACAATAGCCTGTAATTCCTCCTGCGTATAAATGGAACCAGTGGGATTGCCCGGGCTGTTCATGATCAGCATCTTGGTGCGCGGCGTCATTGCGTTTTCAAAATCGGCCGCGCGCATCTTCCAGCCATTGCGCTCGCTTGTTGGTACGATCACCGGCTCGGCGCCAACTAATCTGACCATGTCCGGGTAGCTGACCCAGTATGGCGCTGGAATGATGACCTCATCGCCGGGTTGACACGTGGCGAGAATGGCGTTGTAGCACGCATGCTTTGCGCCGTTGCTGACGATGACCTGCCCAGCGCGATAATTGAGTTGGTTGTCGGCAGCCAATTTTTCCGCAATAGCCTGGCGCAATTCCGGAATTCCAGCACTGGGCGTATATTTTGTAAATCCGGCCTCCAATGCTTCGATCGCGGCCTTTTTGATGTGTTCGGGGGTGTCGAAATCCGGTTCGCCTGCGCCGAAACCGCAAACATCGATGCCTTCGGCCTTCATGGCTTTGGCCTTGCTGTCGATCGAGAGCGTGAGCGAAGGAGTGAGTTGGGCGGCGCGTTCGGAAATTTCCATGGCAATAGGACTAGTTGTGAGGTTGTTCAAAATGGGAGCGCAAGCTATTGGCGGCGGTAGAAGTTTTCAATCAGAGGTTTGAAATTATTCTCATCAATTTGAATGATCGCCATTTCGCGTTGCGCGTTCTCAGGAGAATCCGAGGCGTGTGCGGCGTTGATCATGATGGTCTGGCCGAATTCTCTTCGAATCGAACCGGGCGGCGCTTTTGCCGGATCGGTCGGGCCGAGCACATCGCGGATTTTGCAGACCGCGTTCTCGCCTTGATAGACAATGGCGATTGATTTTTCCGTTCCCGGAGCATCATGTTCTTTCGGCGGACATTCGCTCGGTTTCAGGCCCGCCATGAACTCCACAATGCTTTCCCAATTCAAGCGGCCACTTTTTGGACCAAGCTTTTTCTCAAGCACTGGCAGGACCGGCCCGTAGAACTCCTCCGCTTCCGCGACGCTCATCCGATGGACTTTGAATCCAATAATGGAGAGTCCCGATCGGGAAAATACTTCAATGACGCCACCCGGCCGCAGGTTTGGAAACCTGAAATTATCGGGCTTAATCAGGACGAGCGTCTTCTCGACTTGCGCGTTCGTGGGAAAAGAGACCGCGCCATCCAGAATTCCGCCGTCGGAATCAGAAAATTCCGCCCAGAGTTTCAAATCCCGCTCTACCGCGGTTGGATCGAAAGCTGCCAATACTCCAGGTTCAAAGTAAGTCACCTTCCCTGAGTCGTCCGTGATGTAATCGCCGTACGTATCGCGAATGGTCTCGCCACTGGTGCGTTCATGCACGATGTGGCCAACCGTCCGGCGAATTTTTTCCACTGCGTCCGATCCGCGAAAAATGAGAAACAGCATGCGCGGGCGCTGCCCAGTTTTTTCGCCGGTGAAATTTTTGAGTACGTAATCACGAATCAACTCTTGCGTTGCGCGATGACGCACATCGGTTTCGGTCACAATCGTGTCGGCATAGCGCCTCGTTAACTCCGCGCCCGGCGCAAACATCCGTCCACCGACCAGATCGAGCCCTGTGCGCGAAATCAGCCGCCCGACGATGCCGCCGGTGCGCGATTTGCGCATGGAGTGAGGCGTGACGATGACGTAGGAAAGTTGTTCGTCCTGCATGATTTGCGCCGCGGCTTATGATTAAACCGCGTGGATGCAGCGAAACCGAAGCCGCCAGGCTGCGAGAACCTAGCTGTCTGCCGTGCATCGCGTCAAATAGTTTTGGCCAAGACTGCGCTCCATTTGCCGCGTCGTCGCACTTGGACGATGTCGATCTTGCTGCGTCGCACAGCGTAAATGAATTCTTTTTCTTGATCGCGCAAGACGCCGGAGAGAATCAGCCAGCGGCCGCGCTTTAATTTCGGCAGAATCTCGATTAGCAATTGGCTGAACAAGTTCGCCGTAACGATGTCGATCCTGTGTGCTGGTTTCCAGCAACGCACATCGCCCACGCGAAAATCGACATTGTCGATCTTATTTAGCTGCGCATTTGTTTCCGCAGTTGAAATCGCGACCGGATCGAGATCGATGGCGACCACGTGCTCCGCGCCCAAGGATTTCGCCGATAGGGCGAGAATCCCACTCCCGGTTCCAAGATCGACAATCGACCAGCCCGCATTCCATTGGCGAGTCAGTTGCTCCAGCAGGCGAAGCGACAGCGCGGTCGTTGCGTGATCGCCTGTTCCAAAAGCCGCGCCTGCCGGAATAAAAATGTGGGAGCGGCCTTTGTGCCGCGATAGTCGAGACGCTGAGGTCCCTCCCGCATTAAAGATCAGCAACCGCTTCCCAATTTTGAGTGGCTTCGTTTCGTAAATGCGCGCAAATCGCTTCAGCCAATCGCGTGGCAATTTCTTGCCGCGCCCACCAAATTCGCTGACGAGTTTTTGCGAATCAGTTCGCGACTTGCAGACAATCTCCAACTGCAATCGTCTGCGTCCCGGTCTCGAGATGACCGCAAGCGCTCCACGAGCACGCACCTGCAGTATTTCTTCGTGGGCGCTCAGCCAGCGCGGCTCCGCCGCTTTTCGCCACAGATATAATGGAAATCTTGGGGCCACTAGAGCTGCCAAAGAGAGCTGGAGTTCAGGGCCACCCGTACCGCTTTGGCCGGTCCGCCTCCGCCAAAGGCTTCGGTGGAGCGGGTGACGAGGCTCGAACTCGCGACGTCCTCCTTGGCAAGGAGGTGCTCTACCACTGAGCTACACCCGCAATTTTCAGGGGAAGAAATAATGTCCAGCAAGCAGCGCGGTGCAACCCTTTAATTGCTCGTGCAAGATTAGTACTCTTGAAATAGTTGAATCCAAATGGAGCATTAGGGGCATCCCACTGCCAAAGGACCGCTATGAAAATATCAGTTATTGTCTGCATTTGCTCGATTACGCTGACCACGGGCTCGTTTGCGCAGGCGCCAACTGCGTCGCCCACGCCTTCAGCGACAGCAGCAGCGTCGGTTACCGCCAGCGTTTCTCCATCAGATCTCGCCGACAGGATCCACCAGAAGCTGGAGAAAAAGTTTCGCGGTCAGCACGGGATCATCATTGAGGGGGGCAATCACGATGAAGATGCCGATCTTCGAAAGATGCGCGACTTCGTGGCGATTCCGATCGTGGCGATCGTGTTTCTATCAATATTTGGCGCGCCCGTGCTGATCGTGATGATGATAGGAATGTTCGCCTTTTTCATGAGCCGCATGCGGCAACGCACCATCCGAATGATGGTGGAGAAAGGTCAACCGGTTCCCGCAGAACTGCTTGCACCGACCAGGCGAGCCGTGCATCAGCGGTCGGATGTGCGGCGTGGTGTTGTGTGGACGATGGTGGGCCTTGGCTTAATGGTCTTTTTTGGTGCGGTCAATGATTGGGAAGGTGGAGTATGGTCGTTGGGCCTTATTCCATTTCTGATTGGCCTCGGCTATCTCATGGTGTGGAAATTGGAAGGAACAAAGAACGTTCCTCCTCCTCCGCCGGGATCGTAGCGTCGCGACGTGGAGCTGACAGATGCGCAGCTTGTTGCTCGGACGCTTGTTGATGACGATCATCATGCGTTTGCCGCACTGGTTCGAAATCATCAATCGCTCGTGCGCGGTCTCCTCCGCCAGCTCACTGGCAGCGACATTGGTCTGGCCGATGATCTCGCGCAGGAGACGTTTCTGCGCGCCTACAAAAATTTACGCGGCTTTCGGGGCGAGGCGCGGTTCTCCACCTGGCTTTACCGGATCGCTTACAACTGTTTTCGGGAGCACGCGCGCAAACGAAAGGAACTCGTCGGCATCGACGAAGAACAACTGGAGCGCGAACACGATCCGCAGACAGCCGATCCTGCACTGCGCCATGATCTGATGCACGCATTGAATTTGCTTCCATTGCACGAGCGCACAGCGGTGGTGCTTTGTTGCCAGAATGGTTTGTCGCATGACGAAGCCGCGCGCGTTCTCGACATTCCGCTCGGAACGGTCAAGACGAACGTGTTGCGCGGACGCGAGAAATTAAAAAAGCTGCTGGCGGCATGGGGACCGAATTGATACAATGAACGCGATGATCGACGACGACACGCTAGATCGACAATTGCGGGACGCGGCGCCGTATATCGACGACGAAGGCTTCACCGCGCGCGTTATGGCCAAGTTGCCCGCAGCGCGGCCCGAGCCGCGATGGCTGCGTGCAATGGTCCTGCTCGGCCTGACAGTAATCGGAAGCGGTTTTGCCTACTTGCTTTCCGGCGGTGGCCGCTTCGTCCGCGAAGGCGTGATCCAGTTGTCGAACTTTCCGATCTGGCTGTTGCTCGTGTTCGCATTCGGTTGCGGCCTCGTCATTGGCGCCTTCGCTGTCATCTTTGCCATCCGCAGGACGCCAGAGGTGCGCGATCTCGCCCGGCTGCGGTTTTGAAACGGCGTCGTGGTTATGCCGCGCAGAACTCGCGCGCCTGCTTAATGTCCGCTTCGATCTGCCGCACAAGCGCGTCGATGTTCTCGAATTTCTTTTCCTGTCTAAGATAACGAATGAATCGCACTTCGAGATCGCTTCCGTATATATCGCGGTCGAAATCGAGGAGGTGAATCTCCAGAATGCGCTCAGAGTTACCTTTGCTCACTGTTGGCCGATAACCGAGATTGACCACGCCATGATATAAGGTTCGATCAATCCGCGCCTCGGCCAAATAAACGCCATTCGGTGGAAACTGCTCGCTATGTGCGCTCAGGTTAGCGGTGGGATAACCAAGTTTTTTTCCGAGCTTGTCGCCGGCTTTCACTGTACCCAGAATGGTGTACTCGCGTCCAAGCATCGCCGCCGCGGTTGCGAAATCGCCTTTTTCCACCGCCTGCCGGACCGCTGTGCTGCTCACAACGGTTCCATTGACTTTGACCGGCGGAATTCCAACGACGTCGAAATGAAATCGCGCGCCAAGTTTTTTTAGAAGATCGAGATTTCCGCGCCGATCCTTTCCAAACGACCATTCGTGGCCGACGCAAATTTCGCGCAGCGGTTTCGAATGCATCACCAGTTGCTGCACGAAATCTTCCGGCGCAGTCGCGGCAAATGTTTTGTCGAACTTAATCACCAGCAGATGCCGGACGCCGAGGTCGCGGATCAATGCGATTTTGTGCGGCGTGGCTGTGAGCAGATGCGGCGCGTCATCCGGTCGGAGCACCTTCATTGGGTGCGGATCGAAGGTCACCACCACGGGTGTGCCGTTCTCTAATTGGGCGTGGCGCGCGGAAGTGGAAATGACCGCTTGATGACCGCGATGGACGCCGTCGAAAACGCCGATGGCGAGAAAAAGCGGACCAGGCAATTGAGCGAGCTCGGTGATGGAATGGAGCGTTCTCATCGGGATAATGACGAATGACGAATGACGAATGACGAATGAAACCCAAATGACGAAACGGAAATAACAGCGCAGAGGTGGTGCGTTCGTGCTCTGTCCTTTGTCATTCGCCTTTACCGCTCCTCCAGATCTTGGCAAAGATCAGATGCAGTTCCCTCGCTTCCAGCCACACCTTGCGTGCCCCGGCTTTCAGTTCCGGGACGGCCCGAACCGCCATCCGGGGAAAATGCTTCGTCTCACGTGCCTCCTTCTTGCACGTCCCAATGCACTTCAAAAATGCTTTCTTCGAGACGGAATCATCGGCCTCAACATAATTTGCCCCCACGCTCGTTCCGGCTCCAACCAATTGGCTGATGATTCTGTCTGTCGTCGGCCCTTGCGAATCATCATATCGGTGCGCGCTTTTAGATTTCGTCATTTCTTCTTATGCTCCGCGCATGCGTGAGACTTCGGGAAGTGTCAGGAGCCGGCTGAGAATTTCTTCGCGTGACGCGTTTTTGATGTGGTCGACGCTGATCGCCTGAGCGACATCGAAACGACCGGATTTTGTGCGTCGCAGCGATTTTAAGTGCGCGCCGCAGCCAAGAACCTCGCCGATGTCGTGAACATAGGTACGAACATAAAAGCCTTTGCTGCACACGACGCTGAAATCGATTTCGGGAAGAGTGATTCGATCGATCGTATAGCGATAAACGTGGACCAGACGCGGCTCGCGCTCGACCACTTTTCCCTGGCGCGCAAGTTTGTAGAGCGGCACGCCGCCATGCTTCTTCGCGGAAACCATCGGCGGCATTTGATAAAAATCGCCGCGAAATTTCTCAAACGCGGCGCGGATTTCGTTTTCATCCAGCGCGGGAACCGGCCGTTGTTCGGTCACTTCACCTTGTCGATCTTGGGTGCTGGTCGTTACGCCGAGCACAAACGTTCCGACGTATTCCTTGTCTTCGCTCATGAGCAAATCCTGAATTTTCGTTCCGCGCCCCAGCGTGAGCAGCAGCAAACCAGTTGCGATGGGATCGAGCGTGCCGCAATGGCCGACTTTCTTGATCCCGAGCCTTCGCCGGACCAGCGCCACGACATCGTGGGAAGTCATGCCTTCTGCCTTATCGACGAGCAGGACGCCATCAGGAGTTGGATTTAAGGACGTCACCAATTTCCTCCAAGACTTTTTCTTCAACTTCAGCGAGCGTCCCGCGAACACGGGCCCCCGCCGCGGCGGTATGTCCGCCGCCGCCAAATTTCTGGCAAATGGCACAGACATCAACGGCATCGCTTTTCGAACGCATGCTGACGCGCACCTTGCCATCGGCCAATTCCTCGAAGAAAACGGCGACAATCACGCCGCGAATCGCGCGGAGATGATCGATCAACCCTTCGTTGTCTTCGGGAAGAACGCCCAGTTCGGCGGCCGTCTTTAAACCGAGGCTAAAAGTTGCTGCTCGACCTCCCTCTATAAAATGCATGGTCCGGAGCAGTTCTCGCAACAATTCAAGGCGGCGTCGTGGGTAATTCTCGTACAATTGCTGGCTTAATTGGCCAACGTCGAGACCTCCGGCGCGAACAAGCTCCGCGGCAATCTCGAACGTGCGCGCACTGGTTTTTGGATATTGAAACGAACCAGTGTCAGTGGAGATCGCGGCGAAAAGGTTTTCTGCGATGTCATGATTGAAAGGCAGTCCCTGGCTTTTGATCAGCCTGAAAATAATTTCTCCCGTTGCCGGCGCGCTCGGATCGACGATCACAAGGTCGCCGTAGCCGGGATTACTTATATGGTGGTCGATGTTGATCCAAATTTTCGCCGAGCGAACAGCAGCGAGCGCGGTTCCGAGCCGATTTTGAATTGCCGTGTCGAGCGCTATTGCAACATCGACATCGTCCGCAGTCGAGGGCGGTTTGGTCAACAATTCCGCGCGCGGCAGGAAGGAGTACTTCTCGAGCATTCCATCTTCGTTCCAGACACGAACTTCCTTCCCGAGTTGCTGAAGCGACAACGCGAGCGCGAGCTGACTCCCAAGCGCATCACCATCCGGGCGGACGTGGCCCAAGACGGCGAAGTGCTGATGCTCGCGCAATACGCGCCCGACTTGCTCGAACGTGGTCTCGCTCACTCGTCCTCGCCGCGTGGGTTTTCGATATTCTGCAAAATCTCAAGGACGCGCGCACCGCGTTCAATGGAATCGTCGAGGTGAAAAACCAGGTGCGGCGTATATTTCAAAACGACGTGACGGGACAGTTCAGCTTGCAAGGCCGGACGATGCGCTTCCAGTTTATCGATCACGCTCGCGCCCGTTGCCGAGCCGAGAACGCTTACGAAAACGTGCGCGCTTTTCAGGTCCGGCGTTACATCGACATCGTTAATACTGACCAGCACGCCTTCGAAGTTTATTTCGCGCGCAACGATGGCGCTCAGCTCACGTTTCACGAGCTCGTTTACGCGGAGTTGGCGATGTTTCATTGGAGTGTTGTAGGGCGTTTCTGTGAGACGCACGCGCCTGCCACAGACGCCCTACAATTTCTGCGCGATCGCTTCAAGTTGATAGCACTCGATGATATCGCCGACTTGATATTCGCTGAAGTCGCCGAGCTTAATCCCGCATTCCAAACCTGAACGCACTTCCTTCACGTCGTCCTGGAAACGCCGGAGCGTCGAAATTCCTCCATCGTAAACTGGCTGCCGTTTCCGCAAGACACGGGCACGGGCAGAGCGACCAATGCGGCCATCGGTAACGAGACACCCGGCGACGATGCCTTTGGTGAGTTGAAAGACCTGTTTTACTTCGGCATGTCCGATGATCGTTTCTCGATGTTCGGGGTCGAGCAGACCCGCCATCGCTTCTTTGATTTGATCGAGCAGTTCGTAAATGATGCTGTAAAGCTTGACCTGCACGCCCTCGCGTTTGGCGGCGGGAACGGCCATGCTTTCGACTTTCACATTGAAGCCAACCACGACGGCGTTTGACGCGCTCGCCAGCAGAATGTCCGATTCCGAAATCGGACCAACCGCTGAGTGAATGATTTGCAGGTCGACCTTTTTGCTTTCGATCTGCTTTAGCGCGCCGACCAGCGCTTCGAGAGAACCTTGTGCATCACATTTCAAAACAATGCGAAGAACTTTTTTCCCATCGGCAGCCTCGAGCAAACTTTCCAGCGTAGCGCGCTGTGGCACGGTCAATTTATCGGCGCGTTTCGCCAGCAAACGCTCTTCACTTAGCGTTTTCGCGGAACGTTCCGAATCCATCACGAGAAGTTCGTCGCCTGCGTTGGGCAAGCCGGTAAAACCAAGCACTTTCACCGGCGTGGACGGGCCAGCTTTTTTGATCGATTGACCGCGATCGTCCAACAGCGATTTGACCTTGCCGCTGTAATCGCCGCAGATAAACGGGTCGCCGATTTTCAACGTTCCCATTTGCACGATGACAGTAGCGGTGGGGCCGCGTCCCGCTTCGACTTGCGCTTCAATCACGGTTCCCCGAGGCGTGGCTGTGGGCGACGCTTTCAACTCCATCACTTCCGCCTGCAACGTCATCATCTCGAGCAAGTGATCGATGCCTGTGCCTTTCGTTGCGGAAACAGGACAGACAATCGTCTCGCCACCCCAGTCCTCCGGCGTGAGCTCGCGCTCCTGCAACTGTTTCTTGACCTTGTCGATGTTGGCTGACGGCAGATCAATTTTGTTGATTGCCACCATGATTTTCACATGGGGCGCCGCCTTGGCATGATTAATCGCTTCGATAGTTTGCGGCATGATGCCGTCGTCCGCTGCGATGACGAGCACGACGATGTCGGTCACATTGGCGCCACGAGCGCGCATCGCAGTGAAAGCCGCGTGTCCCGGAGTATCGATAAACGTAATCTTCGCTCCGTTATGCTCGACGCTGTAAGCGCCAATGTGTTGCGTGATGCCGCCAGCTTCGCCGGCTGCGACCCGCGTCTTGCGAATCGCATCCATCAGGGAGGTTTTGCCATGATCGACATGGCCCATGAACGTAATGATGGGAGCGCGCGCCTTGAGTTCCTCTTCTTTTTCAATGACCGGAGGCGGAGGTGCGACGACAACCTGTTCGACCTTGTGAACGCCGCCGCCTTTCTCACGGCGCTCTTTCTCCAAAACGAACCCATGGCTTTCGGCGATCTTCGATGCGATATCCGGCTCGATCGTTTGGTTGATATTCGCGAAAATATTGAACGTCATCAGCTCGGCGATGAGCTGATGCGGTTTTAGTCCGAGCTCAGCCGCCAGTTGTTTGACGATAATCGGCGGTTTGATGTGTATGACATTCTGAGGCTCTGCTTCCGCTTCGGCAGGCGGTGTGATCGTTCCCTCCTCGACGATGACAACCGGCTCTTCTGTCGGAGGCGGTGGCGCGGGTTTCGGAGGCGCGGCTGGCGTTTCCAACGATGCCCGAATGCGCGAAATCGGAGGCAGAACGTCGCGCTTCGCTTTTACTTCACCATCTTCCGCCTTCTTACGCGGCTTTTTCTTGTCAATGAGCGAAATGCTCTCGACTTCGTGGCGCGGCGCTGGAGCTACCTCCGCCGTGACTTTTGCCGATGGCGGTTGCTGAGGTTTCGCGGGTGCACCCGCGGACTCGGCGTCCAGCTCTAGCTTTTTCTTCGAAGTCCTGGCTTTCGAAGCGGGCGGCTTATGGGCAGCAGCAGCCTTGCGCGCGGCTGGTTTGCGCGTCGCGGTCTTGCTGCTCGTCTTTGTTGCCATTGTTGTTCCTCTAAAATTTTGCTCATGGCTCGAGCGGGTTAAACCAGAGCCATAGTTACTGCGCGACCTCTTGCTGATGGACCGCCTCGTGAATCTCGCGCGCTTTTGCCTCGTCCACCGCGAGAATGTCTACAAAATCCTGCACATCCGCGTCTCGCAATCCTTCCAAATTGGTGAAACCTGATTTCACAAGCATGAGCGCCTGTTCCTCGGTGATTGGCAGCGCACCTGCGAGTGTCTGCGCGGCCTGCGCCACTTTCTGTTCGACGGCTGTAGTGGCCGAAATATCCTTGCCGATGTTAATTTCCCACCCGGTGAGCCGCGAAGTTAAACGCGCGTTTTGCCCTTTTTTCCCGATCGCGAGCGAAAGTTGATCTTCATCCACTGAAATCTGCACGCTCTTTTTCTCGGTATCGAAGACGAGGTTCTTTACTTTTGCGGGTTTGAGCGCTTCGAGCACAAACTCCTTCGGATCGGAGCTCCAGCGGATGATGTCGACTTTTTCGTTATTCAATTCACGAACAATATTTTTGACGCGCGAACCGCGCATCCCGACGCACGCGCCGACCGGGTCAACTTTCTCATTCGCGCTCCAGACGGCGATTTTCGTTCGATAACCGGCTTCCCGCGCGATGCCGCGAATCTCGACTGTGCCATCGGCGATCTCGCTTACTTCCAATTCAAAGAGACGGCGCACAAAGTTCGGGTGGCTGCGCGAAACGATGATCTCCGGACCACGGATGCCATTTTCGACTGCGACGACGTAGGCGCGGAGCCGGTCGCCGACATTGTAATCTTCCACTGCCACGCGCTCCCGCTGCGGCATGATTGCTTCGAATTTTCCAAGGTCGAGAATCACATCCGACCGGTCGAAGCGTCGCACTGTGCCGCTCACGATTTCGCCGGCCCGATCCTTGAACTCTTCGTAAATCATTTCCTTCTCGACCTGACGAATCCGTTGTATCATCGCCTGCTTGGCCGTCTGCGCGGCGATCCGACCGAAATTTCGCGGCGTCACTTCCATTTCGACGGTGTCTCCAACATTGGCGTCCGACTTGATCTTACGCGCTTTTGAAAGCTCGATCTCGTCCTGCGGATTGCTCACCTGATCGACCACCACCAGGTTGGCCAGTGCCCGGATTTCGCCAGTCTTCGGGTTGATATCAATCCGCAGGTCGCGGGACGCGCCAACGCTCTTTTTCGAGGCCGAGAGCAGGGCGTTCGATACCGCCTCGAGCAGGATTTCGCGTTTGATCCCGCGCTCCCGCTCCAGGTAGTCGAGCATGGCAATAAATTCTGCGTTCATAAAAACACGCAGCCCGCAGACTAAAAAGAGTGGGACACCAGTTCCCACTCCCATCAGCGCGCGGACTAGAAAAACAAGTTAGCCTTGTCCGGTGCGCCGTCAAGCTGCGGTCCGGTTTGATTTGACCTTAAAAACTCAACATCGAACATCCAACAATCCGATGATGTCGCAGCCTAAAAGCTTATTGATCGTGCTCTTAGTTTGGGCGGCGATTTATCTTCCGGCACTGGGTTCTCTCGCGATCAAAGGAGAAGAGGGGCGACGGATTTTACCGGCAGTCCGGATGCTTGAGACCGGCAATTACATTATCCCGCAAGTGGGAGGGAGCCCGTATTTCCGCAAACCGCCGCTTGTGAACTGGCTGGTGGCGGCCTCGTTTAAAGTGTTTGGCGTGCGCAACGAATGGACAGCGCGGTTGCCGTCGGCGCTTTCCGTGCTCGCGGTTGCGATCGCGTTTGTTGCGGTCGCGCGCGCCAGTCTCGGCGCGCGTGGATCGACAATCGCCGCGTTCATTTGGTTAACGAATATCGGCATGATAGAAAAAGGCCGGTTAATTGAGATCGAAGGGATCTACGTTTCACTCTCCGGCCTCGCGATCATTTTTTGGTTAAGCTTTTGGAGCCAAAGGAAATCCCCATGGCTCATTTGGATTCCGCCGTCGATTTTTCTCGGACTTGCCCTGCTGGCGAAAGGCCCGCTCCACCTCATATTTTTCTATGGGCTCGTCTTGGCAGTCCTGTGGCAGACGAAGAACTGGCGTCTGCTTGTCCATCCCGCGCACTTTGCCGCGCTCGCGATCATGCTCGCCATTTTCGCAGCCTGGGCGATTCCCTTTCTCCAGAGTACGACCACGCAGTTGGCGGTGCATAAGTGGTCGGCTCAATTCAGCGGCCGGTTAAGCGCCAGCGGTTTCCATTTTTTGAGTTGGATCCAAAATGTCCCGCGTTCTCTCGTCTATTTCCTGCCGTGGGTGATCCTGTTTCCATTCGTGCGATTTACAAAATTTCAGGATCTGGCGCAGCGGCGGCTGGCGCGTGCTCTCACTTGGGGACTTGTCGGACCGCTTCTTGTCGTCAATCTCGCGCCAGGCGCGCTGCCCCGATACAGTATGCCGGCGGTGGTTCCAGCCTCATGGTTGCTGGCGATGAGCTATGCCGGCAATGCCCTGGATTGGCCTGACAAACTTCGACCGGGACGGGTGGGAGCTTGGGCAAAGGTAGTCGCGGGTTTCGTCGGGCTTGGACTCGTGATCGGTGGAATAGGTTATCCGTTCACCGCGCTCATTTTGAGAAACAGACAGCAAGTAAAAAAGGCCGCTGCAGAGATCAACGCCATCGTTCCCGCGAGCGAGACGCTTTACGCGGTGAATCCGGATTATCGGCCGGTGTTCTTCTACGTGAAAGCGCCGTTGAACTATGCGACCGAGATCACGAAACTGCCGGCGAATACACATTATTTCCTCGTCCGAACCGAAAACGAGCAGGAAGCGCTAACTACGCAAAAATGGGCGCCAAGGTGGGCGCATCAACTCGCCCGCATAAAGGATTTGCACAAACGCGAGATGGTCCTCTTCGAGGTCGGCCCGCCTCTAAAGGGCCGTTGACAGCATTCCAAAACGGAATTGGTTAGCATGCTAACTAATTTCAATCCATGAAATCCGACTGGGAAACGATTGGTCCGCTATTGCACGGAACCGCTCGTGCCTGGCGGCTGAAGCTGGATGACCGACTCAAGCCGATGGGTTTAAGCCAGGCAAAATGGCGGACGCTTTTGCATTTGTCCATTGCCTCTGACGCACTCACGCAGGCGGAAATTGCAGCACGGCTCGGTGTGGAAGAACCCAGCGTTGTAACGCTGTTGCACAGGCTGGAGCGAGAAGGTTGGGTGACGCGGCAGAGCTCGCCGCGCGATCGCCGATGCAAAATAGTGCACCTCGGCCAACGCGCCCAACGCGTTATCACCCCGATCAAAACCGCCGCGGACGAACTTCGACATGAATTGCTGGCCGACATTCCAGCGTCCGAGCTGCGAACCTGTATCAAAGTACTCACGCGGATTTGCGAGAAGGCGGAAAGGCGCGATGAAGCACGAAGAACTGCTAACTCCTCTGTTCGCTTGTGTCACAACGACCAGCACAGGGATGGGCATCCGATTGCAAAGGAAAAGGCGCTTCGCGACGCCGCGAGAGAATCCAAATGAAACGCACGCGCGTCTCAAACCAAACTATTCCCTGGTGGGCCTATCTGCTCTTCGTCCTGCTCGCCGCCTTCGTTTTGTATCGAATTTTCCAACAAAGGGCCAGTGAGGCCAAAGCAGCCCAGCCGCCGGCGCGATCGGTTCTTGTGGCGAAAGTTGTCACAAAGGACGTGCCTCTTTATCTCGATGAAATTGGCACTTGCGCTGCGTATGAGACCGTCCAGATCCAGGCGCAGGTGAGCGGCCAGATTATCGCCCGTAATTTTCGAGATGGCTCGGACGTGAAGAAAGGGGATCCTCTTTTTACAATCGATCCGCGTCCGTATCAGGCCGCTCTCGACCAGGCGAAGGCGCAGGCCGCACTAGACCAGGCAACGCTCAAGCGACAAGAGGACCTTAGCGCGAGAAAGGTCATATCGCAGCAGGACCACGATACTGCTGTGGCGAATGCACAGAAGTCTCAGGCAGCGGCGGAGGCTGCCCAGGTGAACCTCGATTATTGCTACATTAAGTCGCCTATTAACGGCCGCGCTGGTTTGCGACTTGTCGATGTTGGTAACGTTGTAACGGGAGGAAACGGCGGTGGCGGCGGCGCAGTCCTGCTGACGATTCAGGGGCTCGATCCGATTTACACTGACTTTACTATTTCGGAGACCGACCTGGCACTCGTGCGACGTTATCTCGGCGGTCCCAACGTGAAAGTGGAAACGCGCGCCGCCGATGGCAGTATTCCTCCGCGTTTGGGCGACCTCTATTTCATCGACACTGCAGTTCAACCGGGCGCGGGCACTGTGAAAGCGCGCGGGGTTACGCCCAATCCCGATCATGCGCTTTGGCCATTGGAGTTTGTCCGCGTGCGTTTCATTCTCGATTTGTTCAAAGACGCGACGCTGGTCCCGTCGCAGGCTGTGCAAATCAGTCAGAACGGTCCGTTTTTGTTCGTGGTGAAACCGGACAACACGGTTGATCTGCGGCCGGTCAAGCCTGGTCAGCGGCAGGACGGGGACCTGACCGTGATTCAAGGCGCTGTTCAACCGGGAGAGAGCGTTGTGGTAACGGGGCAACTGGCGCTCGCGCCCGGAATGAAAGTTGATCCGAAACCATATAATCCACCGAATGAACGCGACGGTGGCCAAGTCGCCGCCAAAGCTCCGATGTAAAGTTGTCTTTCGAATATGGCCCAGGCAGATCAACACGATGGTGCTGGAAATCATGAGGAAGAATCGCCTCGCCATGCTGCGAAGGATCGACAACAGCTCACGAAATCCGCCAAATCGGATGCGCGATCAAACGCAGCTCCCGGCGCCAAGTTAATCGAGGTCACTGGCTCGGGGCTTTCCGGCCCGTTCATTCGCCGCCCGGTGATGACCGTGCTATTGACCCTATCGGTGATCGTTGCTGGCATCGCAACGTACGGCAAACTCGCAGTCAACGATCTGCCCGCAGTTGATTATCCGGTTATCCAGGTCACCTGCTCATATCCTGGCGCGAACCCGACGACGATGGCGAACAACATTGCCACACCGTTGGAAAAGCAATTTCTGCAAATTCCCGGGCTCGACATCATCACCAGCCAGAGCACGCAGAGCAATACCTCCTTCACGCTTCAATTTGTTCTCAGTAAGAGCATCATCGACGCGGCGACCGACGTGCAGGCGGCGATCCAGCGCGCGACCGGCAAATTACCGATCGATTTGCCCAGTCCGCCAACGTTCACAAAAACAAATCCGAACGATCAGGCGATCTACCTGCTCGGTTTGCTCTCCGACACGCTGACTGATGGCGATCTCTACAAATATGCATCCACCGCCGTGGCACAACGCATCGCGATTCTGCCTGGTGTGTCGCAGGTGAATATCTACGGCGTTCAGAGCGCCATTCGAATCAAAGCTGATCCCGCCGGGCTCGCTTCGCGCGGATTGACCATGGACGATCTCGCCAGCGCGATCAAAGCGGGAACAGTGTACTCTGGCGCCGGCCAATTCGACGGGGCGCACCGCACGTTCGTTCTTCTGCCGAACGGGCAAATCGATCAAGCGGAAGGATATCGCAATCTGATTGTCGCGCGTAACAAAGACGGCTCGCCCGTTTATCTGCGCGATGTGGCCAACGTTTACCAAAGCGTGCAGGACGAGCGGCTCTCGCGCACATTTTGGATGCGCGGCTTTAATCCGCCCGGTTCCGTCGTCGTGCTGGCAGTCTCGCGACAGGCGGGCGCGAACGCCGTCGAGGTCGCGAACTCGGTCAAAGCACTCTTTCCCGAAATACGCGCGAGTCTTCCGGGATCGATCACACTCGTTCCAGTGTTTGACCGGTCCCAGAGCATTGTCGATTCCGTTCAGGACGTGCAATTCACGCTCATGATCGCGTTCGTTCTGGTGGTAATGGTGATCTACATCTTCCTTGGACGCGCCACCGATACGCTCATCCCCGCGGTCGCGCTTCCCTTGTCTTTGCTGCTCACGGTCGCGGTCATGTACGCGCTCAACTATTCCATCAACAATTTGACCTTGATGGCGCTGACATTGGCGATCGGATTCCTCGTCGATGACGCCATTGTGTTTCTGGAAAACGTGGTGCGTCGCGCGGAGCACGGTGAATCGATTCTGAAAGCCGCTTTCAACAGCGCTGGCGAGATTTCCGTCACTATCATGTCGATGACGCTGTCACTGGCTGCGGTTTTTATTCCCCTGGTGTTTTTGCCCGGTTTGCTTGGCCGCATCTTCCGTGAATTTTCGGTTACGATTATCGTCGCCATCCTCGCTTCGGGACTTATTTCGTTAACGCTCACTCCGCTGATGTGCGCGCGTATTCTGGGCGAACGCAGGGCCGGACATAAGCGCGCACGCATGGAAACATGGACCAGCGATTTCATCCAACGCGTGATCGCAGCGTATGGCAGGGCCCTGGACAAATTTCTCGATCGCGCCTGGCTGGCCATTCCAATCCTTCTCGGATGTATTCTCGGGCTCTGGTTTTTCTTCACCCATTTGCCGTTCACCTTACTGCCCCCGGGCGACAGCGGTTTCATAAGGGGAGTTTTCATCGCGCAGGAAGGTTCTTCGCCCGCGCAGATGCGTGCCTATCAGCAACCGATTAGCTCTATTCCGGGTATCACGGCCATTTTGCAACCGAACCCGGTGCTGCAAATCAATGTCGGCGCAACCAGTCAGACGCAGGGGCAATACGCCTATACGCTCAGCGGCATTGTGCCCGATGAAGTTTACGCCGCTGCCAATCAGTTGATGACGAAGCTGAAGAATTTCAAAGGCTTCGCTTCCGTCCGCTCCGATTATTACAACAACACGCCAAATCTCACCGTCGATATCGATCGCGAGCGCGCAGCTACCTATGGTGTTTCTACTTCCGCCGTCCAGAGCTTGTTACGCACCGCTTACTCGCAGAATTACATTTATTTAATCAAACAACCTGAGGACCAATATCAGGTGATTCTCGAGGTCAAAGATAACGAGCGCGCCCAGCCGGCCGATCTGAATAATCTTTACGTGCGCAGTAACACCGGCGGCAGCTTCAGCGCACCATCAACTTCAACCTCCTGCCAGACGTTGCGATCGGTGATGCCACGAAATTCATCGAAGACAGCTTCGCACAAGTGCACCAGCAAATCCCCAGTGTGCAAGCCACGTTTCAGGGTGAAGCGCTTGTCTTTCGCCAATTATTTAAATCGCTGCCGATGCTGCTCATCGCCGCGATTTTCGTTATGTACGTGATTCTGGGAATTCTTTACGAAAGCTACGTCCATCCGATTACGGTCCTTTTCCCCGCGATCGTGCCGGCAGTCGTGGGCGGTTTATTCACGCTCTGGGTTTTTGGATCAAGCTTGTCCCTTTACAGCGTCATCGGTTTATTTCTTTTGCTGGGCATCGTGAAGAAGAACGGAATCCTGGTGGTTGATTTCGCGCTGAAACGAATCGACGAGGGGTTGAGTCTGCGAGAGGCAATTCACGAAGCCAGTCTCGAACGCTTTCGGCCCATCATGATGACCACTCTCGCCGCTCTCATGGGCGCGGTGCCGCTTGCACTCGGGTTCGGCCACGACGCCTCGGCGCGCCGTCCGCTCGGTCTTGTCATTGTTGGCGGCTTGATTTTCTCGCAGATGATTACGCTTTTTGTAACGCCCGTGATTTACCTCTGGCTGGAGTGGTTCCAGGAGCATGTTCTGGACAGAGTGCCTTTCTTACGCAGCGCCCATATGCATCATGAAGGTGAGCCCAAGCCTAGTGGCGACGGCGAAGTGCGCGAACCGATGCCGGCCGGTGCGGCCTGATCTTACTGAGTAGATCGAGATGCGCGCGATGGTCCTCGAGAAACCGCGGCAACCACTCGTGCTGCGCGATGTGCCGAAGCCAAACCCCGAGCCGGGACAATTGCTCGTGCGCGTGAGCGCGTGCGCGGTTTGTCGCACCGATCTGCACATTGTCGATGGCGAATTGCCGGATCCGAAACTGCCGCTGATCCCCGGACACCAAATTGTCGGGCGCGTCGAAGCAGTTGGAACGGGCGCAGAAAAATTTTCGATTGGTGAGCGTGTCGGAATTCCATGGCTCGGCTGGACCGACGGCGACTGCGTTTATTGTCGATCTAATCGGGAGAACCTTTGCGACCGTGCGCGTTTCACCGGCTACACCATCGACGGCGGTTACGCGGAATTCACCGTCGCTGACGCGCGATTTTGTTTTTCTCTGCCAGAGCAATACGACGATGTCGATGTTGCTCCGCTTCTGTGCGCGGGATTGATCGGGTATCGTTCGTTGCGCAAAACGGGCGATGCCCATCGGCTCGGCATTTACGGTTTCGGTAACGCGGCCCATTTGATCGCGCAGGTTGCGATTTACCAGGGCCGCGAAGTTTTCGCGTTCACCCGACCAGGCGACAAAGCCGGACAGGAATCGGCGAGAAAATTAGGGGCGAATTGGGCCGGCGGCTCCGATGAACGGCCTCTGGAACAGCTTAATGCCGCGATTATTTTCGCGTCGGTCGGCGAGCTTATTCCAGTAGCACTACGCACACTTGCAAAAGGCGGCGTCGTCGTCTGCGGCGGCATTCACATGAGCGATATACCGTCATTTCCGTATGCCGATCTTTGGGGTGAGCGCGCGATCACGTCCGTGGCGAATCTGACCCGCCGCGACGCTGAGGAATTTCTCGAGATCGCGCCACGGGTTCCCGTTCAAACGAAGACGGAGACTTTTCCACTCGAAGAAGCCAATGCCGCGTTAGATCGATTTCGCGCTGGCCAGCTCGAGGCTACAGCCGTGTTGGTGATTTGATACCAGCGGAAGCTGATCCTCGACCCTGGAATTGGGAGTTTCTTCTGCTCACCTCGCTCGCATCTGCGCGCGACTCCCGATCGGTTTCACAAAATTGCCGGGAAGCCGTTTCTCGTCGTCCGGCGCCGCGCCCGCGGCATTCGCAAGAGCTTCTTCCTCTGCCGAAAGGAATGGTTTAAAGCGGTTTTTGTCGATCGCTTTCATGAAGGCTTCATGCGGGGAGACGATGCCTTTTTCCAGCAATGCCCAAATGGCGTCGTCCATGAATTGCATACCCTGAGCCTTTCCAGAAACGATCACGTCTTGGAGTTTCTGCGTCGCGCCTTCGCGAATAATGGCGGCGACGGCAGGGTTCGCGATCAGAATTTCATTTACTGCGATGCGGCCAGGCCGGTCCACTCTTTTTAAGAGCAATTGTGCAACGACACCGCGAAGCGAGTTCGCGAGCATGGTGCGCGCCTGCGGTTGCCGGTCGGCGGGGAAAACGTCCACCATACGATCAACCGTTTTGCGAGCGTTGTTCGTGTGCAGCGTGCCGAACACGAGAAGACCGGTCTCGGCCGCGGTCAGGGCGAGGGAGACCGTTTCGAAATCGCGCATTTCCCCCACCAGCACAATATCGGTGTCCTCGCGCAGGGCGGCCTTGAGCCCGGCGGCAAACGAAATCGAATCCCCCGGCACTTCCCGCTGCGTGATGGTGCTTCGCTTATTGTCGTGTACGAATTCGATCGGCTCTTCGATTGTCACGACGTGCTTCGGAAAGTTTTGATTGATGTAGTCGATGAGCGCGGCTTGCGTCGTCGTTTTGCCGGAACCGGTTGGGCCGGTAACAAGGACAAGGCCGCCGCGCAGGTGGGCAAATTCTTTGATCACCACAGGAATCCCCAACTCTTCGAGTGTAGCGATCCTGGTGGGAATCAGACGAAACACTGCGCCGTAGCCATTCGACTGTTTGAAATAATTACTGCGAAAGCGAGACGCCTCGTCCATCTCGTAGGCGAAATCGAGATCGCCGCGTTGCTCGAAAATTTCCCAGTTGTGCGCGCCAGAAACTTCACTCAGCATCTGCACCGCTTCCTCGCGTTTTATCGACTCAGCGCGAATCGGCATGATGTCGCCATGCATGCGCATTTTTGGCGATTCTCCTTCGGCGATGTGCAGGTCGGAACCGCCGTGCTTGACAATAACACTTAGAAATTGATCGAGGTAAGCCATTAGGAAATCCCAAACTCCAAAATCCGAGCTCCAAAGAAACACCAATCAGCAAATCCCCAAATATGCGCACACTTGTGCTCAGCTTTAGGAATTGGGATTTGGAGCTTCACATCTTCAAATGTGTTCGCATCATCTGTTTCTGGTCCGCGCGCGCGTAGGCTTCTTCCCCGCTGATCAGGCCGCGGTCATAAAGATCGATCAGCGTGTCGTCCATCAAACGCATGCCTTGTTTTTTACCCGTCTGAATAATGCCGGGCAACATGTATGTTTTTGCTTCGCGAATGACGTTAGCCACAGCCGGCGTGTTCGTGAGAATTTCCAGCGCCAGCACCCGGCCGGTGCCGTCCTTTCTGGGAATCAGCTGGTGACTAATGACTCCGCGCAAGGATTCGCTCACCATGACCCGGATTTGCTCCTGTTGATCGGCCGGAAATACATCGAGTAATCGATCAAGAGTGCGCGAGGCATTGCTCGTGTGCAGTGTTGCCAAAACAAGATGCCCGGTCTCGGATGCGGTGATGGCGAGTGCAATCGTCTCCAAGTCGCGCATTTCCCCGACCATGATCACGTCTGGATCTTCCCGGAGTGAAGCGCGCAGCGCCGCGGCGAAAGACTCGGTATGCGTGAAGATCTCACGTTGCGACACATGACATTTTTTCGATGTCAGAATGTATTCGATCGGGTCCTCAAGCGTGATAATGTGATCCCGCCGCTCCATATTTATTTGCTGGACCATCGCGGCAAGCGTCGTCGATTTGCCGGTACCGACCGAACCTGTCGCTAAAATCAGCCCATTCTGATAACGCGTGAGTAACTTGAGCTGCTCGGGCAACCCTAGTTCATCCATCGTCCGCACCTTGCTGTTGATCACGCGGAAAACGATTTCGATCCCGAGCCGCTGCCGGACCACACTGGTGCGATAGCGGGCGAACTCGTTTGCATACGCAAAATCGGAATCTCCGCGCGCGTTGAGTTCGGTTTTGTACACATCAGGAACAAAGCTTTCGGCCAGGGCCGCGGTTTGCTCACCGGTCAGGAGCGGTGCGTCGGGCCAGATCGGCTGCAAAGTTCCATGCAAACGCCAGATGGGCTGCGCGTTGACAGCCAGGTGAACGTCGGATGCGCCGGCTTTTTGCCCGATCTCGAGATACCCATCCACATGGTTCAGTGGCTGCGATCTAAGTGGAGTGTCTGGTACGAGGCTCTGTGCGATCATGGGCCTGGGGAAGTAATCATGCGGCCTGGCCGAACGCGTAAATGCTAAAACGGGTGTGTCCCATTAGATACATGGGACTTATGTTTTGCGACGCGGTCCCCCGGCAAAGTCAGTGAGTCGATTTTTGACAAGATCGACAATTATCGGTCGAACCATGCTTGCTGCGATTTTCAGCGCCCCGAGGGCAAATCCTGTTTCGATAAGTTTGCGCTTTGTTTTTCGGTCGCTCTTTGCATTCACGTAAATTTTTTTCTTCCGCATTGGCGCAAATGCGATCAGTGCGCCGACCGCGGCTGCGGCTGCGACCCAGGAAACCGTCTGTTCGCGAAACGATCTCCGGAGTTTCGCGGGGAAATCCAATTCGTAGTGCACACCGCGCAAATCGTGCGCGACACGCTCGCGTGAACGGTCGATCTCCGCTCTCAGCTCGTCGGTTGATTCGTTGTGTCCAGATTTTTCAGCCATTGGCGATCTTTCCTTAGTTCAGACAACGTCGCGCGAAACAGCGGCTTGGTAATTCGACTGCGCGCGACGAGGAGCAAAATCGATGCAGCCACAAAATGTGCTCCGGCAGCAGCCAACGCTGTCCACAACCACGAAATCCCAGCCAGATGGGCCACGCCAACAACGGCGCTGGCGATGAGAAAAATATATCCGAACACGCAAAGAAGCAGCGCCAGAACTAAACAAGCCCCCAGCACGATCAGTTGGACGAGAACTCCTTTCGATTCCTGAGCGAAAAGGGCAAAGCGACTTTCAAAAAAATCCGCGAGACTGCTGGCAAGCGCCAGCAGGCTTTCCAACAAACCCGCGTGCCCCGCAGGATTGCGGGACCGATTGGCCTCGCTGATCATTTGGTCGCAGCGCAACTATCGCCGGAAGATCAGGCCCAGCACAAATCCAATTCCGAGCGCAGTGAATACGGCCTTCGTCGGGTTTTCGCGCACGTATTGTTCGGCGTCTTCTTGGAATGTGCGGACGCGGTCCCTAGCGTCATCTTTCCAATTTCCCCTGCGCATCCGCCGCGGCGGACGCCTTTTGTTCTGCTTTATTCTCTTCAGCCATTAGTAATCTCCAGTTGATTTTTCGCTCTAAGTATCCGCGCGCTTTGCAGATTGGGCAAACAAATCTCGTACTACTGCTAAGAAGGGTGTTGAATCGCTGGGTGAGCGCGCCTCCTTCGTTGAAGCGTTATAACGGGTCCGCTTCAACGATCTAACAAGTGCAACCTACTGTTCGCGAAAAATGATTCGCGCTTTTGTCAGATCATAAGGCGAAAGCTCCAGGGAAACCTTGTCTCCCGGAACGATCCGGATGAAATGCTTCCGCATTTTGCCCGATATATGGGCAAGGACATTGCGCTGGCCTGGAAGATCGACACGAAACATCGTGCCCGGCAACACTTGCGTCACCGTCCCCTCAGTCACGATCTGTCCTTCCTTCGACATGGCGTGGATTATACTCTTAAACGCCTCTCGCTCAAACTGGCGAGACCGCGAATCGCCGATCTTATCGGATCTGATCAAGCGACACCGCGGGGAAATATTCTCGAAGTTCCTGGCGTTTCCACCATGCTCCGGTTTGTCGATGTTCGCTCGTGGTGGTGAAACGGTAGCGATAGAAAATAGCGCGGATGTAGCGCGGCGGTTCGTACGGAAATGGATTCTTTGCGAGCAGCCTGCTCACATCTCGTGA
>WNFR01003552.1_pt1 | contig 24897 bp, 21 predicted proteins | sample 5400221 | NCBI WGS metagenome assembly WNFR01 (sample SAMN13153357, study PRJNA577476) | soil metagenome | isolation source: 40 cm soil under Madrone tree | place: USA:California | collected 2016-06-14 | reverse complement strand
TTCCTCATTAATGAGACGCTGGGTGTCGCGTAGTTGGGCGTGCACATTGGCGACGAGAGGATGGCGCGCTCCGTACTTGCTCGAGAGATCGGCTTCGTTCTTCGCTATATCGGCATACTGCGCGCGCAGCTTGCTGACGATGTCCGACGAAATGGCTGCATTGAACGCGCCCGGGTCACTGCCGGATTTTCTCAATTGCTGAATCTGGTCGAATTTTGCGCGCGCCTCAGCGGTCTGGACACGGGCGGCGATAAGCTGGTTGTTGAGGTCGGTGATCTGCTGATCGTTCACCGTTACGCCCTGCGACACCGTCAAATTGTTGGCGGAGCGAAAATCCTCGACTGCCTTTTCCGCCGCGACCACCCGCGACTTCAGCGCATCGATCTGCCCATTGAGCCAGGTGGAGGCGATCCGCGTAGCCTCGTTCTTGGCACGCACCTGTTCTTCGAAATATCCCTCGGCCAGGGCATTGGCGATCACAGCCGCTTTTCGCGGCGATTCCGAACTGATGTTGATATCGACGAGGAAAGTAGTCCCCTGCCGCGTTACCTTCATCCGCCGCTGCAGAATTTCCACCGCTCGGGCCTTGGCGGCGTCTTCCGGGTTCGCGCCCGCAACGGAACTTCTGCTGCTGAATATTCGCTTGATCGGATCGAGGATGCCGGGTGTCGGGGTGAATTCCGGATCGTCCGTCAGCTTTAACTTTTCCACCACGCGCTGCAGGATCGCGATCGACTGGATCAATAACGTCTCGCTTTCGATAGTCGCGTCGTCGGTTCCGAAATTCGACATCGACATCGCAGCCTGATTTGATTCAATAGCGGTTGTCCGCCGTGGATCGACCAGGACCGTGGAGGTGGCAGTATACAGTGTGGTTGCAGTCAGGACGTAGATCAGCGCCAATATGGTCAGCGAGAGCGGAGCCGCCGCAGCCACGTTCCAGCGGCGGCGCAGGATTCGCGCCATCTCGCGTAGATCCACGGTCGGCTGCGGCCATCTCTCGATCGCAGATCCGGTCGGCTCCTCCAGCGCGTGATCAGGCTGGTCAAAATTGCGCTGTAACATTGATTCCTACCTGTTGTTTGTCGTAGCTGAAGGTGGGAACATCGCTGTTGCGGGTGGTGTATCGATGGAAGACGGAAACGGAGCCGAATCGGTTGAGTAAATACTTGATACCGGCCTCGGAAGTGATGACGTCGTCCTTGCGGAGCTGGCCGAAGAACCGGTCGTTCTCGTATCCGGCGGCGAGCGACAAAATGATATTGCGGCGTAGTTCGTAGTCGGCCCCGAGTTGCAGGGCGTTCGCGAGTACGCCGACGGAACTTGTGTCGGCGGTTTGCGTGACCAGCTGTTCGGCATTGAAGTGAACGTCGAGCAGGCGCGTCGGGCGCCAGGTCAATTTGGCGCGATAGGTCGGACCCTCGATGGTGCCGATCGTCGGATCGACGAATCGCTGCTGCACATATCCAGCGCCAAACTCGGCGCTGATCAGCTTGGTCAATTCGAATGAGAAACCGGACAACGCCCGATAGCCCTGCGAATCCAGGGTGTGGCCGGGGGTACCGCGGATATTGCGTTCATTGCCCTCCACCGCGCTGAACCAGCCAAGCATGGAGGAGAGCGCGTAGTCGACCCGGCCATGGACGGAATAAATCTGCCCGTCTCGACTGCTTTGATTGATGATGGTGCCGTCCTGCGCGCGGGTCGTCCCAAATTCATATGAATCGGTACGAACTCCGATCGACGTCGCCAGCCGGTTGAATTGCTTACGAAGGCTGACATCGCCCGACAAAAAATTGTACGGCGTTGGCTGCACAGCGTTTGACGGTGAACTGAGCGTGCCGACGCCCTCGTTCAAATGGGCGACCTGAAAATTGGTCAGAACGGCAAGATCATGGGCGATGTCGAACCAGGCTTTGCCCTTGAGGCTGGCATTGGTCTGATCGAGGCTGGAATTCTGATTATAGACCGTTGACTGTGCATCGAGATTGAGATCGATGCCGTGCTGTTCCCAAAGCGTTCGCGCGCGCAACGAGGGCTCGAACACGGCGGCGACGTCCGAACGCTTCGCTGTGCTCGAAGAAAAGACGTTGCTGTCATAGAAGCCGCCGGAAATCAGGGTAGGGCTGAACATCCATGAACCGGCGCGAATGCCGACAGGTTCGTATCCGGGTTGTTGCCGATTCTTCACCGGCATGTCCTCCGGTGGCAGCTCTTCGCGGCTATCGGCATCTGTCAGATTCTGCATCGATGACGGCTCGAATATCCGTTGTGCGTTCCATGGCGCAGCGACTTCCTCATTGGTCGATGGGACAATCTGCGCATTCACCGGTGACACGAGGCCGAGCACAATTGCAGCTGCTGGAACCGGTGCGATCTTGAGACCGCATCGGCGCAGCGAGGTTGTCGAACGAGATATCCCGCGGCGTTGTTCACTCGCGTCCAACCATGAAAATGCAAACGCGCAATTCATCACTTGTCCTTTGGGAAGCAACCGTCGCCGGTGCGTATCGATGATCGATCACTGCCCAAAAAAACATCGTGAGCCGCTCACAGAGGCGCCAGCCTCGGTGTGGTCCACATAGTCATGAGCACAGAACGTTGCGTTGTTAGATTGGGAGGGCCCCTTCCACGATTTGCAACGCGAGTAGCGAGAAAAAGTTTCCGCGCCGCAAAAGAATTTGCACTGCAAAGAGACGACACTGTGGCAGCGCCTGCGTCTGCACGTCGTGTCGAGCCGACGTGCAATGTTCTCGAAGCAAAGAATGTCGAAGAGATTAAAAGTAGCGCTCCGGAATGCGAATGTTGTCGCCGGGAAAAACCGGAACGGGTGCATCGAGAGCATAGACTTCTTCCGCGCCGGCACCGGATCGGCGTAGATAGACCTTGTTCTCATTGGCGCGGTAGGTGAAACCGCCGGCGCTTGCAACCGCATCCATTACGGTTAAACCGAGGCGGTAGGGGTATTCGCCACCTTTCTTGACCTCGCCGAGAATATAATAGGGCCGATAGAGGGCCACCTCGACGTTTACGCGCGGATCGCGCACGATTCCCTTCGACAACGCCGATGCAATTGCGCGCTCCAGTTGTCTCGTCGTCAGGCCGGCGGCTCGGATGTGTCCTGCAAGTGGAACCGACACATTACCATTGTTGTCGACCTCATATTCCCCGGCGATGTCAGGTTCGCCGTAAACTTTCAGACGAACTCTGTCATTTGGACCAAGTACGTAGGTTTCGGCTGCCGATGCGGGCGAAACAGGCTGTGCCTGTGCCAAGGCGTTCGCAGGCAAGCCGGTGATAGCGCCGGATACCGACAGGATCAAAAGAAGTGACAACCCAGCGACACGGATCGATCGTTGCAGCATGACTCCATTCCCACAAAAAGCACGCGTGACTGCTGTCCACGTGCAACTGCCGCCAATGATAGTCGAGCAAAGAAGGCAAAAAAATGTGACGGAGGAATTCCGTCGGCACGATGGCAGAGCTTCCATCCGCGCAGTGGGGGTTAAGCGCTTCTCATAAAACCAGAATCGTTGTGCCCTCGATAGCAATGCAGGTGAGAATTCCCGTGCGCCACGCCCCGGTGTCGATGTTGATGCGGTTATGCCTAATATCGGGATGTGGCACCGGCGTATGGCCGTGAACGATAACCATTCCGTGGTCCTGTGCCGAGTCGAGGAACTCGTGACGAATCCAGAGCAGGTCCTGAAGATCCTGCCGCTCGATCGGGATGCCGGGGCGAACGCCGGCATGTACAAACAGGAAATCTCCGCAATAAAAACCGCAGCGGAGACATTGCAGGAACAATTCGTGTGCTCGCGGAAAGGCGCCGCGAAAGCGCCGATGTAGCTCGATTTCACTTGTGATCGTCCCCGTGCGCGCAGATACGCCGTAGGATGCAAGGGTATGCATGCCGCCCAATTGCAGCCAGCGACGAAGGTTTGCGGGATCTCGAAGGAAATTCTCCATCAAGAGCTCGTGATTGCCGCGCAGGCACACCGCGTGATTTGCGACAAGCCGAACGGCCAGCAAATCAATGACGGTCTTTGAATCCGGGCCGCGATCTATGTAGTCGCCCAAATAGACTTCGACCGCATGCTCTATCGGCCTGCGTTCGAGGTCGTCATCGATGCGTGCAAGGGTTTCAATCAGCAGATCGGCCCGGCCGTGAATATCGCCGACAGCATAGATGCGAGTATCTGCCGGCGTCGAAGCGGCGATAGATTGCGGGTTTGCAGCGTACAGCGGTCGCATCGCCTGCGAGGTTCGATCATGGAACTGTTTCGCGGTCAAACGAAAGCGGAGTCGTGCGAGCCTCAGCCGGTACAAGTGTTCGTTCCAGAAAAAGGCCAGACCGATCAGAGCAACAATGCCAACATTGGCGCCAGCAGACTACGAGACGGCATTTCGTATTCAGTGAACAATGTTGTTCAAACGACGGCGAACGGGCATCGGTTGCGTCAGTTTGATGCTGTGCCGGTTCGATTCAAAAATCGATTCGAATTTTGCGATTCAGTTTTGGATTTGCGATTATGCATGGCAGCCTCGAGTTGTACGCAGCACAATAAGCGAGCAACCGGAACTAAGCGCCTCTTGAAAAAAAGATTTTGCGCGTCGCACAAATAATTCGCGAGCGCGGCGCAAGCTCGTACGCGATGTTTCCGTGTTGCTGCCCCATTTCGCTCAAAAACTTAGGAAAGTTGTGGTGAAGCAAGATCGTTGCGTGTTTGTGGCCGGCGAGGGTTCGCGACTGCGAATGTTTCGGCGGCGGTGGAAGGAAGTCGAAAGTTATGGCCCAAACTATCGCGGTCCCTTTGAATCGGGACGCAGTCCGTTTGAAACAGGACAATGTCATGTCGTTCCGAAAGGAACGGCGCTTGATTTCGATGCGACCCGTCGAATGCGCCGGCAGCAGCAAGTATCGGGGCCGGAGTCCGCGCCGCGTCGCGCGAAACGAACCCTCGGCTTCCATCGGAAAGAGACTTTTCGATATTGCCGTGGCGAGCGCGGCATTGTTGTTCCTTACGCCGCTCCTGATAGCGGTCGCCGTTGCGATCAAGGTCACGTCGCCGGGTCCGGTCCTGTTTTTTCAGTGCCGATACGGCTATCGAAACCGGTTCTTCAAGATCTATAAATTCCGCACGATGCGCACGGATGCGGGCGACGCCCGCGGCGTGAAGCAGACGGTGCGGGGCGATCCCAGAGTTACACCGATCGGGAAAATACTACGGAAGACCAGTCTCGATGAAATTCCGCAGCTGATCAATGTCATCAAGGGTGATATGTCGCTGGTCGGACCGCGCCCGCACGTTCCGGGAATGCTTGCCGCGGACCTGCCGTATGAAGCCCTTGTGCCCTATTACTTCCAGCGGCATACCGCGCGGCCTGGAATCACCGGCCTGGCGCAGGTGAGCGGATGTCGAGGCAGCACAATCGAGCCGCACCGCGCCATCTCGCGCATCGACTACGATCTCGACTACATCGAGAAATGGTCATTGCGCATGGACATCATGATCATCGCGCGCACGATCCGCAGGGAATTCCTGTCGGGCAGTGGGTTCTAAACCGCCAAAAATAAATATAGAAATCAAATCTATCCGGGGACGACATGATGATGCAGCCGCGCGGCCGGATAATCCCTGTTCTGCTGTCGGGCGGTCCAGGCTCGCGGCTTTGGCCGCTCTCGCGCGAGACCTATCCGAAGCAACTGCTCTCCTTGCTCGACGAAAAAACATTGCTGCAGCAAACCGCGCTGCGAGTTGCCGATACGTCGCTGTTTTCCGATCCAATGGTGATTGCCAATGCGGAGCATCGTTTCGCCATCGGCGAACAGTTGCGCGCGGTGGGAGTATCAAATCCGGCCATTGTGCTCGAGCCGTTCGGACGGAATACGGCTCCCGCCGTGGCAATCGCCGCTCTTCTTGCCAGCGAAGCAGATCCAGATGCCGTGATTCTTGCGATGCCGGTCGACCATTGGGTGCGCGACCACGCGGCATTCCGGGCCGCGGTATCGAGCGGCCTGAAGGCGGCGCGGCATGGGCGATTTGTTTTGTTCGGTCTGCGCCCTACAGCGCCGGCAACGCGATTTGGTTACATTCGCATGGGCGACGGATCTGCTGCTATCCCCGATGTCCGCGACGTCGCCGGCTTTGTTGAAAAGCCGGACCTGACGATGGTGGAGCGTTTCCTGGCCTGCAGCGAGCATCTCTGGAACAGCGGGATATTCCTGCTGCCAGCCCGGGCGTTCATCGATGAACTCGAAAAGCGCGCGCCGGAGGTGCTGGCGGCATGCCGCGAATCGTTGGCGGGCGCAACCCGCGATCTCGATTTTCTGCGGCTGGAGCAACGCGCGTTTGAAAGGTCCCCGTCGATATCAATCGATTATGCCATCATGGAAAAAACCGACAGGGCCGTGGTGATTACGGCTCCATTCGATTGGAGCGATATCGGAAGCTGGTCGGCGCTATGGACCATGGGTGACAAGGACCGGTTCGGCAATGTAGCGGTCGGCGACGTCGTGCTGGAAGACGCTTCGGGATGCTATGTGCGCGGCGAAGGTCAGCTCGTCGCGGCGCTCGGCGTCGAGGATCTCGTGATCGCCGCGACGCCGGATGTTGTGCTTGTGACCACCCGAGATCGCGATCAGGAGGTCGGCAAGCTTGTCGAACGTCTCAAGACCAACGGCCATCGTTCCGCGACGCAGACGCTCAGCGTGCACCGGCCTTGGGGCTATTACCAGTCGATCCACGCCGGCGACCGATTTCAGGTCAAGCGGATCACGGTCAATCCCGGTGCGAAGCTGTCGTTGCAGAAACACTTTCATCGCGCCGAGCATTGGGTGGTGGTCAATGGAACCGCAATCGTCACGCGCGACGATGAGGAAATTCTGCTGCGCGAAAACGAGTCGATCTTTGTCCCGCTCGGCTGCATCCACCGCCTCGAGAATCCGGGAAAAGTACCCCTCAATCTGATTGAAATTCAGTCGGGCGCCTATCTCGGCGAGGATGACATCGTTCGTATCCAGGATATCTATCACCGGATATGAACTCTTGAGTTCGTGTGGGGTTATTGGCCTTGCCGCAAAGGCGGACCTGACAAGGCCAATCATCTTCAACTCCTTCAAACAAAATACCCAACATAAAGAAAGGTGACCGGGATGAGCGCTAGGCGACGAACCAAGGAGCTATTGAAGGAAACGTTTCCATCGATCTGGCTCCGCTGGCACTTAATGCATCATCCGAAATCGGCGGACCCGGAGCTGTTATATCTCGACAGGATCGTGCCAGAGGGGGCCGTGACCGTCGACATCGGCGCCAATTGCGGCCTTTACACCCGCAAACTGGCGCGCCTTTCAAAGCAAGTCTATGCGTTCGAGCCGTCCCACAAGATGGCCGATCTTCTCCGACGAACCTCGGCAGCGAATGTGAGTGTTCACGAGATTGCGCTGTCCGATCAAACCGGCAATGCAGAATTATTCATTCCGCAGGACGACCAGGAGCCGGTTTACGGCCTCGCTTCGCTCGAACCCAGGCTCGGTTCATCGAACAAGCGCGTTGTTTCGATCAGCGTGCCGACTGCGCGGCTGGACGCGATTGTCCATCAGGACGTTGCCTTCGTGAAAATCGACGTGGAGGGGCACGAATTGAATGTCCTGAACGGTTCGGTCGAACTGCTTGAACACAGCCAACCGGTGTTTCTGGTCGAAGCGGAGGACCGGCACCGTGCGCAGGCGACCCGATCGATCTTTGAATTCTTTGAGACGAAATCCTATAGGGGTTTCTTCCTGAAGGAGGGCAGTGCGGTGCCCATCGACCAATTCCGTCCCGCGGATTTGCAGGATGCCAATGCGCTTCTTCCTGACGGCGGCCGCAAGAGCGGCCAGTCTTATGTCAACAATTTCTTTTTCTTCCCGAAGCATCTGGACGGAGAGTCTATTCTGAACGGCTAGTCGGCGCTGGACGCTAATGAGGCGCATTAAAATCAACTCCACGAATCCGTGGAACAAATCATCAGACAGGGTTGTCAATGCGTATTGCCATGATAGGCGCCGGCTATGTCGGGCTGGTGTCGGGGGCGTGCTTTGCCGATTTTGGGCATCATGTTATCTGCATCGATAGCGACGAGGAAAAGATTGCCGCGCTCAAAAGCGGAAAAATTCCCATTCACGAGCCCGGATTAGCCGATCTCGTGGCGAGCAATGTGGGGCAGGGCCGCCTCGCGTTCGGAGACGACATGAAATCGGCGGTCGGCAACGCCGAGGTGGTTTTCATCGCGGTGGGGACGCCGTCGCGTCGTGGTGACGGACATGCCGACCTGTCTTACGTCTATGCGGCGGCGCGCCAAGTCGCCAAGGAGCTTTCGAAATTTACGGTGGTTGTAACCAAATCGACGGTTCCTGTTGGAACCAGCGACGAAGTCGAGCGCCTCATGCGCGATGAGAACCCTGACGCGGAATTCGCTGTGGTGTCGAATCCGGAATTCTTGCGGGAAGGCGCTGCGATTCGCGACTTCAAGCATCCCGATCGAATTGTGATCGGCACCGACGACGCTCGCGCGCGGAGCGTCATCACCGAAGTTTATCGCCCGCTTCACCTCAATGCGCCGCCCATTCTTCATACCGACCGCCGCACCGCCGAACTGACCAAATATGCCGCGAATTCCTTCCTCGCGACGAAGGTGGCCTTTATCAACGAAATCGCCGATCTCGCGGAGAAAGTCGGCGCCAACGTTCAGGAAGTCGCGCGCGGGATCGGCCTGGACAATCGCATCGGTTCGAAATTCCTGCACGCCGGTCCGGGGTTCGGTGGGTCCTGTTTTCCAAAGGATACGATGGCGCTGATCAAAACCGGGCAGGACAACGAGACCCCGCTGCGGATTATTGAGACCGTTGTCGCTGTCAATGACCAGCGCAAGCGTGCGATGGCTCGCAAAGTAGCAAATGCGTTCGGTGCTAACGGCAATTTGCGGGGAAAATCCATCGCGGTGTTGGGTGTCACGTTCAAACCAAATACCGATGACATGCGCGATGCGCCGTCAATCCCGTTGATTACCGCGTTGCAGGATATGGGCGCGGAGGTTCGTGTCTTCGATCCCGTTGGCATGCCGCAGGCAAAGAAGGTTCTTGAAAACGTCACCTTCTGCAACAATGCCTATGCTTGCGCGAAAGGCGCCCATGCGCTCGTCATCGTGACGGAGTGGGAGCAGTTTCGCGCGCTCGATCTCAAGGAGATGGCATCGATCATGGCAAGTTCGGTCATTGTCGACCTCCGAAACATCTACTCGCCGGAAGAGGTGATGCGAAACGGATTTCATTATTGCGGGGTCGGGCGCCCCAAATCGCTGGCATACTAGCGATGCCCTGCAACAGCTGGCGTTGAAAAGTGAGGCGCGCTTCCTGCTTCACCGGCGTGAGGCAGTGAGCACTCCGCAATCAGGCGCGTAACGGCGAAGAAGCCTCGACTTGCATCAGCTCGATCCGGTTTCCGAAAGGGTCATCGACGAAGGGTCTGTCGTAACCCTCGAGCTGCTGGTCTGTGCGACAGGATATCCCGCCTTTACCAAAGTGGCTTCCAGCCCGGCCAGGTCATCCACGATGAAAGGCCGGATGAGCCTTTCGCGCCGCTGCGCAAAGCCACGTGGTCGCTCCGCCTACCACGCTTTTAGGTTGTCTCGCGAACCAGCCGACGACGTAAAATAAGCGTGGGGTGAAATGTGGGGCGTCCAGGGTGCGGTCCTAATTGTTATGAATTTTCAATGTATTAGTGAGATAATTGGCGGAAGGGGTGGGATTCGAACCCACGGTACCCTTGCAGGCACGCCGGTTTTCAAGACCGGTGCCTTAAACCACTCGGCCACCCTTCCAGCTTTGGAATTCGGGGACTTAGCAAAGCCACGAGTAGGGGGGAAGAGGCGATTGCCACCAGGCGACATCTTCAGCCGGTTGACGGAAGAGGAGCGACAACAGCATCAGGACTTGGAGGACCGGGTCGAGCGGCTTTTGGATTCGGCGATAGCGGCAATCCGCGACGCGCTCGGTGACGACTTCGCGCCGCTGGAAAATGTCACGCGCATCTATTGCGGCGATCTGGAACCGATACGGTGGCTCGACGCCATTCCCGAAATGGCAGCGGCCGGCCGAGCGGCGGTGCGGAGTCGAAGGGACAGGCCGATGCCGCCTTTGGGGCGATGATATCGCGCCATTAAACGAGGAACCCGCCGGTTCACGCCAGCGGGTTTTTCTCGGGCGATATCGGGGGAAGTGTCTCGTCGCTAACTCCCCGTGTGTCGGCAATCGCCAACCCTTTGCGCCACGACAGTCTCTTTCGTCGACATCTTTCCAATATTACCCTCGTTGATCAGCGTGTATGCGCTGTCACCCCTCACATCGATCTGGGTCTCAATTGGTGCGCCGCTTCCACAGAATTTCTGGAAAACATAACCGCCATCTGTCTTCCGAAAGTTTTTGGGTTTGCAGGCTCCAAATGGTGTGAATTGCGCTTTCATCGCGGAGGTTGGGTCAACACAGCGGGTCATTTCCCGGGCGATTAATAGGCCACTGGCTTGCAACCGATTGGTCTCCTTGCCATCGGTCTCGAGTGTCCGCTCAAACTTCCACAGCCCACTGCGAAAAGTCGGACCGTCATACGCAAGACATGCCGGTGTTGCGGCAAACAGCGCTACTACTGCGGCGATTGCCGGCACCCGTCGGCGATGAGCTTCGCTGCGACCTACTTTAGTCATTGCGATCTCCCAGAAAGAGAAGATCCGAAACAACCGTTCAGGTAGCGAGCCCCGAGTTCACTTGGTCGTGCAGTGGCGGCGGGGGTGATCTGGGCACGCTAACAACCCGCCAGCCGCCGGCGGGTTCCCAACCTGTTAGCAGTCGCGGCATCCACTGGCGATCGGCGGCGGGTGAGGGCGGCCATCGTCCGTGATTCCGCCAATTTGACCGATCGTGAAGCCGCGACAGCTTGGGGCCATGGCCGCCCCTGCGCACATATTCAGACTGATAGCTCGTGCGCGACTGAAAACGGAGCAATCGCGATGCGATTTGTTTTGGCCTTAGGCCTATTGATCCCTTTGTGTGCTTCTGCCAACGCCGCGACGGTGCATCGCTCCAAACCGCACGAACGCCACTTACGCCCGGCCCAACGTGTTACCGTCCCGACCGTCACCAAGGGCTTCGCTGTTCCCGGATGGACCGACGAACAGACCCGGTATTGGCTGTATAACGGCAGCGCCGCCGCTGGCTTAGGCTGATAGTCAGCTGCCAATCCGGCCGGATTGTCGGCACGCCGTCGCCGGTGCACATGATCAGGCTGACGGAGGGGCGCGCGAGGTCACGCCTTACAAATGGGTGCATCCTGACGAGCGGTAAATTTTTCGCTTGGGGGCGTACGGCCGCCGCGACAGCCGTTCGACGATCACTCAACCCGATCCTTTGGGGTCGGGAGCTGATCCTGCCCGCTTCGGGTGAAGCATAAGCACCCGCTGAGATCATCGACCGGTCGGAGGATCAGGCGCAGCTTCCGGTCGAGTGACTTTCGCTCCTCAAGCCCACAGGTGATTGAGTCCCTGTTGCTTCCGCGCGGCGGCTAGGCATTTCTTGCAAGACTGGTGGTAAAGCAAGTTGATGATGATGTCCCACATGATCGACCCCGTTGTTTTATCCGAAGATGTTAATATCAGGCGACTGTTTCAGGGTTTCTTCGCGGGCCAGGGAAAATGGCTTCGTCGGCGCCACTGAATTGTTTCGTCGCCCTGGAAAGAGTGAAACCCCTTCACGGGACTGCGAGCGGCAATCCAGTCTTACCCGGCGCGAGCGTCAGCCTAAGTCCTGAGCGCCAGCGGTTCGCCGCGGCGCATACCGGCCGCCAGCGGCCAGCGTCGCGGCCGGGCGGCTTTGAGGGCCAATAAACCACTCCTTAAGGCGGTGGGTTCAGGGTATTCGCGACCTTCTGGTGGTCACTGTGTGCGTATCGGAGAAGCCGTCGCTGATCTCAATCCGCGGCGGCTTTTTCGTGAGGTGGGTCCCTATGAACTATCAAGCGTTCACGAACGACAGCCTCACTATGATGTACGAGGGCATCCGCGGCGCACTCGCGTCAGACGACGCGCTGAATGGCTTAGGTGAAGAAAGCAGGTTTCGTGTCCGGGAGACCCCCGAATGGAAGCTTCACGCGGCCGATCTCGAAGCCGAAATGCTCTGGCGCGGAATGATCTTCGAGATCATTGATTGGTCTGAGGATCAGGGAAAGCTGCCTTTCGGCTAATGACGCCCGGCGGGACGAGTCGCCGGGCGCAGGCGTCGTCGTTCGGCTCGATTAGCCGGACATTAAGTGCCGGCGGGATGCCACAGCTGGCGCTGGGTTTGTCGTGCGCACCCAGAAGCTCTCAGCCTCGATATCCGAGTCCTGAGATCCGTTGGGTTACCGCCGCGCCAGATCAGCTGAACGCGAGCGCGAGCAAACTCGAGCATAGCAGCACAAGGCTGGCCGCAGTTAGCGCGAGGAATCCGTCGGACACAAAGTCATGATTACGCATGATACACCTGCCGCTCTCGATGCTCGTCCGAATTTATTAAAGATTTCGAAATCGGCTTTTTGAAAGAGGTGCTGGGTGCCTCGCGGAGGTCAGGCCCTCGAGCGGAAGCCCTCAAATGCATGGGCAACGAAAATGCCCGCGCTAATTAGTCCCAAAAACGCTGCAACCGTCTCAATCATCGCAAATGTCCGTTGCGCCCCAGCCGGGAGAGAACGACATACTGCCGCGCACAGTCAAAAGGATTCCTCGCCCAGATTGAAAATCGGGCCTGACTGATGCTTTGGTGCAACAGATTTATCAGGAAGCGAACTGCGAGCGAACGCGCCGGCTTCAAGCGGCGCCTCAATCCCTCAACTTCCCAGATCGGAGGACCGCCGCCAGGGCAACCATTGATTCACCACCCCGCGACTCACCCCATTTCCGCCGTGTTCGGGTTGCGATATCTTCATATCTTGATGCGGAGGTGGGCTGCATCGGGGCGTATCACGGCCGGTCCTTCAAAGTAGGCGCGCGGCCGGTGGAATGGTAGTTGGGGCAGATGGGGATTCGACGGTCAGATTCGGTTATCCTGATGGCGCGTAGCGCTGCTACTGTGGCGGCATGCCTCGTCCTCGCCAACTGCGCCTCATCGGGCAAGTTCGCCAGCCGGGTCGATCCCAAATACGGCGTTTCCTCCAGCCCGCGAGTTATTGCTTTCGGCGAACCGGTGCCGAAGGGCGGTGGCACCTATCGCGTCGGCAAGCCCTATACCGTCGCGGGCCGGGTCTATGTGCCGGAAGAAGATACCAGCTATCGCGAGGAGGGTTTGGCGTCCTGGTATGGCAATGATTTCCATGGCCGGCTGACCGCCAATGGCGAAGTGTTCGATATGGCCTCGCTGACCGCCGCCCATCCGACACTGCCGATGCCGTGTTATGCGCGGGTGACCAATCTCAGCAACGGCAAATCGCTGATCGTCCGCATCAATGACCGGGGGCCATACCACGGAAACCGGCTCATCGATGTCTCGAACAAAGCTGCCGAACTGCTTGAATTCAAAGGCAATGGTGTCGCGAAGGTGCGGGTCGAATATGTTGCCCGGGCACCGCTCGAAGGTTCCGACGACCGTCAGCTTGTAGCGACGCTGCGCACCGGCATACCGGCGCCATCGCCGTCCATGGTCCAGGTTGCCTCCGCCCGTTCGTTCGTTCCGGAAATTTCCGCAACGGCCCCTCCGATCCGGGGCGAGGTTCCGATGCCTGAGGGGAGGCCCTATAGCCTCGGCAATACGTCGGCAGATATGGCGTCGATCAACGCGACGTCGGAGATGTCCGCTTCGGGACGCATGCGTTCGGGCGGCCGTGTTCGGGAAAATCCGCGCGCAGTGTCGTACGAAAATGATGATCGTTATGTGCCCAGCGCCACGCCCGTCACCGCCTATGCGCCGGTCGATCCGCGTGGACCGAGCGAATTGCTGGCCGGACGCGGGCTCTATTGAGCCGCGGCTAGCGCTACGGCTAATCCGTGTTCTCTTTCAGAAAAGCAATCAAGGCAGCATTGACCTCATCTGCGCGCTCCTGCTGAATCCAGTGGCCGGCGCCATCGATGATGAGCTTCTGTCTTAAGCCGGGCAGAACCCGCTCCATATCAGCGACGCGTTTGGCGCCGATCAGGCCGGTAATGACGGAATCGCTCGATCCGGCAATGAATAGTGACGGCTGATGGATTTGCGCGCCTTGCCACGGCGCGGTCAGTTCCCAGTTGCGGTCGATGTTGCGGTACCAGTTGAGCCCGCCACGGAAACCGGACTTCCGGTAGGCCTCGCTGAAATAAGTCAGGTCGGCTTCGCTGAGCCAATCCGGCGACGGCCGGGTGAGGCTGATATCGCCGAGAAATCCCTTGCCGTGTTCGATGAACAGCGAGGCGGACGGATCGGAAAATCCGCGCCCGAGCAGGGTTCGCATCGTCACGTCAACATCGCGCTCGAATTCGCGTTCGGCGACGCCCGGCGTCTGAAAATATTGCCAATAAAAATTGGTGATCCCGCTTTCCCGCAAGATATCGAGCGGCCGCCCGCGACCGCGGGAAGGCGGGGGAACGCTCATGCCCGCAACGGCGGAGAACACATCGGGTCGGAACAGCGCGGCGTGCCATGCGACCGGCGCGCCCCAGTCATGGCCGACGATGACGGCCTGCTTTTCCCCGAGCGCCGCAACCAGCGCCACCATGTCCCCGACGTGGTCGAAAATGCTGTACGCATTAATCTCGGCGGGTGCGCTGGTTCGGCCGAAACCCCGCATATCGGGTGCGACGACATGGAAACCCGCAGCCGCAAGCGCCTGGATTTGATGCCTCCACGAATAGGATAATTCCGGCCAGCCATGGCAAAGCAGCACCAGCGGACCTTCGCCCTGTTCGAGCAGAAAGATATCGATCCCGTTGGCGGAAATAGAGCGGGAGGATGGCATCGCTTTTCCGCCTTGTTTCGAAGGCTATGTTGAGTATCTGCAAGGCGACACTAGCGCATGATCCGCCAAAGTGTGAGCGGTTTGGCGCAAAGATCATGCGCTCTTTCAATAGATTAGAGCGCGATCGGACGCAAAACCGGATTCCACTTTGCTGATCGCGCTCTAGAGCCGTTTGACCGGCGCCGCAATCGGATTGGCTTCGCGACGATCCGTAAAACCCGTGTTGTTTGCGGTACTTCCAACTGTTAGAACGCCGTGGCTCAGGGCATCGCCGATGGCAATCGAAATACCACCGTCCCACAAATCCAGGCCCGCGATCGGACGCTCGTGGCGCGGCCTGATTGCGGCCGTCGTTGTAATGGCTGTCGGGTGGGGCGGCGTGGTGTTGGCCGCCAACAACAGTGTGCAGGGCGCCAAGAAGGACGAGGGCGGATTCGACGGCGATGCGCCGACCGCGATCCTGATCGAAGCCTCAAGCGGCAGCGTTTTGTTCGAGAAGAATGCGGATGAGTTGAGAGCACCGTCCAGCATGATGAAGCTGATGACCGCCGAAGTGGTCTTCCATGCCATCGAGCAGGGCGAGGTCAAACTTACCGATGAATATCGGGTCAGCGAAAACGCGTGGCGCAAAGGCGGCGCCCCCGCGGGCGGCTCGACCATGTTTGCGGCCATTCACAGCAAGATTTCCGTGGACGATCTCCTGCACGGCGCCATCATTCAGAGCGGCAACGATGCCTGCATGGTCCTGGCGGAAGGAATCGCCGGTAATGAGCGCATCTTTGCGGATATGATGACCAAGCGCGCGCGCGAACTCGGCATGACGCAATCGACCTTCGCCAATTCCAACGGGCTGCCAGATCCAACAAGATTCGGCAGCAGAACCGCAATCCGCTGCTGACCTCGCTCGAGGGCGCCGACGGGCTGAAGACCGGATATACCAAGGAGGGTGGCTACGGCATGGTCGGCTCGGCGGTGCAAAATGGCATGCGGCTTATCGTTGTCGTCAACGGTCTCGACGATCCCGACGATCGCGCCTCCGAAGCCAAGAAAATGCTTGAATGGGGATATCGCAATTTCGAAGCGCGGACACTGTTCGCCGCGCAGCAACCGGTCGGCTACGCCAAGGTGTTTGGCGGCGAGAGCCGCTCGGTTAAGCTTGCGAGCCCCGAACCGATCAAGGTGATGGTACAGAAAAATGGCACCGACAAATTGATCGCGCGCGTGGTTTACAATGGGCCGGTACGGGCGCCGGTCGAGTCCGGTCAACAGGTCGGCGTTATCAGGGTTTGGCGAGGCCACAACATCGCGATGGAGGCTCCGGTTTATGCGGCGGAATCCATCGGCCAGGGATCGACGATGCGGCGGGCGATCGATGGTGCGAGCGAACTCGTCATCGGAATGTTTCGCGCTGGCGCCGAGAAACTCTGACGATGGGCGAGGCAGCGGTCAAAAGAACTCCCGGGCGCGGACGATTCATCACTTTTGAGGGTGGCGAGGGCTCCGGCAAATCCACGCACATCAAAATGCTCGCCGAGCGTCTGAACGCCGTAAAGTTGCGCGCCATCGTCACGCGCGAGCCTGGAGGGTCGCCGGGAGCTGAAATCATCAGGCATCTCGTGCTCTCCGGAATGGGCAAGCTATTAGGCCCCGATGCGGAGACGCTGTTGTTTGCAGCGGCGCGCGACGACCATGTGCGCACCGTCATCAAGCCTGCCTTGAATCAGGGAATATGGGTGCTGTGCGACCGGTTTTCGGATTCGACGCGTGCGTATCAGGGCAGGCTAGGGAAGGTCGCTCCCGCGGTTCTGAATGCGATGGAGCGGGTAACCATCGGCGATCTCAAGCCCGATTTGACGATCATTCTCGATGTCCCGGTAGAGGTCGGCATGCAGCGCGCGGCGAACCGCCGTGGCACCGGCGCCCCCGACAGATTCGAAGCGGAAAACCTCAAGTTTCACCAGGAATTGCGCGAGGCGTACCGGCAGATCGCCGCGGCTGAACCGCAGCGATGCGTCTTGATCGACGCAAATGCCGACGCCAGCACGGTTGCGGCGAACATATGGTTTGCCTTGCGCGATCGTTTCTTCACAGCCGGCGTCGGTAACGTGGCCACTTCAGCATGAGCGCCCGTCAGGTCGAACCGCAATTTGCAGCCGTTCATCCGCGTGAAACCACCGCGTTGTTCGGGCATCACGAAGCCGAGATGGCGCTGCTGAATGCCTATCGCAGCGGGCGCGTTCCGCATGCCTGGTTGATCGGAGGGCCGCAGGGCATCGGCAAGGCGACGCTGGCCTATCGAATGGCGCGGTTCGTGCTGGCATATCGCAATCCCCTCGCATCCGATGTGCAACGCGCCGAGACGCTCGGGGTTGATCCGTCCGATCCGGTCGCGCGCCATGTCGCGGCGGGCGCCCATGGCGGCCTGCTCACGCTTGAACGTACGCTCAACGATAAGGGCGTGATGCGAACCGTGATCACGGTTGACGAGACCCGGGAGACGATTTCGTTTTTCGGTTCGACCGCGGCCGTGGAGGGCTGGCGGGTCTGCATCGTCGATACCGTCGATGAACTCAATCCTAACGCGGCCAACGCGCTGCTTAAAATTCTCGAGGAGCCGCCGCAGCAATCGCTGTTCCTTCTTGTCAGCCATGCGCCCTCGCGGGTGCTGCCGACCATTCTGTCGCGCTGCCGAAAGTTGCTGTTGCGACCGCTCGCCACCTCCGACGTTATTGGCGCCGCCGCCCAGGCCGCGAACATCGCGATCGACGATCCCGCGCTGGGGGAGGCGGCAGAAGCGGCGGAGGGGAGTGTCGCGCGGGCTCTAACTCTGCTCGGTGGCGACGCCCTCAAACTCCACCAGCGGACAGCGGCGCTGCTGGCCACCCTGCCGCGGGTCGATCCGCGCGAACTTCACGCCCTCGGCGACGCGCTCGGCGGCAGCGACCGGGTGGCACTCTCGGCGTTCATCGACAGCGTCGATCGCTGGGTGGGCGAACGCTTGCATGCTGACGACGTCAATGCCAACGCGAACCTGCCCCGCCTTGCACGGCTGGCGGAGGTGTGGGAAAAGATCATTCGCGCCGCGCGCGACACCGCAGAATACAATCTTGAACGAAAACCGCTGGTTTTCTCTGTGTTCGGGCTCCTCGCGGAAGCGACGCGGTAACGCTCCGCCGATTATCAATCCCAACAATCCTGCTTGAGCCATAAAGGAATTCGTGGTGGCAACGCCTAAGAAAAAGACTTCTGGCAACAAGGCGAAGAAGGTTCGCAAGTTGCCGCGCGCCCGAACCACCAAGGCAGCAGCGTCGAAAAAGCGCGCCAAGAAAAGTAAGCGTGTTGTCAGGAAAGCGAAGAAAGCCGCAAAGAAGCCGGCTACGAAAAAGGCTGCCAAGAAATCAGTCAAGAAGGCCGCGAAGAAAACGAGATCGAAGAAGCGAGTCTCGGCCCCTAAGCAAACGAGCGTACCGAAAACACCGGGGAAACCGAAAACCGCCGCCACGACCAGCAAGGCCGGTCCCGCCGCAAAGCCCGCGCCAGCCTCGCCTCGCCGAAACACCTTCTACATCACGACCGCTATCGCGTATCCGAACGGCGTGCCACATATCGGTCATGCTTATGAGGCGATCGCGACCGATGCGCTGGCGCGCTTTCAGCGGCTCGACGGCAAGGATGTTTTCTTTCTCACCGGGACCGACGAGCACGGACTGAAGATGGTCCAGACCGCCGATCTTGAGAAGCTGCCGACACTGGAAGTCGCGACACGCAATGCTCTTAGGTTCAAGGAGATGGATGAGCGTCTGAACGTCTCGTTCGACCGCTTTATTCGCACCACTGAGGAACAACATCATCGCTCCAGCCAGGCGATCTGGCAGCGGATGGCCGACAATGGCGACATTTATCTGGACAGCTACGCCGGCTGGTATTCCGTGCGCGACGAAGCCTATTATGCCGAAGACGAAACCGTCATAGGTGACGACCACGTTCGGCGCGGACCGCAGGGCACGCCGGTCGAATGGGTCGAGGAGAAGAGTTATTTCTTCAAATTGTCGGCTTATCAGGACAGGCTTCTCGCACTCTATGCCAGCCAGCCGGATTTCATCGGCCCCGACTCGCGCAAGAACGAAGTTATCAGCTTCGTCAAAGGCGGATTGAGAGATCTGTCGATTTCGCGAACCACGTTCGATTGGGGCGTCAAGGTTCCCGGCGATACCGAGCACGTCATGTATGTCTGGGTCGATGCGCTGACCAACTACATCACCGGCGTTGGATTCCCCGATGAGAGCGACCCAAATTGGCGCTACTGGCCCGCCGACGTTCATATCATCGGCAAGGACATCATCCGCTTTCACGCGGTGTACTGGCCGGCGTTCCTGATGTCAGCGGGCATTCCGCTGCAAAAGCGCGTCTATGCCCACGGCTTTCTGTTCAGCCGCGGCGAAAAAATGTCAAAATCGGTCGGCAACGTCGTCGATCCCTTCAATCTCGCAGATCAATACGGCGTCGATCAGGTTCGCTATTTCTTCTTGCGCGAGGTGCCGTTCGGGCAGGACGGCAACTACAATCACGAAGCCATTGTCGCACGCATCAATGCCGATCTCGCCAATGATCTCGGCAATCTGGCGCAACGCTCGCTGTCGATGATAGCAAAGCAGTATGAGGGCGTGCTGCCCGAGCCAGGCGCCTTCACCGACAACGACAAGGCGATCCTCGCCCAGGCTGACGGCATGATCGGATTGGCGCGGACCGCGATGGCGACCCAGCAAATTCATCAGGCGCTCAATGCTGTCTGGGCCGTCGTGGCAGAAGCCAATCGATATTTCGCGGGCGAGGCACCGTGGGCGCTGGCGAAAACCGATCCGCAACGTCAACGCACCGTGTTGTACGTGACTGCCGAGGTGATCAGGCAGATCGCCATTCTGGCACAACCCGTGATGCCGGATTCCTCGGCGAAATTTCTGGATAGCCTCGGCATCCCCCAGGACGCGCGCAACTTCGCCGCGCTGGGCGGCGCAACGCGCATCAAGCCGGGCACGGAGTTGCCCGCGCCGGCGCCGGTGTTTCCGCGTTACGTTGAGCCCTCTGCGGCTTGAATGGTCAGCCCATGCTTGTCGACAGCCACTGCCATCTCGATTTTCCCGATTTCGCCGATGATCTCGACGCCATCGTGGCGAGGGCTGCGGCCGCAGGCATCGGACGCATCGTCACCATCTCGACGCGGGTGCGGCGTCTCGGCGCGCTGCTGACAATCGCCGAGCGATTTCCAAATGTCTATTGCTCGGTCGGCACCCATCCGCATCACGCCGACGAAGAAGACGGAATTCCTCCGGACGAACTGATCGAACTGACGCGGCATCCCAAGGTCGTGGCACTCGGCGAGGCGGGACTGGACAATTTCTACCAGAACGGCTCGCCCCAGGCGCAGGAGCGCGGCTTTCGTGCACACATCGCCGCTGCGCGGGCGACCGGTCTGCCGCTGGTCATTCATACCCGTGACGCCGATGACGACTGCGGCCGCATCCTCGAAGATGAAATGGCAAAAGGACCGTTTCGCGCCGTGTTGCATTGCTATACCGGCGGCCGTGAGCTGGCGATGAAAGCGATCTCCTTGGGTCTTTCGATTTCGTTCACAGGAATTCTGACCTTCAGGAAATCGCAAATCTTGCGCGATCTCGCGGCCGAGCTTCCGGCCGATCGCATCATGATTGAGACTGACGCGCCCTATCTGGCGCCCGGCAAATTTCGCGGCAAGCGTAACGAGCCGTCCTATGTGGTCGAAATTGCCAAGGTGCTGGGGGAGACCCGCGGGGTCTCTTTCGAGGAGATTTCGCGTCAAACCACCGAGAATTTCTTCCGTCTGTTCAGCAAGGTGCCACCTGCAAAAGAGATGGCATGACGCTGACCCTGACAATTCTCGGCTGCGGATCATCGGCCGGCGTTCCGCGTCCCGCGCTCGGTTGGGGGGCATGCGATCCCAACAACCCGAAAAACCGCCGCCGCCGTTGCTCGTTGCTCGCCGAGCGGGCATCGGGCCACGGTGTCACGCGAATCGTGATCGATACCTCGCCCGATCTGCGCGAGCAGTTGATTGACGCTGACGTCGATCACATCGACGCGGTGTTTCTGACCCATGAGCATGCCGATCAGACTCATGGCATCGACGATCTCCGCTCCGTCGTGATGCATCAGCGCAGGCGCATTCCGGTCTATCTTAGCCAATCGACCGGGAAAGATGTCCTGGTGCGGTTTTCATACTGCTTCGTGTCGCCGCCGGGCAGCGGCTATCCGCCGATCCTGGACCATCACCGAATCGAGGCCGGCGAAAGCCGCACCATCGAAGGGAAGGGCGGTCCGCTTTCGCTCTCTCCGTTTCTTCTCCAGCACGGCAACATACCGGCGCTCGGTTATCGCATCGCCGATGCCGCCTATACGCCGGATGTCAGCGATATCCCGCGCGCGAGCTGGCCTTTCCTGGAAAATCTCGATCTCTGGATTATCGACGGGCTGCGCTATGCCGCACATCCCAGCCACTTCAGCATCAACGACGCGCTGTCATGGATCGAGCGGTTCAAGCCGCGCCGCGCCGTCATCACCAACATGCACAGCGATCTCGATTACGAAGTGCTGCGTCTCAGCCTGCCGCCGAACATCATCCCGGCTTATGACGGGATGCGGCTGACGCTGGAGCCAGTCGGTTGATGCGTCCGCCGGGATTGTGCGCCGTTCAATCCAAATGCGCATCAACGATGATGCCCGGCAAACCACGAAAGAAATGATTGCTGTCGTGGGCTTGCTGCCGGAGAGCAGTTGGTTGCTTGAGGCTCAGTATATAGTCGATTTTGACTTCGCGTTTAGGAGTTCGCGCCCCGGGGCCCTTCACGCCGAAATCGCCTTTGCGACGCTTTATCCGCAAGGGCCCTACATACTAAACCTAGGTATGCTCCTCTCAACCGAATGTAAGATACGGATCAACCTCCGTTCAATTGGTCCGGTCCGGGGGCGAGCCCCACGTCCTTATCAAAGCCAATATCGACGAAGGTGTCGTGCCGGCGGCGCTGTCGAAATATCTGCATTCTCAAACCCGCTGGCTTAACGATCACCGTCTCGTCGACCACAAATCCGGGAATTGATATGTCAAAGCCACGCCTGCAATTGATCCATTGCTCGAACGACATCCCGCCGCGAGCAAAGCACCGGCAGCACGGCCGCAGCTTCCGACCTTTGGTTATTCATGGGGGCGCGCGAGCGAGATCCGCGCCGAGAGAAAGCTCATTGGAAACTGTGCTTAAACTGATCGAGCTGGGTTTTTTAGTCCACCATCTAAATTATCTTGCCTTCTTGGAGGCGAGTCTAACAGCTCTTGAGTTCCACAATTGGACCGATCCTGAGAAGACCAGCTAGATTGACATGGTGCATCCGAAAAGTTCGTTTTTGGCTTCACGCCGCCCCAGGTCCTCACGCGGAAATCGCCTTTGCCGAATTAACCTGATTACGCAGCATGAACTTTTGAATCTTTCCGGTCGAAGTTTTCGGAATAGGTCCGAACACCACGGCCTTCGGCGTCTTGAAACCTGACATCTGGCTGCGGCAAAACGCAATGATCTCGGCTTCGGTCGTGCGTGCGTTATCCTTCAATTCGATGAATGCGCAGGGCACTTCGCCCCACTTTGAATCGGGCTTTGCGACCACGGCTGCGAACAGCACCGCCGGATGCTTGTAAAGCACATCTTCCACCTCGACCGACGAGATGTTTTCGCCGCCGGAAATGATGATGTCCTTGGAACGATCCTTGATGATGATATAGCCATGTTCATCGAGCACGCCGAGATCGCCGGTGTGAAACCAGCCGCCGGCAAAGGCTTCCCTGGTGGCCTTCTCGTTCTTCAGATAGCCCTTCATCACGATATTGCCGCGGAACATCACCTCGCCGACGGTCTCGCCATCGCGCGGCACTTCGCGCATGGTTTCGGGATCGATCACCGTGACGTCTTCCTGCAGCGGGTAGGGCACGCCCTGCCGGCGCTTGAGTTGCGCGCGCTGGTCGGCGGGCAGGTCGTCCCAACCCGGCTGCTCGGCACACACGGACGCCGGGCCATAGACTTCGGTCAGGCCATAGACGTGCGTCAGCTTGATCCCGATGCTCTCGGCGCCTTCAAGAACTGCAACCGGGGGCGCCGCGCCGGCAATCAATCCGACGACAGGCCGAGCGGCTGATTTCTTCGGTGCATCGGCCGCGTTGATCAGCGTGTTATAGACGATCGGCGCCCCACACATATGCGTCACGCCATGCTTGGCAACCAACTCGAAGATCTTGGTGGAATCGACCTTGCGCAGGCAAACGTTAGTGCCCGCCGCCGCCGCAATGGTCCAGGGGAAGCACCAGCCGTTGCAGTGAAACATCGGCAGGGTCCAGAGATAGACCGGATGCTGGCCGAGATTGCCCGCCAGGATATTGCTGACGGCGTTGAGGTAGGCGCCGCGGTGGTGGGTCACCACGCCCTTGGGATTGCCTGTGGTTCCCGAAGTATAGCTGAGCGCGATGGCGTTCCATTCGTCTTCCGGCAGCCGTGCGGCGAAGCCGGGATCGCCTTGCGACAGCGCGTCTTCGTACTCGAGTTCGCCGATCCGCTTTCCGCCAGCGAAAGCTGGATCGTCGACGTCGATCACGAATGGCTTCGGTCCCGTCATCAGTTTAAGCGCCTCCGATGTCACGCCGGCAAATTCCGGGTCGACCAGGAGGACCTTGGCGCCGCCATGATCGAGCTGGAAGGCGATGGAGGAGGCATCGAGCCGGATGTTGAGCGCGTTGAGCACGGCGCCTGCCATCGGGACCGCAAAATGCACTTCGTTCATCGCCGGGACGTTCGGCAGCATCGCCGCGACCGTGTCGCCACTTCCTATATTGCGGTCTGCGAGGTACGACGCGAAGCGCCGGCAGCGTTCATAGGTCTCCGCCCAGGTGAAGACGCGGCCCTCGTAAACGGCGCTGATATGGCTGGGATACACGGCAGCGGTGCGCGCAAGGAAGCTCAACGGCGTCAGCGCCACGTAGTTGGCGGGCGTCTTGTCTAAACCGATATTGTATTGGCTTTGCTTCCCACTCATCGGCCACCTCCCATTTCACGCCGCTTAAAGGCGGCATAATAGCCTACTCGAACGGCCGGGCGAACAGTCCGATGCCCATGGCGAGGATGATGAGCATTGCATAATGGCCAGCACCACGCCCGGCAACAGACCGCCGGACAGCGCCGAGATCGAAACGCCCGTCACCGAACCGATGGTAATCGGGACAAGGCTTGGCGGAATGGCTTCGGTCTGTGCGCGGGTGGCCGCGAGCAGGGCGACGAGATCGCCGGGGCTGGCGCCACGCGGTTTCATTTCCGGAAACAACACCGGCACAGCGGCGGCCATGTGGGAGGCCTTTGAGCCTGTGATATGCCCGACACCAGATACATCGCGCCGACCAGCACGTAATGCAGGCCACCACGCAGAAGCCGCCTACACCGACAAAGAAAATGATCAAATTGACATGCCGAGCGGCCGTAGCCACAGCTGTGCCGATCGGGTTGACTCAGGAGCCAGCCGAAACAGGCAGCGCTCATGCGATGTGGAACGATATTTATCTAACTGTTTGATCTAATTATCAATAAAAATATTCCATAATATACCTTATGCGAATCCGGTATGTAGGCGCAACGAACCGATGTCGTTTCTGGTTGGATCTGAGTCATTCGCGCTCTATTCGAGTCTACCGCAGCCCATGACGAAGGCTTCTTTTGGTTTAGTATGGCGGAACATCCTTTGGAGCTGGGGGTGACATAGGTCGCGGAGGATCGCATGCGCAAGAAGCTCGTCCCTAGCACTGTCGGCGCGGGATCTGGCCAGGAAGGCTCCACCGTTTGGAACG
>WNFR01001758.1_pt1 | contig 24906 bp, 23 predicted proteins | sample 5400221 | NCBI WGS metagenome assembly WNFR01 (sample SAMN13153357, study PRJNA577476) | soil metagenome | isolation source: 40 cm soil under Madrone tree | place: USA:California | collected 2016-06-14 | reverse complement strand
AGACCCAAGCCCTGCCGGGCGATCCTGTGACCCATCCGGTCATGTCCCCGTTCTCATTGATCCCGTGGGCCACCAGCGGCGACTCGGGACGACTCGCCGCCCGCGGTATGTACTCCACCTGGTAACGAATTGACGCGGCGTCCTGCTGGCCACCCGATAATTGTGAAAATTGTAGGTCGCTCGCCTGCGCTCGAACCGATCCTGCCAGGATCAATGCGACAAGGAAAACGACTGCTGATCGAAGATTGAGCCTGTTGCTTTTATTCATGTCGGCACGCTCGCGACTGCGAACTTCACCCGCTACCGGTTAAAAGTTAATCCGCTTTAACTTTTGTCGGGCACGTTTACAGAAAAACCGCCTCCCGCTGCTGGCACGTAGCGCGGAGGCGGTTTTGAATCCGTCTTGTTTTTTTAGGTTACCGAGACGGCAGCGGACTGATCGGCTTCAATAAAACAGCACGGCGTGCTCCCGTGGCTTTAGATAAAGCGCTGGCAACAATCTGCCCATTGTCATTGATCGCAATTGCTGAATTGAGGTGGTACTTTTGCGCCGCCGACCCGATCAGCGTGTTGAGATCTTTCATCACGCCTTGGGACCAGACAAACGCGACCTGCCAAACGGGACTTGTCCCAGGCTGGATCGCTGGATCAGTGTTTGCGTTGGGGCCCGCCGGGAGATAAGTGTAACCCACTACTTGGTCGGCGCTGTTGACGCCCAAAGCAAAGCTTTGATCTTCCAATCGATTGCTCGAGCTGGGCGCCAGCGTGCCGAGATCCTTCATCCCATTGCCGTCGAACCAAAACGCGTGGACGCGACTATCGACGTTGTTGACGGTCGAATATCCAACAACGTGATTGCTGGCATTGATCGACATGCCGTAGCTGAAGCTGCCACCGAGCGTCCCGAGATCGCGCATGCCTATAGCCCCTGCTCTCAATGGGGATGGGCTAAGAAACGCGTGGACGGCTGCGCCGCCGGTAGCACTCGAAGCGAGTTGCGAGTTACCGGTAATGGAACCGGACTCATTGATCGCAAAAGCTTGGGCGTAAGCTCCGCCCAACGTGCCGACATCAACCATGCCCGTGGATTTGCTCCAGAAAAACGCGCGGCCTTTCGGATTGTCCAACTCTGGGCCAGAGAAACCGACCACCTGGTTGAAGCCGTTAATGCCATTCGCGCGGCTGAAGGTTTGCCCGTTCAAAGTTCCCAGATCGATGATCGATCCGTTGGTGAAAAGGGCCGCATGCCGGACGGGGAAATTAGCGCTCGCCGCGGTAACCGCCGAGTCGCCCACCACCAGGCCGGTACTGTTGATACCGAATCCGCGGCTAGTGAGACCGCGAGCGCTTTGGCCTATGTCCTCCATCAGGACTGGGTAAGGATTGTAACGAAACGCGGCCTCACCCGAGGTTTTCGCGCTTGAAGTTCCGGCGACCTGCCCCTGGCCATTGATCGCAGCGGGAACACTTTCTTCCTTGTTAGGAAGAACTCCCAGATCAGTGACGGCGTAGCTGGTCTGCGCGAAGGCATCCGATGCGCCAAGCAGGAAGCAGGCGATCGCAGCCGTCGAGCAAAACCCGGACGTCATTCGTTTAAGTGAATAGTTTAGGATTGTATTGTTCATGTTGGCACTTTCTGGAATGCCAACGCCGTGCGCGATGCGTTTAAAGTTAATCAGCTTTAACTTTGACCCGGCGCGCTTGTTGTCCTCGTGAAGTTATGCCCGCGGCGCGACATCGCGCCAGAGTTCCGGTCTGCGGAAAACGTGCGCAGTCGGAGAACTCAAGGAGTTGAGTGCTTTTCGGTCAGAGATTCGCGAGAGACGACGCGAATGGCTCAAGACCATCAATGTTTGCGACCGTGTCCCGTAGCGAGCGGACGGCTCTTGGAATGTATTCCAGGAAATTCTTGTTTCCTTTGACCAGCCCAAGGAAGCCGTACGCGCCGAGTGCTTGCATCAGACGTTGCATCGCGCAAAGCCGCAACTTGGAATCGAAATCGCCGTCACGCGTCGTCTCGCTTTCGCTCTGCTGCTCGCGATAGTACGTGATCAATTCGGCGCGCTCCGTTTCTGAGAGATCGACGTACGGATCGTAGAGCAACGACGCAAGATCGTACTCCGCCAAACCAGGCCGCATTCCCTGGAAGTCAATCAGATTAGCCCGCCTGTTCTGGATGATAATGTTCTGCGATTGAAAATCGCGGTGGACCAAAACCCTGGGCAAGCTCGCCAGCTGTTTTGGGATCTCACGCAGACGCGAAAGCGCGGCCAGCTCCTTGCGTTTTGATTGCGTTTTGACTCGTCGATCCTGAAATACCGACTGAGGCAATTGTCGAAAAAGTACTTCTGTTCCCATCGGTAAAGCGCAGCGTTAAACTCGGCTGGCAAATGCTCCTTCATTTCCGCGCAGACAGATTCGGGCAGACTGTGAAGCTTCAGAACTTGGTCGATGGCTGATTCATAAAACTCGCGGCGAACGAGCCAGCTCTCCTCGCGATAGCTGTAGAGATCGCGCTCGCCTAAGTCTTCGACCCAGATCAGGCCTTCCGTCGGATCGTGAAAATAAATTTTAGGGACTCGAATGCCGTGGGAGTCGAGGAATTTCGCGATCTGGACGTAGTGCCGATTTTCTTCGCGCTCCAGATTGTATTTAACAAGAATCAATCTCTGGTCCGCATCGCAATGGATCCGATAAAATTTGCGGTCAGAGCCTCCTTTTTCAATTGGCCTGATTTTTATCTCCTCGACGTTCAAACGCGGAAAATGCATTCGCGTTTGTCGGAGAAGCAGCGCCGTTCTCATTGGTTGGATTTAGATGTCAATGTTGCGATGGATTCCGCTGGCTTTTTTTTGGGAGCGGACAATACAACCCTGAAGCTGACTTTGGGAAGCAATTTGTGCGCCTGGCCACAAAATTGTGTCTTCGAGGATGGCTTCCGCGCCGACGCGGCAATCCTCTCCGACAACTGAGCAACCGCGCAACTGCGCGCTGGAATCAACAATCGCTGATCTGGCTATCCGCTCAGGCCAGTCCTGTATTTTGACGTAATATGGTTTCCAATTGTCCCGCAAGATTCCGCGGTGCACGTCGAGATATTGCGTGCGCGAACCTATGTTGAACCATTTTCCGTCGTTCATCACAAGGCCGCCGATCTGACCACCCTGGCCTATCCAATCAGCAATGATCGGAATGAATGAGAGCTTTTTGTGCGGCGGAATTCGCTGGAATATCGCCGAATTCCAAACAGCGATGTTAGCGAAATCGAGATTTCCGGCGACACCGTAGCGATTCGCGATATCGACAACGCGATCGTCCCGCAAAGCCACATCCGAACCTAAGCCGGTCTCACGCAATGCAAGAGTTACGTCGTTGCGGCGGCGAAAATGTTCCTCGATCAAAGGTTCCAGATTGACATCAGTCAAAATATCGCCGCTGTAGGTAAGAAATGGATCGGTGCCGAGCTCGCGTTCTGCGTTCTTGATGCCGCCGCCGGTCTCCAGCAGTTCTGGTTCGTGAATAAGCGTGATCGAACCGCCGGCATAGTCGCTCCGATCGAAAAAGCTTTGAAATAATTCGGGACGCCCGTGCGTGTTGATCACAAACTGGTTCACTCCCGCACCAATCAAGTGATCGAGCGCGAAAGTGATGAGCGGCTTTTGAAAAATCGGAATGAGCGGCTTTGGCAGTTCGTCTGTTAACGGCCGCAGCCGGTTGCCGCGGCCGGCGGCTAAAACGAATGCCTGTTGAATTTTATCCACCAGCAAAAAAAAGAGATTTCTCGACTTCGTGCGAAACGACAAAACCCGGTAGGCGGTGCTCGTTATTTCAAATAGAGCGTGCGCGTACCGAAGTCGATAATGCCATGGTGACGCCTCAGCGTTTCTGCGCCGAGCAGACCGGCGACGGGCGGGGAACCTTCCAATAGCCCGTCGTGAATCAATCCTTCGAGATCAATGACGCCAACGTCCTTGCCAAAAATATCTACCGAGCCTACCGAAAGTTTGCGAATATTTGCGACGCGCACGCCGCGCTCTTTCAAATTGACAGCTGACGAACTATAGGGTGTTTCATGAGTAGCAATTCGCATTCGCCGAACGAATGACCGATGCAAGAGCGTGGTGAACGAACCCGTATCGACCATCAGTCTGGCAGCTTTTCCGTTAACCGAACCATTAACATACAGGTTGTAACCATCGCTGACTTGAATTGGAACGGCCCGCAATCCGCGCCGATTGAAACCAGGAAAACTGCCGAGCACGGACGGATCGGTCTTAAGAATTAGCAACTGCCGCTCACAATCCAGCACCGCTTGCGTCGGGAAAAGAATGTCCGCGCCGATGATCCCGTCGATCTCTTGTTCATGAGCGAATCGCGCGGCGCGAGCGGAGTAGCCGAGATCGACAGTAACCACTGGCTGATCGACCAAAGCCAGCGCTCCGATTCTCAACTCACGCGCGATCGTAACGTTGTTGAACCCTCCGTTTATCTGAACACGCGCGGGTAGATTTGATTCCGCTGTGGCTGGCTTCAGCCGAAAATATTCGCGACGATTCAAAGCGATTGCACTTACCGGCGCACCGCTGTCGACTGTGAGCCACGCCGCTTTGCCGTTAATAAAAGCGCGCACGAGCAAATGATTTTGTCGCGAGCGCACTAGCGGGAGCGCCTCAAACTGTGTGCTTCCGCGCGCGTCAGCGCCCTGCGGGGCCGCAGTCAATTCGAGTACGAGCGCGACAGCAGCGCACGCGATCGCGAGAGACTTCCGCACGAAGGACAGGTGATTTGAAATCATCGCGCGGCGGAGATTACACGGTTCCTTTCTACGCGTAAACCATTTTTCCATTTACAATTGGTCGAGCAATCAAAAGCCATCAAACGGACTTTTTTGCCATTGCACGACACAGCCGAGTGATGATTAACTCTGCGGCATCCAACCAGCCGTCTATGACCAGCGCGATCACCGAAGCCCCTGTAGCTGAGCAAAAATTGGTCAGGGGACTTGGCTTGCTCGACTCAACCATGCTCGTGGCTGGTTCGATGATTGGCTCTGGAATTTTCATTGTTTCGTCGATCATCGCCAGGCAGGTCGGCGCGCCGGGTTGGCTGCTCGTGGTTTGGCTCGTCACCGGTTTGCTTACGCTGACGGCCGCGCTTTCGTACGGTGAGCTCGCAGCAATGATGCCGAAAGCCGGCGGTCAATACGTATATCTCCGCGAAGCTTTTTCGCCGCTGTGGGGATTCCTTTACGGCTGGACCCTTTTCCTTGTCATTCAGACCGGGACGATCGCGGCCGTCGCAGTCGGATTTGGGCGCTACATGGGCGTGCTTGTCCCATGGGTGTCTGAGAGCAACTACATCATCGCACCGATCCGTTTCGGCAGCTGGTTTTCTGGCTATGCCGTTTCACTTTCTACCGCACAGCTGATCGGTCTCGCGCTCATCGCATTTCTGACGTTCACAAACACGCGCGGGCTGGAAGTTGGCAAACTGATCCAAAATGTCTTCACCACAGCAAAAACTGGCGCGCTGATCGCGCTTATTGTGCTCGGTATAATTGTCGGGCTCAGATCTGGTGCCGGCGCGGAAAACTTCAGAGACTTCTGGAGCGTGCGCGGTAACTTGCAGGATGTCGGTGCGGGCTTAACCGCTGCGGCCGCCTTCGGCCTCTTCGTCGGAATTTGCGTGGCGCAAACAAATTCGCTTTTCTCCGCCGACGCGTGGAACAACATCACGTTCACGGCGGGCGAGGTGGTCAACCCGCGGCGCAACGTGCCGCTCTCACTCGCTTTCGGCACGTTTCTCGTGATTGGCCTTTATCTACTCGCAAACGTCGCCTACCTCGCCACGCTGCCTTTTACCGCGATTCAAAATGCGCCTAGCGACCGTGTTGCTTCGGAGACGGCAAACGTAATTTTTCCAGGCGCCGGCGCGACCATCATGGCTGTGGCCATCATGATCTCAACCTTTGGATGCAATAACGGCCTTATTCTTGCGGGGGCGCGCGCGTATTACGCCATGGCGCGCGACGGCTTGTTCTTCCGAGCGGTTGGTGAGCTGAACAAGTTCCGCGTGCCAGCCTGGGGTTTGGTATTCCAAGGCGTCTGGGCTGGCGCGCTCGTCCTGCCGCGCACGGTTAAGACCGATGCCGCCGGAGCCGTGACCGGCTATGGCAATCTTTACGGCAATCTGCTGGACTATGTCATTTCGGCCGCGCTCATCTTTTACATTCTGACGATCATCGGCATTTTCTTGCTCCGTCGAAAACAGCCAGACGTTGAACGACCCTACCGCGCGTTCGGTTATCCAATCGTGCCTGCTCTGTACGTCGTCGGCGCGACCGTGATTCTCGTGGTGCTCTTCATGTATCAGACGGCGACCACCTGGCCGGGCTTGATGATCGTCCTGACTGGCGTGCCCGTGTATTTTCTGTGGGAATTTCGGCGTAAAAGATCACGGATAGCTTGACTTGCTTGGCTCATCCCGATTAGCACAACCAAAATAACTTCGCTCATGAACTTGCTTCGTCGAAAAAGCGTCACCCAACTTCAAGCTGATGCGCTGACGGATCAGCGTTTGAAACGCGCACTCGGAGCGACCAACCTTACTGCGCTCGGTATCGGTGCGATCATTGGCACCGGCATTTTCGTGCTCACGGGTACGGTCGCTGCGCAGAACGCGGGGCCGGCGGTGATTTTATCGTTCGTGCTGGCAGGCGTAGCGTCGATTTTTGCGGCGCTCTGCTACAGCGAGTTCGCATCCCTGGTGCCGATGGCTGGCAGCGCGTACACCTACGGCTACGCTACGCTCGGCGAAGTTTTCGCGTGGATCATCGGCTGGGACTTGATTTTGGAGTATGCCCTGGGAGCGGTCACGGTTTCTATCGGCTGGTCCGGCTACGTCGTCTCGTTTCTGCGCGACATCGGCATCCACATCCCGGCCGAATTATCCGCGGCGCGCGGGACGCTTATCACGCTTGCAGACGGAACACAGGTGACGGCCATCTTTAATCTGCCGGCGGTCATCATCATCGGTATCGTCACGCTGCTTCTGGTGATTGGCATCCGCGAATCCGCGACGGTCAACAACGTTATTGTGTTTGTTAAAGTGGCGGTGGTGCTGCTATTCATCATCGGCGCGGCTTACGCGGTGAATCCCGCGAATTGGCATCCATTTATCCCGCCAAACACCGGCGTACGAGGTCAGTTTGGCTGGACCGGCGTCATGCAAGGAGCCTCGATTGTGTTCTTTGCTTACATCGGTTTCGATGCTGTCAGCACGGCGGCGCAGGAAGCAAAAAATCCCCAGCGCGACATGCCGATCGGCATCATCGGCTCGCTGTTGATTTGCACGGTGCTTTACATTCTGGTCTCCGCCGTCGCGACGGGTGTAGTGTCATACCGTGACTTGAATGTCCCTGATCCGATCGCGGTCGCGGCGGATCACGCCGGGCTTGGCTGGATGTCCTCACTAATCAAGCTTGGCGCTATCGCGGGCCTCAGCTCTGTCATTCTGGTGATGCTCTTGGGTCAGTCGCGGATTTTTTGGACAATGGCTGACGACGGCTTGCTTCCGGAGTTTGTGAGCAGAATTCACCCAAAATTCCAGACGCCATGGATCACGACGATAGTGACTGGTGTGGTCGTGGCATTCTTCGCTGCGATCTTGCCGATCCGCGATGCCGCGAGCCTCGTTTCCATCGGCACGCTGCTGGCTTTTGTCATTGTCTCAATTGGAGTGCTAGTGCTGCGGGTCCGCGAGCCGGAGTTGCCGCGCAGATTCAAGGCGCCGACGGTGTGGTTCGTCGCCCCCATGGGCGCACTGTCTGCGTTGTCTCTGATGGCCTCGCTACCATGGCGAACGTGGGAACGGCTCATCATCTGGTTCGTCATCGGCATGCTTGTTTATTTCTTCTACGGCATCCGGCGCAGCAAACTGGCTCAGCCGCGCATCTAGCCGAATACATGTAGAGTCTGCAGAGAAGCTCCGTCGACTTAATAAGACAACAACTCACGATCCGGCTGAATCCCGGTCGGGTGCGAATCCATGCGATGGGCTCCTAGATCCGAAACAGGGAAGCACGCTGGCGCGCCGCGCGAGCTTTTCGCAATCGGCCTGATCAAAGAGACGGCGTGCCGTCGCGATCTCGGACAATGAAACGTTCAAGATCTTTTTTTCTTCTGGGTTTAGACCGTTTGGCTCTTCACTGCTCAAAGCACGCTCTTGAAATCGCGCGATAACTGTTGCCAACGCAGCATCGCTCGCTGGTCCGAACAAATCCACAAGCTGTTGAAAACTGACGTGGAACGGAATCATGGCAATATCCATGTCGCTGGTCTCGCCACCCTCGTAACGCGGCATCAGGATCTCATTCGACATCGCGACTGAATTCCAGACGTCGGCAGGTTGGTAGTACCCGATCCCGACGCGATAGGAACCGAGCGGGTCCGATATTGTGACGTAATGCATCGCGGCCATCGCTTCCACTGCGACGCTTTTTTCCAAGCCGTCTAACCGATAAAGTCGTAGATGAACCTGTCGATCCCGTGGCATCCCTTTTTCAAACACGGAGTGCCAATCGATGTTCCAGCTAACGAAGATGGTCCGCGGGTCCCGCGCGATCGCGAATAGAGCTGGCCGATCGTAGACGTGCGGTAGGTCTAGATTATCTTTGACATCGTGGAATCGGCCGTCTGCGGCAACTTGCACCACGGGTTTCCTGCAAATCCGAAAACCCTCGCGAGCCGTCAAAGTTCGCGCGTTGTGGTCTGTTTTTCTTTCGGTCACTTTTCACAAGCTCTGCGCAAATCGGTGAAAGGCCAACTCCGAAGATTCAATATAAGCGAATTTTTTTCGCAGTTCGGTTTTGGAATTCTTCGTCAGCTCCCTAGCGTTAAGCCTACACGAGCATGAGTTTAAAGATCGTAGATCTTGAGGAGGTTTCTGACCGCTGCGACAGGCTGCGTGCTGCTGGTAAGAAGCTGGTCGCGACGAATGGGTGTTTCGATCTTCTCCACGTCGGGCATGTGCGGTATTTGCAAGCTGCGCGGGCACTCGGGGATTTCCTGGTAGTCGGCTTAAATGCCGATCGTTCGGTGCGCGAGTTGAAGGGAACTGGGCGTCCCCTGACAACGGAGAACGATCGCGCGGAGCTTATTGCGGCTTTGCAGTGCGTAGATCTGGTCACGGTTTTTCCACAGCTGCGAGCGACGCAGTTTATTGCCGCCGTCAGGCCTGCCATTTATGTGAAAGGTGGCGATTACAGCCGCGAAACGTTGGACGAAGAGGAGCGCGCAATGCTAAAGGATATCGGCGCGGAGGTCCGCCTCGTTCCATTTCAGACAGGCTATTCGACTACGCGGCTAATCGAGCAAATATGCAAAACGAGGCATTGAAGCTGTGCTGGTCGCAATTCGCTCCCAGTAGGTGAATAACCACAGTCACTAAGTGAAACGGTTACCAATTGGAATTCTCGGATCAGGAAAAGGAAGTAACTGCCGGGCGATTCTCGAGCGCATTCGCTCCGGCGACCTTGCCGCTGAAGCGCGTGTGGTGATTTCGGATGTGCTGGACGCGCCGATCCTGGACATAGCGCGAGAGTTTTCCGTTGCGAATGCTTATCTGCCACCCGGTCAATTTCGCACGCGGCTCCAGCCGGAAACAGAAGAGGAACTTGTGAAAATGTTGCTCGAAGCCGGCGTTCATCTTGTAGTGCTCGCCGGTTTCATGCGGGTATTGCACGCGCCGATGCTCCGGGCGTTCCCGCAGCGCATTATCAACATCCACCCGTCGCTTTTGCCAAAATTTGCAGGACTGGAAGCGTGGAAACAAGCTCTCGCAGCCGGCGAAACTGTGACGGGCTGCACGGTGCATTATGTCGATGAGAAAATTGATCATGGGCGAATCATCGCTCAAAAGGAGATAGCGATCTTGCCTGACGATACGCCCGAAAGTCTCCATGCCCGGATTCAAATGGCTGAACACGAGATGTACCCGGCGGCGATCGCTGAATTTTGTCAGAAATACGCCGCAGCAAATCTGTAATTGGTGAGACGGTACAGTGGAGAGTTTGTAAATCGCTACATTACAATCGTTCCGCCGTTTGCTCGCGCCTCAGTAATTCTTCCAGCGCGACTGTCGGTTTCTTCTGCTCGTACAGCACTGCGTACACCTGATCGATGATAGGCGTGGCGATGTTCAATCGCCATGCGCATTCCCACGCGCTTCGGGCGGTTGGAATGCCTTCGGCCACCGCTTTCATCGACGCGCTAATCTGAGCGGCTGATTCGCCACAGCCCAGACGTTTACCGACAGCATGATTGCGGCTGCGCTCACTGTAGCAGGTCAAGATCAGATCGCCCGCGCCACTCAACCCATAAAAGGTATTGGCGTTTCCGCCCATGCCAACCCCTAGGCGGACCAGCTCGGTCAATGATCGAGTGACCAACGCGGCTTTCGAATTGTCGCCTAGTTTAAGACCATCGCTAATTCCCGCTGCAACAGCGAAGACATTCTTCAACGCGCCGCCCAGTTCGATAGAAATGACGTCTTGGCTGGTGTAAATGCGAAACCGCGAACTGCCTAGTATGCCTTGCAAACTCGCCGCGCAATTCACGTCATCGCAGCCAATAACCGTGGCGGTGGGGAGGTGTTGCGCGACTTCTACGGCGAGGTTCGGGCCTGATAAGACCGCGATTCTGTGGCCGGGGAAAACTTCGTGCACGATTTGGCTCATTCGCATACCAGTCATGTGCTCGATCCCTTTGGTACAACTCAGGAATACGGCCCGCGGATTAGCAATAAATTCTCGTAGGCGGGTGGCGATCTCGCGCAATGCAGTTGATGGCGTAACAAAAACGATAAGATCCGCCCCGGCGCAATCGCCCAGCTCGGACGTGACCTCGACTGATTGAGGCAATTTGACTCCAGGAAGGTAGTCGCCGTTTTCCCGCGTCTCTTCCATGCGAACGACCCGCGCGGCGTTGTGACTCCAGAGAGAAATTTGCTGCCCGCTTTTTCCCCATAGCCATGCTAACGCCGTTCCCCAAGCACCCGCACCCAAGATTGCCGTTTTATTGATCTTCACTTGCGGGTAAAGCGTGGTTCCGTGCCGCGCACTAGTCGGGAAAGATTTGAATGGTGCCGCCAAATGACAATTGCCGCGATACAAAGCGACGAGTAAAACAACGCTTTCCCATAGCTCTGATTTAGTCGAGTCAGAATCGCGATTACGAACGGCAGCGCGAGGGCAGCTGTCACCGACGCTACCGAGACATAGCGCGTCAACCAGAACACTAAGATCCAAATGCCGAGACCAATCAGCATCGCGAGCGGCATGAGCCCGAAAAGCGCGCCGGCAGAAGTCGCAATGCCCTTTCCGCCTCGGAACTTCAGCCACAGCGGAAAACAGTGGCCGATCACGCTAGAGACCGCCGCAAGGATTCCAAAAACCTCAGGCGAACCCCATTCCGGCTGCACGCGCGTTGCAATCAGCACCGAGATTTCTACCGCGCCTAGGCCCTTCAGGAAGTCCAAGAAAAATACTGGATAGCCATATAACTTTCCGAGGACGCGCACAACATTTGTCGCACCGATGTTACCGCTCCCAGTCTTCCGAATGTCGATTCCCGCGACCCGGCCAGCCAAGTATCCGAAAGGGATCGATCCTAACAAGTAACTAACGACGAATACGGCGGCCAACGTCAGCATTAGGTAGTGGTAATCAACTGGTCTTTACGCGGGCTTGTTATACATTAAGTCATTCTTAGACAGCCATATAGATATAATTGCAACATCTGCTGGAGTAATCCCGCTTATACGGCCGGCCTGACCAAGTGAAGTTGGACGAAAAGCTGCTAGTTTCTGTCGCGTCTCGGAGCGGAGCCCTTTGATCTTACCATAATCAAGCCCATCCGGAATTACTTGCTGGTGTCTGCATTCGAGCTGTCGATTTTGTCGGGATTGCCGAGACGAATACCCCTCATACTTCAAATCGGTTTCAATGAGTTCCCAAATCGAAACTGGTACACAGGAAAGAATATCGAGAGGCAAATTCTGCACGCTAAAATCCGGCCTTTTGAACAATTGAGAAATCGGAACGCCTTGAATTTTCGTTCCGATAGCGGCGGATCGGGCTTTGTCCAAAAGGCTCATCTTCTTCTGGAAACGGGCATAGCGCTCTTTGCTTGTTAAGCCGACGTCAAACGCCCGTTGGGTCAAGCGCTGATCCGCGTTATCGTGCCGCAACAGGAGCCGATCCTCAGCCCGGCTTGTAAACATTCGATATGGCTCCTCGGTTCCTTTCGTGACCAGATCGTCAATAAGGACGGCGGTATAAGCCTCTCTCCTGTGTAGGACAAAGGGTGAACGGCCTTGAACTTTCAAAGCCGCATTGGTTCCAGCGACCAAGCCTTGGGCCGCTGCCTCTTCATACCCCGAGGTGCCGTTGACTTGTCCTGCAAAATAGAGCCCGCTAACTAGCTTGGTTTCCAATGTCGGGAAAAGCTGGGTCGGCGGGAAATAATCGTATTCGACAGCGTAGCCCGGCCGCATAATCTCCGCGTGCTCCAACCCTGGAATCGTGTGGACCAGTTCGAGTTGAACATCGTATGGGAGGCTTGTGGAGATCCCGTTAACATAATACTCGTGGGTATGTCGGCCTTCGGGTTCGAGGAAGATTTGATGCGACGCTTTGTCTGCAAATTTTACAATCTTATCTTCGATTGATGGACAATAACGTGGTCCCGTGCCTTTTATCCGTCCTGCATAAAGTGGGGATCGGTGAAGATTTGTGCGGACGATTTCGTGCGTCTTGGCGGTCGTAGCGGTTATCCAGCAGGGAAGTTGTTCCACGTGGAACTTGTCGCCGCGAAATGAGTTTAAAGTGAAGATCTCACCTTGGCGTTCACTGAGTTCTTCTGCTGCAAAGGCAAAAGTCGGAGGAGGGTCGTCACCGAGTTGAATCGTGCAGCGCGAAAAATCGATCGAGCGACCATTTAATCTGCAAGGCGTACCGGTTTTGAATCGCCCTACTTCGAAGCCAAGCTGGCGAAGGCTCTCGCTCAGACTCGAGCTGACGTCAGCCATGCGACCGCCTGGTTTGCTACTGTCACCTACGTGCAAAAGACCACGCAAAAATGTTCCAGAAGTGATTACAATGCTACGGCTAGCGACTCTCAGGCCTAGATCGGTCTCAATTCCTACGACTCTGCCGTTCTCCACGCCAATCCGCGAAACGGTTGCTTGTTTGACGTCGAGATTGTGTGTGGCTTCCAAGACCGCCTTCATTCTGAACTGGTAGGCTTTCTTGTCGCATTGGACGCGTGGGGCCCGAACAGATGGACCTTTAGTTCGATTGAGGAGGCGGAACTGAATTCCCGTGGCGTCAGCATTCAGCCCCATAGCCCCTCCCATAGCATCGATCTCCCGAACGATGTGCCCCTTGGCTAGTCCTCCGATCGCCGGATTACAGGACATCTGACCAATCGTGTCCAGGTTCTGGGTTAGCATCAGCGTGCGACAACCGATCCGGGCCGACGCCAGTGCCGCCTCAATTCCGGCATGCCCGCTACCGACCACTAGCACGTCATAGATTGTGGGCAAAGTAAACGTCGAATGCATAAACTGTTTATGATTAAGCTCTTACTTTATGAGTATCTTGGATTGAATGTCCTTTGCCTCTCTTCCGCCCTCGATCTCGGCCGAGGCCGAGGCGTGCGACGTTTGAATTGCCTTATACGCCACGCGGCCTAACACAATAAAGAGCAATACCGTCGTCACAAACACGCCTCCCCAAATCCAGTATTCGATAATTCGCGGGTAATTTTCACCGCGCATTATACGCACTGCAAGTTGCCCGAGTGTCCCAACGTAAACGTACAAAAACAGCCCGGGAAGCCGTCCCATTGCTGCCCATAACATGTAGGAACCAAATCGAATTCGTGTCAGGCCATAGAAGTAATTCAGCAGGCTCGTAGGGAAAAGCGGGTGCAACTGACTCAACAGAATGATTTTCCAACTCTCGCGTTCGACGGCAGGCCCCAGTGCGCGCAACGTCGGATTACCCGACAGTTTTTGGCGAAACCAGCGCCCCGCTATCGACCGACTTAGCGCAAAGGAAATTGCGGTGCTGATGATGTTGCCTGCAAACACTATCAAAAATCCCCACCACAAGCCGAAGAAAAAACCGCCTCCGACAGCGAGGATTCCGCCTGGAAGCAGAAGGACATTACAAGCTGCGAAAAGTAATGGGTAGCAAATCGCGGCCCACGTGCCCAAGCTCATCACACGCTGTTGCAGCGCCTCGATCAAATCCACAACCGGGAAAAAGCGCGAGAGCGCGATGATCAGAGCAATCGCCGTGACTAGCGCAGCAGCCTGCCAGTAAAGCGAGCGGTGAACCCGTAGCATGTCGAAATTTTGCGCGCGTCATCGACTTTGCGCAAATTTCTCCAGTTCAGTCGTTTTTGTCTCGTTATAGAGAAACAACCAAAATGCGCACAGGCGCGCCCCTTCCGAATGTGCCAGGGATTACCGTTTCGAACTAAACGGTTGAAGCTTGTGCGTTCCGATGACCAGGAAAACCGAGGCTATCGAAAATTACACGCGTGGCGTCCGAGCGGTTGAGCGTGTAGAAATGAATACCCGCTACGTCATTATCGAGAAGATCCTGACATTGTTCTAATGCATAATGAATGCCGACGCGTCTGACTGCTTCGGGATCGTTTTGGCAACGCCGTAGCGCGCCCAGAAGTCTCGCGGGAAACCGCGCGCCGCCCGCCAGCTCGGCGATGCGTTCAAATCCGCTGGTGGACGTGATCGGCATGATCCCAGCGATAATGGGGATGTGAATATCGTTCAGTGCACAACGTTCCCGGAAATCGACAAAGTCGCGATTATCAAAAAATAGCTGGGTGACGATGTAGTCGGCGCCGGCGTCCACTTTTGCTTTGAAGTGGTCCATTTCGACTAATCGATTCGGTGTAGCAGGATGTCCTTCGGGGAAACCGGCCACTCCAATCCCGAAACCGCGGTGGTCCGGATGCGCGCCGGACTCATTGAATCTGCGAATGAATTTGACCAAATCGATTGCATGCTGGAACGAGTCCCGTGATTTATCGTAAGCAACTCCATCCGGCCTATCGCCGCCGAGCGCGAGAATATTTCCAATGGCCGACTTGGCGTATCGAAGCAGAATCGCTTCGATCTCCCCTTCGTTGTGACAGACGCAGGTGAGGTGAGGGACAGGGTCGAGCTTTGTTGTGTGTTGAATGCGTTCAACAAGATCGTGAGTTAAATCACGCGTTGACCCGCCGGCCCCGTAAGTCACACTGACGAAGTGCGGCATGTACGATTCGAGGTCGCGGATCGTTTGGTAGAGAGTCTCGGCCGCCGCCGCTGTTTTCGGAGGAAAGAACTCGAATGAAAACGTGGGAGAATTCCCGCGCATAATATCGGTGATGTGCATGACTCAGCGCCTACCTTCGTTCCTGCCGCGACTTTCGGTCAACCCAACCGAAGCAACTCACGGAACAATTGCAAACACTCGCGCTGGAAAGCCCGATCCGTTCTTTGGTTTCGGAAAACTCACTACGACAATAGCGCCAGCCTCGGGGACCTGATCTAAATTTGTCAACAATTCGATCTGATAGTGGTTGGTGCTCAGGATATAAGTTTCCAGCGAGTAATCGTCTTTGCTCGTAGCGATTCCCGGATCAGTGTCAGTTGTCTCGTGGCCTGAAGCAGTGATCTTTCGTTCGCCGTAGAGGTATTTCAGAGCTGACAGACTCCATCCGGGATAATGCGCCACGCCCTTTGCATCCTTGTTTTCCATTTTTGCTGCGTCGGGCCAGCGTTTCGACCAATCCGTGCGCATCGCTACAAATGCTCTGACCGGAATTTGGCCGTGACCTTTTTCCCACTTCTTTACACGTTCGAGTGACAACTGTAATCCGCATTGTTCGCGCACTCTTCGTGTACATCGATAACGACCAGCGGCAGGATCATTTCTTTTGGGTCAATCTGATCAACTGTGCGCAGGCCTTTCACAAAATGCGCCGGCGGATCAACATGCGTTCCCCATTGACCGACGTGCATAAACACTTCTGAGAAGAAGCCAGAACCCAGCGTGTCCGGGCGCTTGTCGTACCAATAGATAGTCTTTCGGGTTTCGTCCGGAAACCCTGGCCAACGCGGAATCCCGGGGGAAAAGTCATGGGTGAGATCTACGTATTTTTTGGAAGCAAGTAGTTTCTGGACATTCCAAAGTGTAGGCAGCTCGCCCGCACTTGCGGCATAAGCACTTACGGTGACGCCGAGCGCGATTACTCCGACGGAACGACAAGTTCTAAAAAACATTTTTCTTGTGTTAAATCAGATCGTAGCAACACGCCAACAACTATTAATATCTATGAACAAGTCCCATGCTTGCGGCAGAATCTAGGATCTGTCGGCCAAGGCACAGGTCTTACTAACAGGTCGTGCATGATGCGGCACTCCACGATATTCGGAACAGTTATTCGCACTATGAAGAATAAGAAGTAAAAGGAATTTCGCGAAAGATCATTCATCTCTGTTTGTGAAAAACTTTATCGCCAATGAATGAAAGCATTCCGTTGCCTCGATCCAACTGTTCCAGGTGAAAATGCGCGTGGATTCTGCGCCTTGGCGGTGATGACTAAAGCGCCACAGGCAGGACAAGTAAAAACGCGTCTCGTTCCACCGCTCACCCCAAATGAAGCCGCAGAGTTGAACAAATGTTTTCTGCGCGACACAACAGCTGCGATTTCACAAATCTGTAATTGTCGCCCTGTGGGTGGTGCGGAAGAGGCTGGAACAAACGCATGCGGAGTCGCCGTTTACACGCCCATTGGTGCCGAGTCGGCTTACGTCGATATCTTGCCGGCTGATTTCGTTCTGCTGCCGCAACGCGGCGAAAGCTTTGGCGAGCGCCTTTATTTTGCTACGCTTGATCTCTTCAAATGCGGTTTCGAATGTGTGTGCCTGATCGATTCTGACAGTCCGACCGTGCCAGCGAAAAATTTTGCGCGAGCAGTAAAACTCCTACAACGCCCGGGAGAGCGCATTGTTCTCGGCCCGAGTGCCGATGGTGGCTACTACCTGATTGGCCTCAAGAAGCCGCACAGGGAAGTGTTCGAGCGAATTGATTGGAGCACAGAACGTGTGCTGGACCAGACCGTGCGGCGCGCTGCAGAGAGTGGCCTAGAAGTAGAACTTCTGCCCACGGGATACGATATCGACGATGCCGCAGCGCTGCGGCGTCTATGCGATGAATTGCTCGGCCAAAATATGCGCCGTAGCGTTGCGCCAAATACGCGGAAATTCATCGCGCGCATAGCCGCGCAAAACAGATTGTAGGGCAGGCGCTCCGCCTGCCGATGCTGGAATCGGAAACCCGCTGCGGTTGCCCTACGATGGACGAAACGGTAGCCTCCGACCGCATGGCCAGGAACGCGAAACGTGCATTAGTCACCGGCGGAGCGGGTCTAATCGGCTCGCACGTTGTCGATCTTCTCGTGCGCGAAGGCTGGCAGGTGCGCGCGTTGGACAATCTCGAGCCGCAAACCCATCGCCGCGGAAAACCGTCGTGGATCAACGAAAAGGTGGAACTCATCGAGGCTGATTTACGCGATCGCGATGCAATCACAGCCGCGCTCGACAACATAGACATCGTTTTTCATCAGGCCGCTTACGGCGGTTACATGCCGGAGATCGCGAAATTCGTGCATGTGAATTCGCTTGGCACTGCACAGATGCTCGAAGTCATCCGCGAGAAAAAGTTTCCGATCAAAAAGATCGTCGTTGCGAGCTCGCAGGCCGTTTACAGCGAAGGCGCCGGCGAATGTCCGAAACATGGTTTGGTTTTTCCGAGCGTGCGACCGATCGAGCAATTGCTGCGTGGCGACTGGGAAGTGCACTGCTCGATTTGCGGCGCGACCACAAAAAGCGTCCCCACCCCTGAGAACGCGCCGGTCGGTGGCGAGACGGTTTACGGCTTGACGAAAGTCGATCAAGAGCGGCTCGTGCTGCTCTGGGGAAAACAGGTCGGTATTCCCACGGTTGCGTTGCGTTACTCCTGCACGTTCGGACCGCGCCAATCTATTTTCAATCCTTACACTGGCGTGATTGCGATTTTCTGCACGCGCTTGCTGAACAATTTGCCGCCGGTGCTTTACGAAGATGGCAAGCAGACGCGCGATTTTTCATTTGTGGAAGACATCGCCCGCGCAAACCTGCTCGCAACGGAAACCGACAAGCTCAACGGATTGGCCGTGAACATCGGCAGTGGACGCGGCATACCGATTCACGAAATCGCCGAACAGCTTTCCGATATCCTAAAAATCGACATTGCGCCCGAGATCAACGGCGAATTTCGCCCCGGCGAAATGCGTCATCTGACCAGCGACACCAGACTCGCACGATCCGCAGGCTACAAACCAACTGTAGATCTCACCGAAGGCATTGCCCGTTACATCGATTGGATCCGCGCCCAATCAGACATTCGCGATTATTTCAGTGAGGCGAGCGAAATTTTGAAGAACAAGGGCCTCGTTCACCGGGTAGCGCGATGAATATCGCTACGCGAATTCCGGATTTCCACGCGTCTGTTCTCGATCACGCGCGCAAGGATTTTCCGTTGCTGGATGCGAGCATGACGGTGGGCGAAGCGCTAGACCGCATCCGGCGCGAGGGCGTCGGCGAACGCGTGATTTACTTTTACGCGGTCGATGAGCAGAAACGGCTCGTTGGCGTAGTGCCCACGCGCCGCTTGCTGACCGCGCCGCTGGAAACGCCATTGGGTGAGATCATGGTGCCGCGTGTTGTGGCTGTTCCCGCGACCGCCACTGTCCTCGACGCGTGCGAATTTTTCGTGCTGTACAAATTTCTCGCCTTTCCTGTGGTGGACGAACAACGCCGCGTCGTAGGCGTCATCGACGCGAACCTTTTCGCCGAAGAAATTTTGGAGGCGGGCGAGAGCGAGGATCGATATCGCTCCGTTGCAGTGCCGAGCCCGGAATTTTTTGAGGCGCTCGGGTTTCGCCTTGAACAAATTCGAGGCGCGTCGCCGTGGCGTGTTTTTCGATTCCGTTTTCCGTGGCTGCTCGTCACGGTGACGGGTGGCACGCTCTCGGCGATTCTGGCAGGCTTTTTTCAAGCGACTCTCGCCCGGAGTCTGCTGCTCGCGTTTTTTCTCACGATGGTGCTCGGGCTGAACGAAAGCGTTAGCGCGCAATCCATGAGCGTAACGATTCACGCCTTGCGCTCAGTCACCGTCACCTGGAGCTGGCTCGCGGCTGCATTCCGTCGCGAAGTGGCAACTGCACTGCTTCTCGGCCTGGCATGCGGCTTGGTCGTAGTCGTCATTGCGTGGTTCTGGAGCAATGATTTCCGCGCCGCGTTTGTTATCGGTGGTACGATCGCGCTTTCGCTCGTGACGGCGTGCGTGCTCGGCCTTGGCGTGCCCTCGCTTCTGCATCGGCTCAAGCTCGACCCGAAAATTGCCGCCGGCCCGGTTACACTCGCATTAGCCGATTTTGTCGCGCTGGTGATTTACTTCACGGCTGCATGGCTGGCTTTACGATGAGCAACGTGTCGGTCGGATTTCCAGGCGTCGGTTATCGATCACGCGCGGTACGTTGATAGGTTTGTAAACGACGCACATAGCCTCGAAAGCCGAAGCTGTTGCGCCGAGCACAGTGGGCGCTGCACGGCCCGGGTTGACAATGTTCGCCTCGGGTGGAGGTAAAAAAGCGGAGAGCGACCTATGATTACTCCCACTCGACTCTCTTACGGTGTGCTTGCCGCGACGATTATTCTAGCGGGTCTTCTGCATCTGGGAGCGCCACTGCTGGTCGTTTTGTTTTCCTATTTTGCATTACGGCAGCTCTATTTTGTGACGAAAAGAAAATGGCTCGCTTTGATCTTCTTTGCGATCGTTGTGGCTGGGATTGCCGCGGCAGCGGCGTACTTCACTCGCGCTGCCATTCTGGCGTTGCCGGATGTCGCTGATACGTCCATTCCGTCGGCCAGCGCCTGGGCTCAGAAGCGCCAGATCGAATTACCTTTTACTGATTTTGAGAGTCTTAGACAGGCCGTGATCGACACCCTTGGCCAGGAAGCGCATTACCTGCGCAATGTCGCCAACTTTGCCCGGAGCGCTACGACGGTGCTGGTTTTCAGCATACTGGGAATTGTTGCCGCCGGGAGCCTCTTTCTCAAAACCGGCCTCGACCCGTACCGCGGCACGCATCGAGTGAAGAACAACCTTTACTCGATTTGCTGCGATGAGGTTTCAACGCGGTTTCGCGATTTCTACCGGAGCTTCGCCACCGTGATGGGGGCGCAGATTACAATCTCACTGATCAACACCGTACTGACCTCGATTTTTCTGCTGGCAGTACAGCTGCCACACGCGCCATTGTTGATTGCAGTCACGTTTCTTTGCGGTCTCGTGCCTATCGTCGGCAATCTTGTAAGCAACACGATCATTGTCTTCGTAGCTTTAACCGTGTCACTGAAGCTGGCGATTTCCGCGCTCGTGTTCCTGGTTGTGATCCACAAACTGGAATATTTTTTAAACAGCAAAATCATCGGCGATCGGATACGGAATCCCGTTTGGCTGACGCTAATCGCGCTGATCATTGGCGAACGACTCATGGGCATCCCAGGTCTGATCCTCGCACCGGTGGTATTAAACTATTTGCGGGTAGAGATGCTGACGGTGGAAGTGCCGGCTTCAGCGGAAAAGGTGGAAGCGTTGAACCGTTGAAGCGTTACATGGTTACAAGAGTTACAACGTTAGCGGCGCCTCTCCCTTTTGTAACTCTTGTAACCTTTTCACACAGTCAACGCCGGCCCACGTCATGAAAGCTGGTTTTCTTGAGAAACTCATCGAGCGACTGGGGCGGATCGGGCCGGAAGAGGTGCAGAATTATTTTCTGCGTCTGGCACAGGAGAAAGGTTTTCTGGAAACGGTGTTCAACGCCATCCAGGAAGGGATCATTGTCACCGATTCGAACGGTCGCATCACTTATTTAAACGATGCGGCTTGCGAATTGTTTGGACTGGAGTCGGCTGATGCGATTGGCAAACAACTCGGCGAACGTTTGCGAGGTCTCGATTGGGAGTCACTTACGAAAAGCGCAGGGCCAGTCAGTCATGACATGGAAATTTTCTATCCGCAAAACCGCTTCATCAATTTTTATGTCGTGCCGCTGGTGATCGAGCGTCGCGAATCTGTAGCCGGAATCGCCAATTCCGGCCGGCATGACGTGGCGAGCGATAAGCGCGGCGTACCGGAATCATCCGCCTCCGCTAAAGCTACGGCGGACAAGCCGACACCAGCCACCGGTGCAGGGCAAGTTGGGCACGTCATGATTCTGCGGGACATCACCGAGAGCCGGCGCACAGCCCAGCAGACGATTGAGTCGGAACGTTTGAACGCGCTAACATTGCTGGCGGCAGGCGTCGCACACGAAATCGGCAATCCCCTCAACTCGCTGCACATTCATTTGCAATTGATGGAGCGCAGCCTCCAAAAGCCGAATGGCGATGCAAAGGCAGAGGTTCAACAATCGATTGATGTCGCCCGCGCCGAAGTCGACCGGCTGGATTCGATCGTCACCCAATTTTTGCGGGCAATCCGGCCATCGCGCCCGCAGCTCCGTCCGCAAAATCTAAACGCGATTGTCGAGGAGGCCGTGCATTTTTTTACGCCCGAGATCGAGGACCGCGACATTGTTGTCCAACAAGAACTCCGCTCGGATCTGCCCTTGCTTCAAGTTGATCGCGATCAGATGAAACAGGCGTTTTACAATGTTATCAAAAACAGTCTCGAAGCCATGCAGCGCCATGGGACTTTGCGCATCCGCACTGATATGGACGATACGCATGTTCTCATCAAGTTTGTTGATACCGGTAGTGGGATGTCGGCAGGAAACTTGAGTCGGGTTTTTGAGCCTTACTTTACCACCAAGCCGTTGGGCACCGGCCTTGGATTGTTAATCGTGCGCCGCATTGTGCGCGAACATGGCGGCGAACTCTCCATCGAGAGCAGCCATGGAAAAGGTCTCACCCTTACGATTCGGTTGCCATACATCGAGAACCGCATTCGGATGCTCGAAGCGGGCGAAGCCAGAGATCAGAGATCGTGAAGTCAGAAGTCAGCGATCGCCGCCAAATCCTTTCTTCAACCATCCTTCGAACTGGCGAAAAAGAAGCCCGAGATAGGCTCCGGGTGATTGCTTGAAAAGTTCGATAATGCGCGGACTCAGGTCTTGCCCGGGGTTATCAATTGTTCCGAACAGACGCACATGGGTCCATAGATAGCCGTTCTGCTTGTGGGAAAAGACTTCTTCAGGATTCGGCAGCCAATCGAGATACTCCCGGGTAAGCCCAAGTCTGATCGTGCCGCGCAAACGACGCTGCTCGATCGACATTTCTCCCTCGATCCGGAATTTTCCTCTCTCTTCGATAGCAATGTTATTGATGCCGAGCTTCGGGTATTTCCATCCAAAGCTGAGCGAACAATCATTTAGCTCTAAGTGTTCGAACGCTTTCTTCTGTGCAAGCTCTGCTAGCTTTTCCAGCACGGGGAGGTTGTCGACTCGGCCGTTGCTGACGCGCAACGAACCTTCGCCGGAAGAGCTTTCCAGCTTCGGATCCTCTCCAGCCCAGTGAAGATCGCCGGAAGCGCTGCCGGCCAAATGGTGTTTCCATTCAGCAGGTAGCCACGAGCGGATTGCGACCTGATTGAAGTTTGCCTTCAAATCGACGCTCTTATCCTTCCCAATGCCGGCGTTTCCCTGGGCGTGAATGCTTTCGGCGCTGCCCGAATTTGATGCCAGATCGATATCATAAATCGTCAGGAGCGTCTTGGTGATGAGAAGATGCGCGCGGCGGAGATCCAGATCGGGAAGCAAAGGCATCTTCAGCCTGCCGCTGGTGGCAACATATTCAAAATCGGGACCGTGAGGCGTAATCAGCAGTTGTGTGCCGAAAAATCCAGCGCGGTCGCCGCGAAATTGCCAGGTGATGTTGGCCTGCGGCGTTTCAATCTTCTTCACGTACACGCGGTTCGGCAAGAAAATGGCAAACCACGGCTTGGGTGCCACTGCTTCAGGATTCGCTTTGTAAATCTGGATCTCGACGTCGCCTGATTGCACACGTACATCGGTGAACCTCCACTGCCGCACAAACACACCCAACGGATCAAACGTTGCCGTGATGCCGCGACCATCGAGCGACTTCATCGCTTTCTCTCCATTCCGCGCTTCAAAACTGTCGCTTCGCGCGGTGAATGCGCTGGTGCGTCGGATCGGCGAGTAGCGGCTCTGAGGGAAATGCAAGCCTTTCGCCGTCTCAACTTCCATCGCTGCGCGGAATGCGTTGCTCTCGACGTAGTGAGTCAGCAACGGACTATAAAAGACGGCCACGCATATCCCGGTTGCGATCAGAAAAAAAATCGCAACCGCCGCCGAATAAATCAGTAGTTTCCTTCGCACGATGGGAAGCGATGAAGCTAAAATGGCGAAACCGGAATGACGCAGCCCCACCGAATCGATCACACGGGCTGGCCCTAGCCCATCGCGCGGTCAGGACTACGAATCGCGACTGCAGCTAACGCACGGCATACTTTGGGTCTTGGACCTGTTTGCGGATGGCTGCGAAGAGCCTCTTGATTCCCGTCAAGCTTACATGATTGGCGATCAATGATGGGATAAAGCCGCCAGTGTCGGTGTAAATGGAATACGTGGCACGAGTCTTGGTGATGCCCTCGGGCTCCAGCAGCCATTTGCCCTCGCAAACTTTTACGCGCACTACGCCTTTCTTTTCTGGCGGTCCGAGTTCATTCGCCGGCGACCAATGACTCATAAAAACGAGACCATCAGGCGCGCGCCACGATTCCTTCCAGACCCGCAGCGTGTAATCGCGATCCGCGCAAACTTTTGGCGAGAGTCGTTGATACCCAACGATTGAATCTCCATCCCGTTTGATCAGTTGGCACTCACTCACGGACGGCATGAACTTTGGATAATTCTGGAAGTCATCGATCACCGCGCAGACAGCATGAGTGGGCGCGTCAATCGGGCCGACAGCTTTGAACTCCTTGAGCGGCGAACCTGGATGCGCTCGGCTGTAGATCTCAACGTCTTTGTCGCGAACGACCAGTTTCCAATCGCCGTCCTTGTTAGTCGATTCCTCAGCAGCGAAGACGGTTGGAAAACCAGCGAGAAACAGCGAAATCAGAGCGGGGAAGATCCGCTGGGGCATCGGCGATGATACACCCTTCCAGCGCAAGCGCCACAGCAGCTGGCGGTTTTCTACACCCGTCGACATCGCGCGAGTCGAGAGAAATTCTTTGAATCTCAGTGCACTCTGCGTTCTCTGCGGTTAACCATTACTGATTCTGCGGATATGAATCTACAGCCCACCATCCTCGTTGTGGACGACGAGAAACATACGCGCGACGGGCTGCGGCGTTTGCTCGAGAACGATTACGATGTGTATGTCGCGGCCGACATCGCAGGCGCGATAGACGTGCTCGAGCGCGAGCAGATCGACGTGCTGCTCACTGATCTGCGCCTCGGCAGCGAAGATGGAATGACGCTGATTGATCGCGCCCTGAAAATGCCGCGTCCTCCGATCTGCATCATGATGACAGCCTACGGCACAGTCGATCTCGCAGTCGAAGCGATGAAGAGAGGCGCCTACGACTTTGTCACCAAGCCGCTCAACCTCGACAAGGTTGAAATGTTAATCGCACGCGCGGTGCAAGGTCGAAAGCTTGAGCAGGAAAACCGCGCGCTTCGCCAGCAGGTCGAGGAACGTTACGGACTCGAAAACATCTGGGGCGACTCGGCAGCGTTACATGAAGTGCTCGACACG
>WNFR01002474.1_pt1 | contig 24918 bp, 24 predicted proteins | sample 5400221 | NCBI WGS metagenome assembly WNFR01 (sample SAMN13153357, study PRJNA577476) | soil metagenome | isolation source: 40 cm soil under Madrone tree | place: USA:California | collected 2016-06-14 | reverse complement strand
CTCTCCAGCCACGCGCGATCCCGCGCGAGGCCCAACTGGATCGCGTCCAGCAGGTCTTGATCGCGGAACGGCTTGGTCAGGAACTCGATCGCTCCTCCCTTTATCGCCTGGACGGACATCGGGATGTCGCCGTATCCAGTAATGAAGATAATCGGAACGTGAATGTTCGCCGCCGAGAGCTCGCGCTGAAAATCGAGACCACTTCGACCAGGCAACCTGACATCGAGCACGAGGCAGGTGGGTCCATCCGGGCGCCCTTCGTTCAGAAATTCGGGAACCGAAGCCAGGGCCTTGGCTTGCATGCCGACAGATCGGATCAGGCTGCCGAGCGCCTCGCGGATCCCCGGGTCGTCATCGACGATGATGACGGTCGGCTGTTCAGTCATCGTTTGCGCTCGTTGCGATGGAGGCACCGCAACTAACAGGATGGTGGCCATCTCGCACTCGGGACATCTTAAAATCCTAGGTTCGACGAAGGAAGCGCTATCTGACGAAGGAAGCGCTATCTACGGTGGCCGTGGCCGCCTGCGCGCGCTTTGCCGCCCGCCGGCACCGCTCGGATACAGAGCGAGGTGCAGTGCAACATGTATTCGCCCTTGCGGCAGCTCTGTTAAACCAAAGTATAATCGCCTGGCTCTTGAGTTTGCCTCATCTTACTGAAATGCTGTGAATATCACCCTGCGCCCAAGGGCTTCGGATCGCGGCGCATCATTACTATCACAAGCCCGGGTGCGGGAGGTCGAGTGCCAAAGGCTAAGCCGCTGATTTCGATCATCGACGACGACGAGTCGATGCGCGAGGCGATAAAGGGGCTCATGAGGTCGCTGGGATATAGGGTGGAGGCCGTCGCGTCCGCGCAAGAGTTTTTAAGCTCGCGCCATGTCCGCCGCACTTCCTGCCTGATCGCAGACATGCAAATGCCGGGGATGACCGGGCTCGAGCTGCATCGTCACCTGTCGACTTCCGAAAAGTCCATTCCGACCATCCTGATCACGGCGTATCCTGACAACGGCGTTCGGGAGCGCGCGCTGGCTGCCGGCGTCATTGGTTACCTGAGCAAGCCCTTTGAGGAGGACGATTTGCTCGCTTGCATCCGCTCGGCTCTGACACATGACCGTAGCGGCGGGAGGTGAAACATGGGAACGAACGGCGGTTCCGTGCAGTGTGCCGGCGGCAGTCTCGGCCAGCACCGTCACATTTGCGCTTTCTTCAACGGCCTCGACGAGGAGCACAGGGTGCTTCGCTCGTTCATCAAAGAGGGCTTCGAGCGGGGGGACAAAGCCTTCCACATCGTGGACCCTGAGCTGCAGGGAGAACATCTGAAGCGGCTCGCCGAAGCCGGCATCGACGCGGAGCAAGCGATGGGTACGGGCCAGCTCGAGCTGCGGCGCTGGCAGGACGCTTACTTGCGCGGTGATCGCTTCGACCAGGACGCGATGCTGGCCTTGCTCGAAGAGGTGATCCAATCGGGTGCGGCTTCCGGCTATCCGCTTACCCGGCTGGTGGCGCACATGGAATGGGCGCTGCTCGACAAGCCAGGCGTCGATGACCTGGTGGAATACGAGACCCGCCTCAACTACGTGCTTCCCAAGTACGACGACCCGGTCATCTGCACCTATGATCTGTCGAAGTTCGGTGCCGGCGTGGTGATGGACATCATGCGGACGCACCCGGTCGTGATCATCGGAGAGGTACTGCAGGAGAATCCGTTCTTCGTTCCTCCTGATGAGTTCCTGCTCGAACTCCGGGAGAGACGGTCTGCACGAGCGCAATGATCACGAGCCAATCAACGGCGTTCGGGAGCTCTCTCTCTACCGGTGTTGTTGGTTACCTGAGCAAGCCCTTTGGGGAGGATGATCTGCTCGCTTGCATCCGCTCGGGTCTGACACACGCCCGTAGCGGCGGGAGGTGAAACATGAGAACGAACGGCGGTTCCGTGCGATGTGCTGGCAGTATTCTCAGCCAGCACCGTCACATTTGCGCTTTCTTCAACGGCTTCGACGAGCAGCACAGGGTGCTTCGCTCATTCATCAAAGAGGGCTTCGAGCGGGGGGACAAAGCTTTCCACATCGTGGACCCTGAGCTGCAGCAAGACCATCTCAAGCGGCTCGCCGAAGCCGGCATCGACGTGGAGCAAGCAATAGGTACGCGCCAGCTCGAGCTGCGGCGTTGGCAGGACGCTTACTTGCGCGACGATCGCTTCGATCAGGACGCGATGTTGGCCTTGCTCGAAGAGGTGCTCCAATCGGGGGCGGCGGCCGGTTATCCGCTCACCCGGTTCGTGTCGCGTGTGGAAGCGGCGCTGGTCGACAAAGCAGGCGTGGATAGCTGGTTGGAATACGAGACACGCGTCAACTACGTGGTTCCCAAATACGACGATCCGGTCATCTGCACCTATGATCTATCGAAGTTCGGTGCCGGCATGGTGATGGACATGATGCGGACGCACCCGGTCGTGATCATTGGAGAGGTACTGCAGGAGAATCCATTCTTTGTTCCTCCTGACGAGTTCCTGCTCGAAATCCGGGAGAGACGCCGGTCCGCACCAGCGCGGTGATCACGAGCCAATGCCGACGGGTCCCGAGGCTGATGCCCTGCGACTGCGAAGAGCGCTCAGGGACCTCGTGGCATTGTCTACCGTCCCGGCGGTGTGGGTCGGGAGAGAGCCGCCAGCCATCGCCGCGGGGCTCGCCGACGTGCTGGTCAATTCATTGCACCTCGACTTCGCTTTTGTGCGTTTGTGCGATCCCAACGGGGGTGCCGCGGTTGAGATCGCGCGGGGAAGCGCATGGCAAGCATTTCCGGAATGGCTGCAGCATCATCTCGCCGTCAACGGCCGCTTGTCGCGCAGGGAAATCGTTCGCGATATTGGCAGTGGCGCGCAGCAATGCCGCGGTATTGTCATCCCCGTCGGCGTCAATGCCGAGGGCGGTCTGGTTGCGGCAGCGTGTGATCACGCCGACTTTCCCACCGAAATTGACCAGCTGCTGCTCTCCGTAGCCGCGAATCACGCCGCTACAGCATTTCGGACAGCTCGCCTCCTCGACGATCACCGCCGCGCCGAGGAAGCGCTACGCGAGAGCGAGCAACAGCTTCGTAAAGCCCGCGACGAACTCGAGACGAAGGTTGCGGAACGGACCGCGGAGTTGCAACGCAGTGAAGCCTATTTGGCGGAAGCGCAGAGGCTGAGCCACACGGGCAGTTTCGGTTGGGATGTTTCGAGCGGGAAACTCTACTGGTCGGAGGAAACCTTTCGCATTTTCGAATGCGACCGAGCCGATCAACCGACAGTAGAGTTCGTGCAGCGACGAACTCATCCGGACGACAGAGCGTGCGTTCAACAAATAATCGACCGCGCAGCGCAGGAAAGGAAGGATCTGGATTTTGAACATCGGTTGCTGATGCCCGATGGTACAGTCAAGTATGTTCATGTTGTGGGCCATGCTTCGAAGGAAGATGAGTCCGGGACGCCGGAATTTGTTGGGGCGATCACCGATATCACCGAGCGCAAGCACGCGGAAGAAATCCTGCGGCGAAGCGAGGCTTATTTATCGGAGGCGCAAAGGCTGAGCCATACGGGCAGTTGGGCATGTATCCCGGCGACCGGCGAACATACCTACTGGTCCGAGGAAATCTTCCGCGTAACGGGATTCGATCCCGCAGGGGGGCTGCCGCGATTTGAAGAATTCGAGCGGCGCATCCATCCCGATGATCGGGCCAGAACTAAAGAACACTTCAGGACAGCAATCCGCGAAAAGGTAGATTTCGACCATGGCTATCGAATTGTGCATCCGGGCGGCGAGATCAGAGAGATCCACGTCATCGGCCACCCTGTTCTCAGCCCATCCGGCGATCTGGTCGAATTCGTGGGGACCCTGATGGATGTGACCGAACGCAGACGGGCGGAGGAAGAACGACAGGCGCTCGCGCACGCCAATCGCATCGCGACCATGGGGCAGCTGACGGCCTCGATCGCCCATGAAGTCAATCAGCCGATCGCCGCAGTGGTCACCAACGCACAGGCCGCTTTGCGCTGGCTCAATATTCAGCCACCTGATCCGGAGGAGGTTCGGCAGGCCCTTGATCGGATCGTCAGCAACGGGAGACGGGCCGGCGACGTCATCGGCCGGATTCGCGCGCTCGTCACGAACGCGCCGCCGCGGAACGACCAGCTGGATATCAACGAGGTGATACTCGAAGTGATGGCGCTGACGCGCAGCGAACTGCGCAGCAGCGGGACCTCGCTGCAGACACAACTCGCGGACGGCCTGCCGCTTATTCTAGGAGATCGAATCCAGCTTCAACAAGTGATCCTCAACCTCATCTTCAACGCCGTAGAAGCGATGAGCGGATCGCGCCAGGCCATGCGGGAGTTGCTCATCAGAACCGAGCAAGATGGATCGGGCGGCGTGCTCGTCGCCGTACGGGATTCCGGCCCGGGCCCGAAGACGGAGAGCTTGAACCGGCTCTTCGACGCCTTCTACACGACCAAGCCCGGCGGCATGGGCATGGGACTGTCGATCTGCCGATCGATCATCGAGGCGCATGGCGGACGCGTGTGGGCCACAACTAACGTACCCCAGGGTGCCGCCTTTCAGTTCACCCTGCCTCAGCAGGGGCAGACCGCGTCGTAGGCAGGCGCTCGCCGCGAGGCGATGAATGCCTTTATGACCTTGAATGGCGGCTCCCTAAGTCGATCCAACACTATGCCCGCGTCCGATGACCGCTTTTGGCTCCTGTCACACCTACCGATATGTCCGACTACATGCCGGAAGCGGTCGGAAGCGCAAATTAACCTTACACAGTAGCGCTCAGCTGCGCAAATTCTCGCGCATCGTGGCGCCGGTATACTCGGTGCGCAGCAGCCCGCGCCGTTGCAATTCCGGCGTCAGCATGCGGGCGAATTCCTCCCACATGAGCGGCGAGATCGTCGGCGTCGGCACAAACCCGTCGCAGGCTTCGCACTCGAACAGATCCTGCATCGTGTCGGCAATCATCGCCGGCGTGCCGACCATCAGGTTGCGCGGCCGGCGTATCGCCTCGGCAAAGCTGATGCCTTCCGCCCGCATCGTCTGGCGGATGCGGTCCTCCAAACCGCCATGCCCTTGATGGCCCTTGTTGCGGCTGAGCTCGACTTCGTCCCTGGTCTTGCTGAGATCGGCGCCGAGCATCGCCGAGTTCGTCGCCAATACCATTTCGAGCGGCACCAGCGAGGTTAGATGGTCAGCCTTCTCGCGTGCGATCGCTTCGGTCTCGCCGAGCACGACCGTCGTCGACGCGCAAATCGCACAATCACCCGGTGCGCGGCCGAACCGGGCCATTCGCCCCTTCAAGTCGGTGTAGAATTCGACGGCGTCTTTCTTGGAGCCCGACGAGCAGAAGATCGCCTCGGCCCAGCGCGCGGCAAAATCGCGGCCGCGCGGCGACGCGTCGGCCTGCATCAGCACCGGGCGCCCCTGCGGAGAGCGCGGGATCGTCAGCGGGCCGCGGGTGCGCACATGGCGGCCCTCGTAATCGGCATAGCGCACCTTCTCCGGGTCGATGCGCTACGAGCACATAGCGCGGGTCCTCGAGGCGGCGCGCTTTGACGGCTGTTTCTTCGCCGACACGTTGGGCCTTCCCGACATCTACAAGGGCAGCTTCGACACCTATCTGCGCTACGGTGGCCAGCTTTCCTATCTCGACCCGATGATCGTACTAAAGGGAGGGCGGATCATGAGCAACGCGTCGGCCGGATCGCCGGCAGTTTACGGCTATCACGCCCATGTCTATTACGACACCGATACTTTCCCGGTAGCTGAGAAGCTGCGCGAGACGCTCGCGGCGAATTTCCCGGTCGAACTCGGCCGGTTCAGCGGCGAGCAGGTCGGGCCGCACCCGGTGCCGCAATTCCAGATCATCTTCAACACCACGCAGTTCCCGACCGTGGTGCCGTGGCTGATGCTCAACCGCGAGGGCCTCGACATTCTCGTCCATCCGCTGACCGACGACATGGTCGACGACCACACGGTCTATGCGCTGTGGCTCGGCACACCGATCAAACTCAAGCTCGATACGATGCAGCGCAGAGGATACCGGGCCGAGCTGTTGCCGACGGAGGCATGACGATGACCGATATAAGCACCCAGCCGGTCAAGATCGACGGCTATCACGCCCATGTCTATTACGACACCGAGAGCCGCCCGCGCGCCGAACGGCTGCGGGAGACGATCGCCAACGCATTAGGCGTCGAGGTCAGGGAATTGAGCGACGGACCCAGGGGCCCGCACCCGGTACCGCAATTCCGGTTTATGTTCACGACGGCGCAGTTCGAGGACGTCGTGCCGTGGCTGATGCTGAACCGTCAGGATCTCGATGTTCTCGTCCACCCGCTGACCGCCAACTCCTACGACGACCACTCGCGCTACGCGGTCTGGCTCGGTGCGCCGGTGGCGTTAAAGCTCAACCCGATGCGCCGCTCGTACCGCGCCGAGCAGTACCCGACGCAGCCTTGAGCCCCTGAGCGGGTCGCGTCGGCCCCTCCACCCAGCCCGCGCTGGGTGGAGGGGCAATCCGCGGCTGGGGCGGGGGCCGACTACCGTACCGGCGAGAAGGCCGCCGGGATCAGCAGCTTGTTTTCCTGCCGGATCGGCCGCACCCCGGCCTGTGGCGGCCACGCACCGCCGGGCCGCCGGGATTCTTCACGGACCTTGGCGCGCTCGTTGAGATCCTTGTAGACCCAAGTGTGCACGAACTTGTTGAGCCCGCCGAGCTCGCTCGTCCAACAGGCCGCTAGGGGCGAGAACCTCTCGCGGGCCTCAATGGCCTTGCCCCACGCTTCCAACACCTTCGGGATGTCGCCCGGAGCGTAGGTATAGGTGCGCATCTCATACACATTCCCGGTACCGTAATTGCGGCTGCCCAGGGCGCGCATGAACGGCGCCGGGTTCATGATCTCGGCTTCCTGTGCCGCGATCAGGTCCCCGCCGCCGGGCAACGCGTTGCGCGCGGTGTCTTGCGCCATTGCCGCGCGTACCCTCGTACGGTGTTGCAGGTCGTCATAGGGATAGACGTGGACGACCTGGTTGAGCGGACCGAACTCGGTGTGCCAGAAGGCCCCCAATTTGGAGTGTTTCTCCCGCAGCGGGAGCCGCTTCTCATAGCGCTCCTCAAATTCGGCCAGCGTTCCGGGCCGCAAGGTATAGGTTCGGACTTCGTAGATCATCGGCGCATCCTCCAGGTTACAGGGGTTGGCGAGGTGATATCCCTGTCATTCCGATTATTCGGCTGCCTCCTCTTTGACCGGCGTTAGGTCGTAGCGCTGCATCCCGAAGCTGATTGCTTCATTCCAGCCGCGGCTGCGGATATCGATGTGCACGTCATCGGGGCCCAGGTACTTCAAGTTGACCGCGTCGCCCATCGGGGTCGCCTCCGGTCTTTCGGATTTCGGGATCGGGACGGGCGAATAATTTGCCGCTCTCAGCGCCTTGGCCGTTGCTTGCTCATCGTCGACATAAAATCCGATGTGGTGAATCCCGCGCATTTCAGAGGTTTGTCCCGGGCCGAGTTTAGGAGCACCAGGCTCGCCATACTTCAGAATAGCGAAATAAATATAACCATCGCTGAGCCAAACACCCTTTTCACCGCTATCTCCGGGTCGCCGATAGAGCTCGGTCAGGCCGAATTGTTCCTTGTAAAATTCTGCGGTCTTCGCGGGATCGTCAGTGACTAATGCAATGTGCCTGATGCGGGCCATTCGCCATCCTCCCTCGGTGCAAGCGCTTGTCAAAAGCGCAGATTTCGCTGTTTAGGCTTTCTCCCGGGTTACCGTCAAGAGGACGCCTCGATGGCCCGATTGCGGTAGCGAGCGGCTCGCGGTCATATCGTATAAGATGATTCGAAACGCGGCTGCGGGTCACGTTCGCTTTGGCATTGGGAGAAGAGCGATGGAAAAGCGGCGAAGCATCGATGTGGCGGGGGCGAGCCACGTCAACCCGATCCCGAGCGCCAGCCGGCGCGGCCCGCTTGTCGTGTCGGGCGCGATCTCCGGCACCGATCCGGAGACCGGCAAGGCCCCCGCCGACCTCGACGAGCAATGCCGGCTGATGTTCGAAAATGTGCGGCGCGTGATGATTGCAGCCGGCGGCTCGCCCGACGACATCGTCAAGATGACGGTATGGATCACCGACCGCTCGCTGCGCGAGATCATGAACCGCCATTGGGTCGCGATGTTTCCCGACCCGCATTCGCGGCCGGCGCGCCATACCTTGACCTCGCACGACTTCACAGCACCGATGCAGATCCAATGCGATCTGATGGCCGTCATCGGCGAGGGTTGAGATCATGAAGATCGTCGATATCCGCACGACACCGCTCTCCTATCGCTGCGAGCCGCCCTATGGCAGCGCCGGCGGCATGCAGGCGCGCCGCGGCGGCCTCCTGGTCGAGATCGAGACCGACGAGCGGGTGATCGGGATCGGTGAGGCCGGGGTCGGCGGCGGCGCCACTCAGGGGGTGATCGAGACGCAGTTGGCGCCGATGCTGATCGGCGAGGATCCGCTGCTGATCGAAGGCCTGTGGCAGAAGATGTTCGCGCGCACCCGCCAGTTTGGCCGCCGCGGCATCGTCATGAACGCGATCAGCGGCATCGACATCGCGCTCTGGGACATCGCCGGCAAGGTCGCCAAATTGCCGCTCTACCGCCTGCTCGGGGGCTGCCGCGACCGGGTCGAGGCCTATGCCAGCGGCGGCTTCTACCAGGAAGGCAAGTCGGTCGACGATCTCGCCGGCGAGGCCGAGGGCTACCGCGCCCGCGGCTTCAAGGGCATGAAGATGAAGATCGGGCGCAACCCGTCGACGCAAACCCATCTGCGCCATCTGGTGGATCATGCGGAGATCTGCGAGGTCGATCCCGAAGAGGATATAGTGCGGGTCGAAGCGGTGCGTCAGGCCCTGGGACCAAAGGCGAAGCTGATGGTCGACGTCAACTGCGCCTGGAGCCCGTCTTTCGCGATCGAGATGGGCCGGGCGCTCGATCCCTGTAAGCTCTATTGGATCGAGGAGCCGGTCGCGACCGACGACATCGACGGCAGCGCGAGGGTCGCCGATGCGCTCACCACCCCGATCGCTGGCTACGAGACCGAAATCGGGCTCTATGGGTTCCGCGAGCTGATCACCCGCGGCGCCGTCGACATCATCCAGCCCGACATTGCCTGGTCGGGAGGCTTCTCCGAATGCCGCCGCATCGCCGCCCTGGCGCAGGCGCACCATCGCATGGTCGCACCGCACGCCTTCGCCAGCGCGGTAACATTGGTAGCTTCGCTGCATTTCATCGCCTCGATCCCGAACGGTCTGGTGCTCGAATTCGACCAGAACCCCAACGGGCTACGCGACGATCTGCTGAAGGAGCCGGTCCGGCTCGAAAACGACGGTATGATCAAGCTCCCCGAGGGCCCGGGCCTCGGTATCGAGCTCGACCGCTCGGCGGTCGAGCGCTATCGCAGCGCATGACGAGCCAGACCCTTTATACGATCGGCTACGAGAAGACGCTGCTGAAAGATGTCCTCGCGACCCTTGCCGCTGCGGGTGTGGCGATCTTGCTCGACGTGCGCGATCGGCCGATATCACGCCGGCCCGGCTTCTCCAAGCGACAGCTTGCAGCCGGGGTCGAGGATGCCGGAATGCGCTACTTCCACCTCCGGGCGCTCGGCACGCCGCCCGAAGGTCGCCTCGCCAACCGCCGCGGCGAATGGGACCAGTTTTGGGCGATTGTCGAGGAGAGGCTCGCCAGCGCCGAAGCCGAGCTCGCGCTGCAGGAGGCCGCCGAGCTCGCGCGGGGGGCCCCGACCTGTCTCTTGTGCTATGAGGCTGATTGGCACATCTGCCACCGTCGGCGTGTCGCTGAAATCCTCGCCCACCGCCACGGTTTCACCGTCCGCCACCTTTCGATTTACGACACGAACGACGGTACCGTCTCGCTCGCGCATCAGCGCTGATCCGGTTCGGCGCGGCGCAGCTCCTTGATGGCAGCGCGGTGGGCTTTGGCCTGCAGGCGCCGGCGTCTGGCGGCTGCGGTGGGCTTGGTGGGTCGGCGCGGGGTTGGCGGCGGGACCGCGCGGCGGATCAGCGCGACCAGCCGGTCGAGCGCGTCTTGGCGGTTGCGCTCCTGGGTGCGGTGGCGCCGCGCGGTGATGACGAGGACGCCGTCCTTGGTCAGCCGCTTACCCGCCAGCTTCGCCACCCGCTCGCGGACATCCTTGGGAAGCGAGCGCGCGCCGGAAAGATCCAGACGAAGCTGCACCGCCGTCGATACCTTGTTGACGTTCTGTCCGCCCGGACCGGAGGCGCGGACAAAGCTCTCCTCGATCTCGCTGTCATCGAGGAAAATATCGCCTTCTATCGGGATCATCGGTGCGCGCGTCGCGGGACTATCTGAGGCCGTATCAGAAGATAGCTCTTCACGCCGCATGGGATGGTAGTGTAAGCCAGAGCGTCATTCCGAGGGGGTCGCATCGCGCCAGCTTCACCGCGGCGGTGTGCCCCTGCGAGTTCAAGGCGTGCGATTTCAAGGAGCGAACATGCCCAGTCTGAGTTTCACCGCACCAAAGACCGTCGACGAAGCGATCCGCGCGCTGGCCGGTGCCTCGGGCCTGGCGAAGCCCTTGGCCGGGGGCACCGATCTCTTGGTGCAGCTGCGGTCGGGCCGGATCCGCCCGGATCTGATTGTCGACACCAAGGGGATCCCCGAACTCATCGGCATTCGCGAAGAGAATGGCGCATTCGTTGTCGGCGCCTCCACCCCCGGGGTCATGCTCAGCGAACACGAAGCGCTCAGCCACGCCTGGCCCGGTATCGTCGAAGGCGTCGACCTGATCGGCTCGCAGCAGATCCAGGGGCGCGCCTCGCTCGCCGGCAATCTGTGCAACGCCTCGCCGGCCGCCGACAGCGTCCCGGCGATGATCACGGCGCGCGTCACCGCCGTCATCGCCGGCCCCAACGGCAGGCGCGAAGCGCCAGTCGAGGCGATCGTCACCGGACCCGGCCAGACCTCGCTCGGCAAGGGTGAATTCATCGTCGAGTTTCGCGTCCCCAAGCCGCGCCCGCGGCAGTCGGACGCGTATCTGCGCTTCATTCCGCGGACCGAGATGGACATTGCCGTCGTCGGCTGCGCCGTCAACGTCACCTTGGACGCATCCGGGGTCTGCACCGATGCACGCGTGTCGTTGGGTGCGGTCGCGCCGACGCAGCTCGTCGTCGAGGAGGCGGCGCAGGCGCTGATCGGGCACCGGCTCGATGACGAAACACTTTCCAAGCTCGATGCCGCCGCTGGCCGCGCCTGCAAGCCGATCAACGACAAGCGCGGCACGATCGAATACCGCATCAAGGTCGCCGGCGTCCTGGCGCGCCGCGCGGCCGCCATTGCCTTTGAACGCGCTGGAGTACGCTAATGGCCAAACACCACGTATCGACCATCATCAACGGCGAGCCTGTCGAGTTCCTGTGCGAGCCGCAGCAGACATTGCTCGATGTGCTGCGCGACGAGCTCAACCTGACGGGCAGCAAGGAAGGATGCAGCTCAGGCGATTGCGGCGCCTGCACCATCATTGTCGACGGCAAGATCGTCTGCTCGTGCCTGATGCTGGGAGCTGAGGCGGAAGGCCACAAAATCCAGACCGTCGAGGGCATCGCCCAAGGCGACAAACTGCACCCGGTGCAACAGAAATTCCTCGAGCATGCGGCGCTGCAATGCGGCTTCTGCACGCCGGGGTTCATCGTCGCCGCTAAGGCGCTGCTCGACGAGAACCTCAACCCGACCGAAGAAGAGACGCGTTACTGGCTCGCCGGCAATCTTTGCCGGTGCACCGGTTATGACAAGATCATCCGCGCGGTGCTCGACGCCGCCGCGGAGATGAGAGCGGAGGCTGCGCGATGAGTTTCCTCGACAAGGCAGATCTGAAGGTCGTCGGCACCCGGCCGATCCGTCCCGACGGCGTCGACAAGGTCACCGGTCGCGCCAATTTCGGCGCCGACATGAAAATGCCCGGCATGCTGTGGGGCAAGATCAAGCGTAGCCCGCATGCTCACGCGCGCATCGTCTCGATCAACACCGACAAGGCGATGGCGTTACCCGGGGTTAAGGCCGTGACGACGCGCGCCGACTTCCCGGATATCCCGCCGGACAGGCGGGTCATCGGCGCCGCGCCGCATAACCTGTGGGACCTGTCCCGCAACTGCATGGCCAAAGGCAAGGCGCTGTACGAGGGTCATGCGGTCGCCGCGGTCGCCGCAATCTCGCCGGCGATCGCCGATGAGGCGCTCGATCTGATCGAGGTCGAATACGAGGTATTGCCGCACGTCATGGATGTCGAGGCTGCGATGGCGCCCGATGCGCCGGTATTGCACGACGACATCTTGACCGCGGGTGTCGACCCCAAACCGACCAAGCCTTCGAACGTCTCCAAGATGGTCCGTTTCGCCAAAGGTGACGTGGAGGCGGGGTTTGCCGAGGCCGAAGTGGTCATCGAGCGGCGCTACACGACGAAGCCGGTTCACCAAGCTTATATCGAACCGCATGCCTGCCTCGTCTCGGTGGCGCCGGACGGGCAGACCACGATCTGGAGCTCGAGCCAGGGCCAGTTCATGGTCCGCGCCTACACCTCGCGGATCTGCGGCGGCGACATCGCCAACATCCGCGCGATCCCCGCCGAGATCGGTGGAGGGTTTGGCGGCAAGACGATCATCTATCTGGAGCCGGTCGCGTACATGCTGTCGAAGAAGTCGGGCCGGCCGGTCAAGATCGTGATGAGCCGCGAGGAGGTGTTCCGGGCCACCGGGCCAACCTCGGCCGCGGTCGTCGAGGTCAAGATCGGCGCCAAGAAGGACGGCCGGATCACCGCCGCGAAGGCCGTGCTCAAATACCAGGCGGGCGCGTTTCCAGGGTCGCCGGTTCAGCAGGGCTGCATTTGCGGACTTGCGGTCTACGACCTGCCTAACGCCGAGGCGATCGGCTATGATGTTCTGTGCAATCGCCCCAAGGTTGCCGCCTACCGGGCACCCGGCGCGCCGATCGGCTCGTTCGCGATCGAAAGCTGCGTCGATGAATTGGCTCGCGAGCTCGGTATCGACCCGCTCAGGATGCGCGAGATCAACGGCGCCAAGGATGGCGCCAAGGCGACGCACGGACCTACCTGGAACAATATCGGGTACATGAAGACCGTCGAGGCCGCGAAGGTACACCCGCAAATAAACGTGCCGCTCGGGCCCAATCAAGGCCGCGGCATCGCCTCGGGCTACTGGCACAATGCCGGTGGCGAATCGAGTGCGGCCTGCCATGTCAACGAGGACGGTACCGTGACGGTGACCGAAGGTCATCCCGACATCGGCGGCTCGCGCGCCTCGATGGCGATGATGGTGGCCGAGGTGCTCGGCGTTCCGTTCGAAAGCGTCCGTCCGGTCGTCGGGGACACCACGGCGATCGGCTTCAGCGCGTCGACCGGCGGCAGCCGCGTGACCTTTGCCGGAGGCATGGCAGTGACGCAGTCGGCGCAAAAGGTCGTCGAGGAGCTGAAAAAGCGCGCCGCGATCATCTGGGACATCAGCCCCGAGGCGGTCGAGTGGAAGGACGGGAAAGCCTTCCCTGCCGGTGCCAATGCCGGCAGCTTCGAGCCGCTGGATTTGGCGGCGATCGCTGCCAAATCGGCGCGCACCGGAGGACCGATCAGCGCCGAGGTTCAAATTAACGCGCAAGGACAGGCGCCCGGCTTTACGACCCATATCTGTGATGTCGAGGTCGACAGAGAGACCGGCCACGTCAAGATCCTGCGCTACACGGCGATCCAGGATGTCGGCCGGGCGATCCATCCCTCCTATGTCGAGGGGCAGATGCAGGGCGGAGTGGCGCAGGGGGTTGGCTGGGCGTTGAGCGAGGAATACATCTACGACAAGGACGGCCGGCTCGAAAATCCGGGTTTCCTCGACTATCGCGTGCCGGTCGCCTCGGACATGCCGATGATCGATACCGTCCTGATCGAGGTGCCGAACCCGCGCCATCCGTTCGGCGCCCGCGGTTGCGGCGAGGTGCCGATCATCCCGCCGATGGCGGCGGTCGCCAACGCGATCGCCGATGCGACCGGGATCCGGTTGCGCGATCTGCCGATGTCGCCACCGAGGCTGTTGGCCGCGATCGACCAATCGGAACCGATGCGCGCCGCGGCAGAATAGACGGGGGTCATTGCGAGGAGCAAAGCGACGAAGCAATCTCGGAGCCGTTGCGCACGGCAAGCCCGAGATTGCTTCGCTACGCTCGCAATGACATGGCGATATCCTGCCCGGCACTCGCTTCAGCCGGGGGTGACGGCTAAGCAGGAGTAAGGTTCAGATGACGTATATGCCAAAGGAATTTCAGAAGGTCGTCGGCACTCGTCCCATCCGCCCGGACGGGGTCGACAAGGTCACCGGCCGCGCCAATTTCGGCGCCGACATGGTGATGCCGGGCATGCTGTGGGGCAAAGTCAAGCGCAGCCCGCACGCCCATGCGCGGATCATGTCGATCAATACCCAGAAGGCGCGGGCATTGCCCGGCGTCAAGGCGGTGGTCACCTGGGAGGATTTCCCGCCGATCCCGTCGGAAGAGGCCTTTGTCGGCGAGGGGCCGATGAACTTCCGCGACCTGTCGAGCAACTGCATGGCGCGAGGCAAAGCCCTCTATGACGGCCACGCGGTCGCCGCGGTCGCCGCGACCTCGCCGGCGATCGCCGAGGAGGCCTGCGAGCTGATCGAGGTCGAGTACCACGTGTTGCCGTACGTCATCGATGTCGAAGCCGCGATGGCGCCGGACGCGCCGCTGCTGCACGCCGACCTCTTCACCCAGGGTGTCGAGCCCAAGCCCACCCATCCCTCGAACATCGCCAAGGAAATCCGCTTCGCAAAAGGCGATATCGCCGCCGGGTTCCGTGAGGCCGAAATCATCATCGAGCGGCGCTACACGACAAAGCCGGTGCATCAGGCCTACATCGAGCCGCATGCCTGTGTGGTTTCGGTCGCCGCCGACGGGCAGTGCACGGTCTGGAGTTCGAGCCAAGGCCAGTTCATGGTGCGCGCCTATTGCGCCAAGCTGCTCGGCATCGACATTTCGCAGATCCGCGCAATCCCGGCCGAGATCGGCGGCGGCTTCGGCGGCAAGACGCTCGTCTATCTCGAGCCCCTCGCCTTGGCGATGTCGCGCAAATCCGGCCGGCCGGTCAAGATGGTGATGAGCCGCGAGGAGGTCTTCCGCGGCACCGGCCCGACCTCGGGCGGGGTCATCGAGGTCAAGCTCGGCGCCAAGAAAGACGGCCGCATCGTCGCGGCGGAACTGATGCTCAAATATCAGGCCGGCGCCTTCCCAGGCTCGCCGGTCGGGCCAGGCTGCATGTGCGGCTTTGCGATGTACGACATCCCGCACGTCAACATCATCGGCTATGATGTCGTCTCCAACCGGCCGAAGGTCGCGGCCTACCGTGCCCCGGGGGCACCGATCTCGTCCTATGGTGTCGAAAGCTGCCTCGACGAGCTTGCCCGCGAGCTCGAGATCGACCCGCTGCTGTTGCGCGAGAAGAACGCCGCCAGGGACGGCACCAAAGCGGCGCACGGGCCGACCTTTGTCAACATCGGCTACGCCGACACGGTCGACGCGGCAAAGAACCACCCGCATTACAAGATCCCGCTCGGCCCCAACCAGGGCCGCGGCATCGCTTCCGGCTTCTGGTTCAACATCGGCGGCGAGTCGAGCGCCGCCTGCCACATCAACGAAGACGGCACCGCCGTTGTCGTGTCGGGTAACCCGGACATCGGCGGCTCGCGCGCCTCGATCGCGATGATGGCCGCCGAGGTGCTGGGCATTCCGGTCGAAAAGGTGCGTCCGATCGTCGGCGACACCAGCTCGATCGGTTTTTCGTTCCTGACCGGCGGCAGCCGCGTCACCTTCGCGACCGGCATGGCCGCGACCCAGGCCGCCGAGAAGGTCGTCGAGCAGCTGAAGCAGCGCGCCGCGATGATCTGGGACATCAGCCCCGACGCGGTCGAATGGAAGGATGGCTGCGCTTATCCCGCTGGCCCCAACGCCGGCAGCTTCGAGCCGCTCCCCTTGGCCGAGATCGCGCTCAAATCGGGCAGGACCGGCGGTCCGATCAGCGCCGAGGTGTCGCTCAATGCGCAAGGCGCCGGCCCCGGCTTTGCGACGCATATCTGCGACGTCGAGGTCGACAAGGAGACGGGGTACGTCAAGATCCTGCGCTACACGGCGGTCCAGGATGTCGGCCGCGCGATCCATCCGAGCTATGTCGAGGGGCAGATCCAAGGCGGCGTCACCCAGGGGATCGGCTGGGCTTTGAACGAGGAGTACATCTACGACAAGGACGGCCGGCTCGAAAACCCAGGCTTCCTCGACTATCGCTGCCCGGTCGCCCCCGACGTGCCGATGATCGAGGCGGTCATCGTCGAGGTGCCGAACCCGCGTCACCCGTTCGGCGCCCGCGGCGTCGGCGAAGTGCCGATCGTGCCGCCGATGGCGGCGGTGGCGAACGCGATCGCCGACGCGACCGGGATCCGCATGCGCGACCTGCCGATGTCGCCACCGCGGCTGCGCGCCGCGATCGACCACAACGGCGGATAGCTAATGCCGCGCGTCGTCATCTCGGGCCAGGCTGCCCGCCGGTTCACCGGCGGGCAGACCGAATTCGAGGTGGAGGCCAACAATTTCCGCCGGATGGTTCTGGAGCTCGACCGCCGGTTCCCCGGGCTCGGCCGCCAGATCGAGGAGAGCATGGCGGTGGCGATCGACGGCGAAATCTTTCAGGACGCCTACCTCGCCCCCCTCAACCCCGAGAGCGAGATCTACCTGATCCCCAAAATCGGCGGCGGCTGAGCCTTCGCCTTCGACCGTATCCCGTGGCCGGGCGTGTCCCGGCCACGGGACGCGCCAAACGTTGTCGGTTGCCTGCAGCGTCTGAACCGGACAGGGGAACGGCGGCTATGATGATCTGGCCATGCTCCGCAGCAAGTCGACCTTGCGGTTCAGCGCCATGACCAGGCCATCGACCCCCTCGCGCCGAAGAACCGAACTGAACTCCGAGCGTTGTACCGCCAGCTGGCTGATCGTTCCGTCGAGGTAGACGTCGGAGATTTGCCAGGAGCCCTGATTCTGGCGCATTAAATAGTTAAGAGTGGTCGCCTCGCCGTTTGATTTGACGATCTTGGTTTGTACGATCGCATCGCCACCATAAGGCCGCTCCCCAGTGACCTGCAGTTGTTCACCCGAGTAGCTATCGAATCGATCAGCATAAGTTGCCGAGACATAGTGCCCGAACGCGTCCGTCAGCTGCTGCTGCTGGGCGGGAGTAAGCGTCGCCCACGTAGCGCCTACCGCCAGGCGAGCCATCGCAGGGAGATCAAAGGTTCTCCCGACGATGGGAGCCAGTCTCGCGTAACGGCCGCTCTGCCCGAGCGTTCGACCATCCCGCATCGCTCCGAGCAACGTGCCGTAAAAGCTTCGCACGGTGCTCTGAGGGTCCGAAGCCGCCGCATCTCCGCCAGTGAATGAGCCCGCCGCGAGCAATAGGGCGAGGCACAGGCTCGCAACCTTGCCGGTCCGCGCTGACCATCTGATCAGACTAGTCATTGGTCGGTCTCCTGATCCATATGTCGCCGCCGCTTGCGTCGGCGACTGCAATCCTCAAACGCTTGGGCACGCCTCTGACTTCCGGGGTATGTCAAAAAGCGACTGGGATGCCACGAAATTGACGCTCGAACCGACCTCGCTCGAGCCGAACTCGCTGAACATTCCCCGATGTTCCGCTGGCTGGCTCGCCGGCTCTCCGGTCAGGGAGGGAGTCTGCCGGTTCCAATTTGCCGCTGCCATGGGATATTGATTGGGATGAACAGCAGTGACGTGACGATGCCGTCGAACCAACGGATCGAAGACTATGCCCTAATCAGCGATTGCGCCACCGCCGCACTAGTCGGGCGCAATGGCTCCATCGACTGGCTCTGTTTGCCGCGTTTTGATTCTGCAGCCTGCTTTGCGGCACTTCTCGGCGAGCCTGAACATGGCCGCTGGATGGTCGCGCCGGCCGAGCCGGACGTGCGGGTCGAGCGCCGTTATATGGATGGTTCGCTGATACTGGTAACCCGGTTCGAGACCCCCGCGGGTGCGGTCGAACTCGTCGACTTTATCGCCCGGCATCATGGTTTCTCCGACCTTGTGCGGTTGGTCCGGGGGCTCCGCGGGCGCGTCCCGATGTGCACCGAGTTCATCCTGCGTTTCGACTACGGCGCCGTCATACCCTGGGTAGAGCGGCTGCCGGAAGGCGGGATATCCGCTATCGGTGGACCGGAGCGAGTAGTTCTGCGCACCCCGGCGCCGCTCCGCGGCGAGGATTTGAAGACCGTCGGCGAGTTCGATGTCAGCGCCGGCGAGACGGTTCCATTCGTCATGAGCTATGGGCTGTCCCATCATGCGCGACCCCATCCAGTCGACGCTGAGGATGCTTTCCGCAAGGCAGAGACATTTTGGCGCCGGTGGTCATCCCGGTGCAGTCCGGCGGGCCCCTGGAGCGATGCCGTCAAGGGCTCGGTGGTAGCGCTCAAAGGCCTGACCTATACCGCGACAGGCGGCATCGTCGCGGCGCCGACGACCTCGCTGCCCGAGCAGCCTGGCGGCAGCCGCAACTGGGACTACCGGTACTGCTGGCTGCGCGATGCGACCTTCACCTTGCTGGCCATGATGCATTCGGGCTTTTACGACGAGGCCCGGGCGTGGCGCGATTGGCTGTTTCGCGCGGTAGCCGGCAGCCCGGACCAGCTGCAGATCATGTACGGGCTCGGCGGTGAGCGCCGGCTGTTCGAGTGGGAGGTACCCTGGCTGGCCGGATACGAAGGTTCGCAGCCGGTGCGCATCGGCAACGCTGCCGTTAACCAGGTTCAGCTCGACGTCTACGGTGAACTGCTCGACGCGTTATACCTCGCCCATCTTCACGGGTTTCCCACGACCAAGCGCGGCCTTGCGATCGCCCGTGCGGCGCTGGGGCATTTGGCGGGGATCTGGCGTGAACCCGACGAAGGGATTTGGGAGGTGCGTGGGCCGCCGCAGCACTTCACCCATTCGAAGGTGATGGCATGGGTGGCGTTCGATCGGGCGGTAAAGATGTTCGAGGGCCGCAACGCCGAAGACGCAATCGAGTGGTGGCGGCAGCTGCGCGACGAGATCCATGAGGATGTCTGCCGCAACGGGTTCGACCGGGATCTCGGCAGCTTTGTCCAGGCCTACGGGTCAAAGGCGCTCGATGCGAGCCTCCTGCTTCTGCCCCTCGTCGGCTTCCTGCCGCCGACCGACCCACGGATCGTCGGCACCGTCAAGGCCATTGAGCGGCGCCTCGTCGTCGATGGGTTTGTGATGCGCTACGATACCGGGGAGGTCGCTGATGGGCTGCCGCCCGGCGAAGGAGCGTTTCTGGCCTGCAGCTTCTGGCTCGCCGATAATTTCATCCTGCAGGGGCGTATCACCGAGGCGCGAGACCTTTTCGAGCGCCTCTTGTCATTGCGAAATGATGTCGGCCTCTTGGCAGAGGAATACGCGCCGCAGCTGGGACGCCAGCTCGGAAATTTTCCGCAGGCGTTCTCGCATGTCGCCTTGGTCAACACCGCCTTCAATCTGACCCGCATCCAAGGGCCCGCGGAACAGCGCGCCAAGAGCGGGCGCCAAAACCTCCGAACGCCGGCCCACTCCAACGCCGGTTAGCGGCGCCGGATGGCGGGTCGATGGCGAACCACACGGTGCGCCGAACGAGCGTGAACTTGCTGTCCGGCGGCAAAAGGGCTATCGCAGCGCCCGGACACCAACCAGCCCGACGCTTGGCGCCTGATCCCGCTCATTTCGGGCCATTTCGGCCTTGGTCGCGTTTGCTTATTATATGCTGGCATAGGCTCAGCCGGTGTCATGGAGACCATCATGAGCGATTTTCGCAAGGAAACCGATAGCCTCGGCGAGGTCGAGGTCCCGGTCGACAAGCTCTGGGGCGCGCAGACTCAGCGGTCGCTCGAGCATTTCAGTATTGGCAAGGATCTGATCCCGCGCGAGATGATCGCCGCCTACGCGATCCTGAAGAAAGCAGCCGCCAATGCCAACCATGCGGGCGGGCGACTAGACGACAGGACCCATGAGCTGATCGTCCGGGTCGCGGACGAGATCCTCGACGGGAAGCATCAGGACATGTTTCCGCTGCATGTCTGGATGACGGGAAGCGGCACACAGTTCAACATGAACGTCAACGAGGTGATGTCCAACCGTGCCAGCCAGCTCGCCGGCACACCGCTCGGCAGCAAGAGCCCGGTGCATCCCAACGACCACGTCAACATGTCGCAATCCTCCAACGACACGTTTCCCTCCGCCATGTACATCGCGGCGGCGCTCGGCGTAACGCAGCGTCTGGTCCCCGCGGTCCGCGCATTGCGCGACGCGATCGCGGCGAAAGCAGAGGCGTGGAAGGATATCGTCAAGATCGGACGCACCCACATGCAGGATGCGACGCCGATCACGCTCGGACAGGAATGGTCGGGCTACGCCGGCATGCTGGCGGACGATCGGGAGCGGATCGACGATGCCCTGAAGGGCGTCTACCGGCTGGCGCTCGGCGGCACCGCGGTGGGCACCGGGATCAACGCCGCCCCCGGCTTCGCCGAGGCGGCTGCGGCCGAAATCGCCCGGCTCACCAAGCTGCCCTTTGTCAGCGCGCCGAACAAGTTCACCGTGCAGGGTGCACATGACGCCCTGGTGCACCTTTCCGGCACATTACGGACATTGGCCACCTCGCTCTACAAGATCGCTAACGACATCAGGCTGATGTCCTGCGGCCCACGTGCCGGTTTCGCAGAATTGCTGATCCCGGAAAACGAGCCGGGTTCGTCGATCATGCCTGGAAAAGTCAACCCCACGCAGGCCGAGGCGCTCTCGATGATCGCCGTGCAGGTGATGGGCAACGACGTGGCGGTCGGTTTCGGGGGCGCCGGTGGCTATCTGGAGATGAACGTCTACAAGCCGCTGATCATCTTCAACATCATGCACTCGATCGCGGTCATGACCGACGGGTGCACGAACTTCCGCAAATACCTGGTCGAGGGGACGAAGCCGAACCTCAAGAAAATCGGGGAGTACCTCTCTCGCTCGCTGATGCTGGTGACGGCGCTCGCTCCGGTCATCGGCTACGACAAGGCTTCGAAGATCGCGCATTACGCGATGGACCACGACCTCACGCTTAAGGAAGCGGCCCTCGACCTCGACTACGTGACGGAGGCGGAATTCGATCGCGTCGTGGATCCGATCAAGATGGTCAAGCCGTACGTCGCCACCGGAACATAGCCCGCTGGGGATAGGCGTCGAAAAGATAGGCTACATAATTCCCGTCTTCCCGGCGAAGGCCGGGACCCATATCTAAAATGGGCACCGGCCTTCGCCGGTGTGACGAAAAGGTTTGCTTATTGTCTGTAAGCACCTGTAGGCCCGCTGGAACATAGCCCACCGGGACATAGCCGAGCTGTGCTGCACCCTTACGCGGAGGTTGATGATCCCCGCCATCCCGCACTAACCGGTGCCGATCTCTTGCACAACTGGGTCTGAGGCCGCGTGACGGAGCCGGTCGTCCCCGATGCGGCCAGGGTCGAGGAAGTCGCCCATCTTTCGCTGCTGATCGGCCGTCTCCTGCTGCTGAACGGCGCCGACACCGCGCAAGTGGAAGCGGCGGTAGCCCGCTTCGCGGCGGCGTTCGGCTGCGAGGCGCATCTGATGGTGAGCTACGAGGCGCTGCTGCTGACGATCGTCGCCGGGGACCATTTTCGTACCAAGGTCGGCTCCCGGGTGCCGGCGATGAACGTCGGCATGACAGCGGTCGCAGCGGTCAACCGCCTCGTCGACGACGCCGAGAGCGGGCGCCGTGGGCTGGCGGAGGCGCGTGCCGAGCTGGACGCGGTAGAACATCGGCCGCCGGAATACGGGCGATGGCTGGTCATCGTCGCGCTCGGCCTGACCGCCGCCAGCCTCAGCCGCCTGTTCGGCGGCGACTGGCCCACCTTCGCGGTGACGTGGCTGGCCGGCGCAGCCGGGACATGGCTGCGCCAGGAACTGAGGCGGCGCCGCTTCAACCCGATCGTCATCCCGTTCGCCGCTGCATCCCTCAGCGGCATCATCGGCGGCGGCGCGGTGCTGCTGGGGGCGAGCGGCACCCCTTCCCTTTGCCTGGTCGCACCCGGCATGATCATCGTGCCGGGCGTGCCGCTGATCAACGGCGTCCAGGACATGATCAGGAACCACGTGACCCTGGGCATCAGCCGCCTGGGCTTTGCGTTCCTGGTCACGACGGCGATCGCCTTCGGGCTGTTCGTCGCCACGGTGGTGACCGGCGTGACGATCCCGGTGGAGGAGCCGGCAAGGGTGATCGGGATACCGCAAGATGCCATCTTCTCGGCGCTGGCGGCGCTCGGCTACGCCTTTTTGTTCAATGTGCCGGCGCGCGTCGCCTGGGCGTGCGTCCTGTGCGGCGTAGCCAGCCACACCACGCGGGCGCTCTGCGTCCATCTGGGGATCGACCTCATCAGCGGCACCTTGATCGGTGCGCTGGCCGCCGGTTTCCTCGCGCAGGGCTTCGCCCGGCATTTCGATGCGCCCGCGGCCGCCTTCGCCTTTCCCGGCGTGGTCGCCATGGTGCCCGGCGCCTACGCTTTCCGCGCCGTCCTCGGCAGCCTGCAGATCGTGCACGGTGCGGCTGCCCCGCCGCTGGTGGCGGAGACGTTCTCGCTGAGCAGCGCCGTCGTGCTGATGGTCGCGGCGATCGCTATCGGCATCGCCGCCCCAGCCCTTCTCTTCGTTCCATCGCGCGCCCAGCGGACGCCGACCTTCCCGCACGGCGAGAGCTGAGCTGCGGCGGTCAACTCCGCGGCGCTGCCGCCGCAACCAGCACCGGGGTCGCGCGATAGAGGCCGGGAAACAGCCGCCTCAAATTCCCGATCTTCGGCAAATCGCCGCGGCAAGATTCTTGCTACACTCACTCCGAGATACGCTGGCCCACCAAGGAAGGACGGGTTCGACAAGAAACCCACACGGACGGGAGAGGTAGATGCGAGCCAAATTATCGCTGTTGTTGATCATCGCCGCGATTGCGGCCGCTGTGATGCTGGCGCCGGTGCCTGCCGCCGCGGAATCGACCTGGGATCAGATCAAACGCACCGGCAAGCTCAGATACGGCGCGGTCGACTACCCGCCCAATTGGTATCGCGACAAGACGAGCGGCAAGTGGACGGGCTTCCTGGTCGAGATGGTCGAGGACGTCGCCAAGGAGATGGGCGTCGAAGCTGTCCCCGTGGAAACGACTTGGGCGACGTGCGTCCTCGATTTGCAGTCCAACAAGACCGATGTACAGTTCGGGCTGCAAGCAACGCCCAAACGGGCACTGGTGATCGACTTCGCCGGCCCGGCCTATAACCTCTATTGGTACGCGGTCAATCACAACGGGTTCAAGGCCAGCGCCTGGGAGGATTACAACAAGCCGGAAGTCAAGGTCGCCGCGATGCTCGGCTCGGCGGATGTCGTCATCCTGCAGAAGGTGGCGCCGAAGGCGACCCGCGTCGAGTTGGCCGACGTCGCCGCAACCGCGCTCGCCGTCACCTCGGGGCGCGCCGATGCGATGGTCACCGCCGTTTTCGGGGCGCTCGTTGCCAAGAACCGCAACCCGGATCTCGGTGACTTCGTGCTGCCGACGCCGACCGTCTATCTTCCTTCCTATATCGGCTTGCGGCGCGAAGACAATAACACCCTGCAAAAGTTTCTGCAGGCCTGGGCCGAGTGGAACAACCTGCTCGGGTACACGGACGCCCGCATCAGAAAGTACCTCGAAAGCGCCGGCGCGACGAATATTCCAGAGAACGTCCGGTTCTGAGAGTTCGCCTCAAATGAGGTCGTCCTAAGAGCGGAAGGGGCTGCAGCGCGATCGTGCGTGCTTCGAGACGCGCCCGACGGGCGCTCCTCAGCATGAGGTAATTCTTTGATGGCATTAAGAAAATCACTTCATCCTGAGGAGGCCGCGGAGCGGCCGTCTCGAAGGACGCACCCCGTTTTTCCAGCACGGTGCCGGCTGCGCTGAAGGACACGCCATATGCATTATCACTGGGACCTGGCGATGGTCCTCGCCGATACCGATCTCTGGTGGCGCGGGATCGGCATCACGCTCCTCTATTCGGTCGCGACCGTCGCGGGCGGCATTGTCATCGGGGTCTTTTGCGGCCTCACATTGCTGAGCCAAAAGCGCTGGCTCACCCTGCCGCTCGAAGCCTATGTCGAGATCTTCCGGTGCACGCCGCTGCTGATACAGATCGTGTGGTTTTACTATGCCCTGCCGATCCTGCTGAATTTCTCGCTGCCGGCCTGGCTGGCGGCAGGTTTGGGCCTGACGCTCTATATGGGCGCGTTTTGCACCGAGATCTTCCGTGCGGGCGTGATGTCGATCGGCCGCGGCCAGTGGCAGGCGGGGCGCGCGCTCGGGATGACCTATGCCCGGCTGATGCGTCGGATCGTGCTGCCGCAGGCCGTGCGCCGGATGACTCCGCCGCTCGTCAACCAATCGATCACCCAGCTGAAGAACACCGCGCTCCTTTACGTCGTTGCGGTGCCCGACCTGATGTATACGAGCTCGATTGTCACCGCCGAGACCTATCGTCCTCTCGAGGTCTATACCAGCGCGGCGGCCATGTATTTTATGATGCTGTACCCGCTGACATTGCTCGCGAAAAGGCTGGAGACGCGGTTTGACCGGTAACGACGACCGGCACCGCCCGATGATCGAGGTCACCGACCTGGTCAAGAACTACGGCTCGGCGCCGGCGGTGCGCGGCGTCTTTTTCGGCGTCGTCAGGAGCGAA
>WNFR01001552.1_pt1 | contig 24942 bp, 18 predicted proteins | sample 5400221 | NCBI WGS metagenome assembly WNFR01 (sample SAMN13153357, study PRJNA577476) | soil metagenome | isolation source: 40 cm soil under Madrone tree | place: USA:California | collected 2016-06-14 | reverse complement strand
TCTATTCACTCATGGATTCGCCGAAGCCTCCGGCGAGCTATGACCTGACGAAGATTCTGACAGACCGGAAGACGGATCCGCGGGGGATGGTGAAATACGGAGAGAACTTCTTCATGTCGCTGGGGTTTGCGCCGCTGCCGAAGACGTTTTGGGAGAGATCGCTATTCACGAAACCAGCGGATCGCGACGTGGTTTGTCATGCGAGCGCGTGGGACGTGGATTCGAAATTCGATTTGCGCGTCAAGATGTGCATTCAGATCCGGGAGGAAGACTTCGGCGTGATTCACCACGAACTGGGGCACAATTTTTATCAACGCGCGTACAATACACAGCCACCGCTTTTCCAGAGCAGCGCCAATGACGGATTTCACGAGGCTGTTGGAGATACGATCGCGCTTTCCGTCACGCCGGAATATTTGAAGCAGATTGGATTGATTGAGGTGGTGCCGCCGTCATCGGGCGATACGGATTACCTGCTGCAGCAGGCGCTGGAGAAAGTGGCGTTCCTGCCTTTCGGCTTGCTGGTGGACAAATGGCGGTGGGAAGTGTTTGCCGGCCAGGTGAAGCCGCAGGACTACAATAAAGCGTGGTGGGAATTGCGGCGGAAGTATCAGGGAATTGTGCCGCCGGTGGAACGCACGGAGGCGGATTTTGATGCGGGGGCAAAATACCACGTGCCGGGAAACGTTCCGTACGCGCGCTACTTCCTGGCGCGCATCCTGCAATTTCAGTTTCAAAGGGCACTTTGCCATGAAGCGGGATTCAACGGTCCATTGCACCGGTGCTCGATTTATGGAAACAAGGTGGCTGGGGAGAAGTTAAACAAGATGCTGGCGATGGGGCAGAGCAAGCCGTGGCCGGAAGCTCTGGAAACGTTGACAGGTGATAAGCAGATGGACGCTTCGGCGCTGGCGGATTATTTTGCGCCGCTCAAGGCGTGGCTTGACGAACAGAACAAGGCCAAGCCGCTAGTCTACCGAGGAGACCGTGGAATTCGGCTTCACCGAAGAGCAGCAGCACCTTCGCCGCAGTGTGCGGGAATTCGCCGAGGGCGAAATCGCTCCGCACGTGATGGAGTGGGACGAAGCGTCGCATTTTCCGATAGAGATCATGCCTAAGCTGGGAGAGATGGGGCTGCTCGGCGTTATTTTTCCGGAACAGTATGGCGGCGCGGGGCTGGGTTACATCGAATACGCGGTGGCGATTGAAGAGCTATCGCGAGTGGATGGCTCGGTGGGCTTAATCGTTGCGGCGCACAATTCGCTGTGCTCGAACCACATTTTCAAATTTGGCACGGAGGCGCAGAAAAAAAAGTATCTCGTGCCGCTGGCTTCGGGGAAGGCGATTGGGGCTTGGTCGCTGACCGAGCCGGAGGCTGGCTCGGACGCGGGCGGCACGCGAACGACCGCGGTGCGCGACGGCAATCATTGGGTGCTCAATGGCGCGAAAACCTTCACCACCAATGGCCACTATGCGAATTATTGCGTGGCCATGGCGGTCACAGACAAATCGAAGGGTTCACATGGAATTAGCGCGTTCATTCTGGAAAAGGGCACGCCCGGATTCCGGCCGGGAAAAAAGGAAAACAAGCTGGGGATGCGCGCGAGCGACACGTCGGAAGTAATTTTCAACGATTGCCGCGTGCCGCAAGAGAGTTTGCTCGGGCCGGAAGGCGAAGGCTTCACCGGCAGCCTGAAAATTCTGGATGGGGGACGAATTTCGATCGCGGCGCTGGCGTTGGGGATGGCACAGGGCGCGCTCGAAGCGGCCACGAAATACGCCAAGCAGCGAAAGCAGTTTGGGCAAGCGATCAGCGAGTTTCAGGCGGTTCAATTCAAACTGGCGGACATGGCCACTCAAGTGGAAGCAGCGCGGCTGCTCGTTTATCAGGCGGCGTGGCTCGCGGATAAGAAGGACGTTCGCTTCACCCGCGAATCGAGCATGGCAAAACTGTTTGCCAGCGAAATCGCCGTGCAAGTGGCCAACGAGTGCGTGCAAATTCACGGCGGCTACGGCTTCATCAAGGATTATCCCGCGGAGAAGTATTATCGCGACGTGAAGCTGTGCACTATCGGCGAGGGCACCAGCGAAATTCAGAAGTTGGTGATTGCCCGGCAGCTCCTCGGCAAGAAATAATAAGGAGATGCGACTGCCCGCTCCACAAGGCTCCACAGGAAAAGTATGACTCTGCCCGTTGAGAAGTGGGCGGAAAACGTGCGCGCCGGTGATGTGCGAGCGGTTTCGCGCGCAATCACGGCGATCGAAAACCATCAGCCGGAAGCGGAGGCGCTGCTGCGGCTGCTGTTTCCCCACACGGGTCGAGCGTATATCACTGGAGTCACCGGCGCGCCAGGAACAGGGAAGAGCACACTCGTCGATAGACTGGCAACCTATCACCGCAAGAGGCAGGAACAGGTTGGCGTTATCGCGGTCGATCCGACGAGCCCGTATTCCGGCGGCGCCATCTTGGGCGATCGGATTCGCATGCAGGGGCATGCCGGCGATGCGGGCACGTTTATCCGCTCGATGGCGACGCGGGGATTCCTCGGCGGCCTCGCGCGAGCGACAGCGGAAGTAGCGCTGCTCCTGGACGCGGCGGGGAAAAAACATGTGCTGATCGAGACTGTCGGCGTTGGCCAGGATGAAATTGACATCGTTCGATTGGCGGATTGTGTGCTCGTGGTGCTTGTGCCGGGGCTTGGCGACGACATTCAGAACATGAAGGCCGGGCTGATGGAGATTGGCGACATTTTTGTGTTGAACAAAGCCGATCGCGAAGGCGCGGACCGGCTGGAGCAGCAATTGCTGGCCATGCTGTCGCTGGTGATGCCGCGCGACGGGTGGCACCCTCCGGTCGTGCGCACGGTGGCTTCGGAGAACAAGGGCATTGAGGAATTGTCCGAAACGGTGGCGAAATTTCGAAAACATTTTGAATCGAGCGGGCAGCGGCAGCGAAAACACGTGGAGCATTGGAAAAATCGGTTGATCGAACTGCTCGAATCCCGTTTGCTCGAGCGGGCCTTGGGCGGATCGGGCGGCGAAGCACGCTTGGCGGAGCTGGCGGCGGAGGTTGCGGATCGAAAGAGGGATCCATTTTCGGCCGTGAATGAAATACTCAAGAGCAGCGGCCTCGATGGTTGAAGAAACGGTGCATGCATTCGGGTAGCAGGGAACCGCGGCATTTGCACGGGCCTAACGTTTATCTTGATACGGGGACAAAAATATGGCGGCAAAGAAGACCGGGAAGTCGAAGAGTGCCAAGACCGATGCCAGGGCGGCGATCGGCATCATCGGAGGGAGCGGGCTCTATTCGATGGCCGGGTTGACGAACACACGCGAGATTCGCGTGAGAACGCCGTTCGGCGATCCTTCGGAGGCAATCGTCCTTGGCACGCTGGAAGGAAAGCGTGTGGCGTTTCTGGCGCGCCACGGGCGCGGGCACCGTATCCTGCCAAGCGAGATTAATTACCGCGCAAACGTTTACGCGATGAAGCTCCTGGGCGTGGAGCGCATCATCTCCGTCAGCGCGGTTGGTTCGCTCAAGGAAGATTTGCGGCCGGGAGAATTTCTCGTTCCGGATCAGTTCTTTGACCGGACCAAGAATCGCGTCTCTACTTTTTTCGGAGAAGGAATCGTTGCTCATGTGGCGTTTGCGCATCCTACCTGCCGCCAGCTGTCGGGCGTACTGGCGGATGCTTGCGTTCATGAAGCCATCAAAGTGCATCGGCGCGGAACGTACATCTGCATCGAAGGGCCGCAATTTTCCACGCTGGCCGAGGCGGAAGTGCATCGGCAGCTTCGCTTCGAAGTGATCGGCATGACCAACGTGACGGAAGCGCGGCTGGCGCGCGAAGCGGAGATTTGCTACGCGACGATCGCCATGATCACTGACTATGATTGCTGGCATCCGGAGCACGAATCGGTCACAGCATCGCAAATCATGGCCACCTTGAATCAGAACGCGGAGAATGCGCAAAAGGCGCTTCGAACCGCCGTTCGTGAAGTGCCCGCGGGCAGGTCCTGCAAATGCGGATCGGCTCTCCAGCACGCCTTGGTTACGGATTTGAAGATTGTCCCCAAGGCAACAAAGAAGCGGCTCGCAGCGATCATCGGAAAATATGTTTCTTAGGAGATCATCGTGTCTTTGCTCGTTGTAGGTTCCGTCGCATTCGACGCTCTGGAAAGTCCGTACGGAAAGGTGGAGCGCGCGCTTGGTGGCGCGGCCACCTATTTTGCCGTGGCAGCCAGTTTTTTCGCGCCGGTGAATCTCGTTGCCATCGTGGGCGACGATTTCACGCCGGAAGACGAGAAAATCTTTCGAGGCCGGCACATCGACACGGACGGCCTGGAGCGCGCTGCGGGCAAGACATTCTTCTGGGCCGGGCGCTATTCCCAGAACTTGAACGAGCGCGTAACGTTGGCGACAGAACTGAACGTGTTCGCGGAGTTCAAGCCCCGCTTGCCGGAGAAATACCGCAGCTCAAAATACGTTTTCCTCGCCAACATCGCACCCGACTTGCAGCGGGACGTGCTTCACCAGGTCAAGAAGCGCCCCAAAATCGCAGCGCTGGACACCATGAACTACTGGATCGAGCGTTCGAACGCGGAACTGCGGGAGACGTTGAAGCACGTGGATATTCTGATGATCAATGATTCGGAGACGCGCGAGCTTTCCAGCGAACATAATTTGCTGCGCGCGGCTAAGCACATTTTCAAGATGGGGCCGGCGACGCTGGTGGTGAAGCGCGGGGAATACGGGGCCATGATGGTGGACAAGCGCGGCGTCTTCTGCGTGCCGGCCTTTCCGCTCGAAGAGCCGCACGATCCCACCGGCGCGGGCGACAGCTTCGCCGGCGGCTTCATGGGCTACCTGGCGGGACGCGGTGATAAGAGTGACGCTTCGCTACGTCGCGCCATGGTCTACGGCTCGGTGCTGGGGAGCTTTGCCGTCGAAAAATTCGGCCTTGATAGGCTGCGGCACTTAAAGCGCGGCGAGATACATGCCAGGGCACGCCACTTTGCGAAATTGACGCAATTCAAATTGTAAATAGTAGAATTTCGTTCAGGCGGGCGGTGGGTCCCGCTGGCGATGCTCTCTCCTCAGGAAATATTCTTGCGGCTGACCGTGGCCGCGGTGCTGGGCGCGATCATCGGTATTGAACGCGAGCTGCGCCGCAGGCCCGCGGGTATTCGCACCAGCCTCTTTGTTTGCCTGGCGACGGCCTTGTTCACCATCCTATCGGGCGAAATCGCTCACCGTTTTGGCGATACGGGAAGCACGCGAATCGCTTCGAACATTGTGCAGGGCATCGGCTTCCTTGGTGCGGGCGCGATTCTGCGCGAATCGGGCGGCGTGGTGGGGATGACCACCGCTGCGACCGTCTTTGTGGAAGCCGCAATTGGAATGGCCGCCGGCGGAGGTCTCTATTCCGTGGCTGCCTATGCGACGAGCCTCGTGCTTTTTGGCTTGGTGGTCATCGGCTGGTGTGCAGATCGCTTCAACTTGAAGCGGCGAATCATGGTGTTCCGGATTACCACGAGCCATGCGGACAACGTAGCAACCGAAGTGCAACAGCTGCTGGCGGAGATGAAGGTCACCCTGCGGCACTTTCGTAGCTCGATGGTGGGCCTAAATTCCGTTGTTGAATTCGAAGCCGACGTGAGTCACAGCCAACAGGAGAAAATTGTCGCCCAGCTCAATCGGAAAGGTATCGTTACCGAAGTGATTCCGTTCGAGGGGCATCGCGAATGACGGGAAACAACGGGACTCCAAGAAAGCCGAAAGCGCTCGCTGCCGGTTCCCGCTTGGGAGTATTCGCTCCTGCGTCTCCCGCGGAGTCCGTCGAAACGATCGCTGGGCTTGCGGAATTGAAACGGCACGGTTTTCAGGTTGTCGCCAATCAGGACAGCAAGCCAGAGGGGTACTTTGCCGGTCCGTCGCTCGAGCGGACCAATGGTTTTCTCGGGCCCCTCAATTCCGATCAGGTCGACGGACTTGTGGCCTTGCGCGGAGGTTACGGATCGAATTACCTTCTGGAATTCGAACTGGAGAAGAGCCTTGCGAATCTCAAGTGCGTGATTGGATTCAGCGACCTCACTACTCTGCAGATCTTTCTCTGGCAACGGTGTAACTGGATCACATTCTACGGTCCAATGGTTGCCGCCGGGCTCAACGCCGGTCCAGGTGCGCGCGGGGGCTATGATGAGAGCTCATTTCTTCAGGCGGTGGGGAGAACGGAAGGCGGCTGGAAGCTGCGGCTGAGAGGTGAAGCCGTCCTCGCGGGCCAATCCATAGGCAGAGTTTTAGGCGGATGCATGACTTTGCTGGAGGCCACGATCGGAACGCCGTGGGAATTGGACACTAAGGATTCGATCCTGGTCCTCGAAGATCGCGCCATGAAGACCTATCAGGTGGATCGCGTGCTCATGCATTTGAAGCAAGCCGGTAAGTTTGAAGGGGTGCGCGGGATTGTGCTGGGAGACTTTCCGGAAAGTGCGCCGGCCGTGGCGGGAGCCCCATCCGTACGGGAAGTCTGTGCACGAATTTTGAGGCCACTCGGCGTCCCGATCGTGTTCGGTGCGCCGGTCGGGCATACCGTTCGGCCCATGCTTACGATACCGCTGGGCATCAAGGCGCGCCTGGACGCAGATGGGGAAGGCACACTCGAATTCCTGGAATCGGCGGTGGTGGCTTGAGCGAAACCAAACACGTGCATGTGATCGGGATCGGCGGATCGGCGATGGCGCCGTTGGCCGGGATGCTGCGCGAGCGTGGCTTTCGCGTGACCGGTTCGGATTCCGGGGTCTACCCGCCCGCGTCGACGCTGCTCGAAAATCTCGGCATTTCCTTCTTCAACACTTTTGATGCGGCGCATTTGCAGCCGGCGCCTGACCTTGTGGTGATCGGAAATATCATCGCGCGGGGGAATCCGGAGCTGGAGGAAGTGCTGGATCGAAAGATTTCCTATCGCTCGATGCCGGAAATTCTGGAGGAAGTATTTCTCCCCGAAAGACATTCCATTGTTGTCAGCGGAACGCATGGCAAAACCACTACGACGGCGATGCTGGCTTGGATTTTCCACACCGCGGGCAAGCGGCCGAATTTTCTTGTGGGGGGCGTGGCGGAAAACTTTGGAAAGAGTTACGGGCTTGGCGGCGGGGAAGAGTTCATTCTTGAAGGTGACGAGTATGAAACGGCGTTCTGGGACCGCGGACCCAAGTTTTTTCACTATCATCCCGATGATCTGATCATTACGTCCCTCGAATACGACCACGCCGACATCTACCCTGATTTTGATACTTATCAGTTGGCTTTCCGCCGTCTGGTCAATCTTGTTCCCAGACGCGGAAGAGTGGTCATCTGGGGCGACGCGGAAGATTCGGGCCCGGCCTTGCAGCGCGCGGCGGAAAAGGCTTTCTGCCCCGTTGAAACGTACGGATTCAACGGCGGTAGTGATTGGGTGGCGAGCGGTTTCGCCATCGATGGCGAGATCATGCGCTTTCGTGTCGCGCATCGGAGGAAGCCGTTTGGAGAATTTGCGCTGGCCGCCACGGGGCGCCACAACGTCTTAAACGCCATGGCGGCACTCATCGTTGCGCAGGGACGCGGCATCCCAGCCGAGGAGATCGCCAAGGCGCTCGCGACGTTTCGCAGTGTGAAGCGCCGGATGGATGTGCGAGGCGAAATCGGGGGAGTATTGGTGGTCGACGATTTCGCGCATCACCCCACGGCTGTGAAAGCCACGATCGAGGCTGCGCGAGGCCGCTGGCCCGGACGCCGGCTCTGGGCCATTCTAGAGCCGCGGTCAAATTCCATGCGCCGCAAAGTGTTTCAGGATGCCCTGCCGAAAGCGCTTGCCCTTGGCGACCGCGTCATTCTTGGCGGCGTTTTTCGCGCCCAGCAATTGGCCGGCGAGAATCGCCTGGACCCCGAGACCGTTGCGGAAAGTGTCCGTGAGCTCGGCAAAGACGCCCGCGTGTTTGCGAGTTCGGACGCCATCGCGGAGCATCTTGCGGCCGAAGCCAAGCCAGGGGATCTCCTTCTCATCATGTCCAACGGCAGCTTTGACGGCTTGTGCGAAAAACTTCTGAAGAAACTCGGCACGGCTGTTCAACTTGCAGGCGAGGCGAAAACTCGGTGACATTTCAATTTCTTCGGAACACCAGACCGATTCCGACGATCTGCTTCATTTTATTTCTACTCGCAGTAGGGTCTCCTGGTAGCGCCACCATCCGCTACGAAGTGTGGCTTGCGCATCCGGAACAGCATCTCTTCCACGTGACAATGACCATTCCCGATGTCACGAACGAAGTCACCGTGCAAATGGCGGCTTGGAACGCCCTCTACCATGTTAAGGATTTCAGCAGCCACGTGCGGCAGGTCGAAGCATTCATCGGTTCCGAGATAACGCCGATCGAGAAGCTTGATAAGCAAACGTGGCGCATCACAGGGAAGGGAACGATCCGGGTTCATTACGCTGCGTATTGGGATGAGCCGGGTCCGTTCGCGTCGCAGCTGAATAGTGAGCACGCTTTCATCAATCCGGCGATGATCCTCTTGTACGTTCCTGAACGGCGCGGAGAGGCGGTGCGCCTTGAGATGCCAGACGTCCCCGAACAATGGCAAGCGGCCGGTCCGTCCATTCAACTTATTGAATCAATGGGCGGGGCTCGAAATTTTGGCGGCGATGCCCCAAGCTACGATGCCCTTGCCGACGCTCCCATCGAGGCAGGCAAATTCGAAGAATTTCAATTAAGGGGGCTTAAGCCCGAAATTTGGGTGGTGGTTCACGGTGACAACTGGAAGAAAAAACAGGTTGAGGGAGACTTGAAACGCATCTGCCAGTACGAGCTGAAGCTGATGGATGGATCTCCATTCGAACGCTACACGTTCATTCTCCACATTGGAAAAGGATTCGGCGGCGGGGGCATGGAGCACGCAAACTCGACCGCGATTGGCGTCTATTCGGATGAGTACTTGCCGAGTGTCGCAGCACACGAATTCTTTCATCTATGGAATGTGAAGCGCATCCGCCCTGCGTCGCTCGAACCAGTGGACTATACGAAGGAGCAATACACGCGCGCGCTCTGGTTTGCAGAAGGCGTCACGAGCACGTACGGTTCCTACAGCCTTGTGCGCAGCGGCATCTGGAGCAAAGAGCAGTTCTACGCAGACCTCGGCGAACAGATCACCGAGCTAGAAGGCCGCCCCGCGAACCACTGGCAGAGCGCGGAGCAGTCCAGCCTCGATGCCTGGCTGGAAAAATATCCTCTCTACAATCAGCCGGAGTATAGCGTCTCGTATTACACCAAAGGGCAGGTGCTGGGAAACTTGCTCGACATTCTCATTCGCGATCGCACCGGCAACGAAAAGAGCCTGGACGATGTCTTGCGCTTGATGAATACGAATTTTGCGAAGCTGGGAAAAACGTATCGAGACAGTCTGGACGTCCGGCTGACCGCGGAGACCATCGCCAGCGGCTCGTTCGAGGAGTTTTTCCGGAAATACGTGGCGGGGACGGACCCCTTTCCTTATCAGCAGATTCTGGCACTGGCAGGCTTGACTCTGCGAACCGTGGAGCGCCGGAAACCGGCACTTGGTTTCTCATTGGAGCACGAGCAGAGCGGTCCCTTCGTCGTGAGCACGGTCGATTCCGAAGGGCCCGCGGCCCATGCCGGCTTGCGTCCGGGGGATGTCGTCCTCAACTGGAATGGTGATGAGGTGCCCAAGCGCGTGGAACACTGGCTCCAGGAGCAAAAGGCGGGCGATCTGCTGAAGCTGCGGGTTCGCCGGGATGACAAGGATATTTCGTTCGAATTCCGGCTCGGCGAGATCAAGGAGACTCTCTACCAGGTTATCGAGGATTCGCACGCTGATGAAAAGGCGCGCGGCGTTCGCAAGGGGATGCTTCGCGGCGAGACCAGCGCGGTCGCCATTCGCTAACGATGAGGAAGATTCCACGTTCCGCTTGACCAGCGGCGCGGGATTCGAGAAAGTTTTGCCTGCCCATGCTCCGGACTCTTTTCATTGGCATCTTTTTATCCCTTTACATCCTGGTCGTCGGGCCGCCGCTGCTCGTCTACACCGTGATCACTCGTAATCCTGATCCGATTTACTGGGCAGGCATAAAGGGTGTGATGTTCTTTGTCAGGGCCGTCGGAGTGCGGGTTCGCGTCCGGGGCCGCGAGCGCATCCCTCAGGGCGTTTGCCTTTTTGTCGCGAATCACACGAGCTCAGCCGATGCGCCCGCGGTTGTTGGCGCCATCCCTCGAAGGATCGCCATTCTTCTGAAAGAATCGCTTTTCAAATGGCCCATCGTGGGACAAGCCTTTTTGGCGGCACGGTTCATCCCCGTCAATCGAAGCGCCCGGGAGTCGGCGATTTCCAGCGTGGAAAAGGCAACGGAGGCTCTCAAGGCCGGGCAATCGTTTTTGATCTATCCCGAAGGCACGCGCAGTCCGGATGGCCGTTTGCAGGAGTTCAAGAAAGGCGCGGTTGTGCTGGCGATTAAAGCGGGCGTGCCGATTGCGCCAGTGGCCTGCTCGGGTGCTCACCGCGTCATGGAAAAAGGCTCACTGGTCATTCACCCGGGCGAGATCATCGTCGAATTTCTCGAGCCGATTGATACTTCCAGGTATTCGTTAGATGAGCGGGATGTCCTGAACGAACACGTGCGCGACGTCATGGCCGCGGGCCTGCCCCCCGACCAGCGCCCAATTGGTTTTCCAGGTGCCACCGCCGAAGCCGATGCTTCCTGATTGGCGAGCGGTACCGCGTTTTCAGCGTGACTTCAGCTTCTCTATTTCCGCTTCCAGTTCGCGAACATGCTTTTGCAGGTCGGGCAGCCGATTCAGCGCGGCCATGGATTTCAGCCATTGACGATTCTCGACCGCTGGATAACCGGAGAAGAGCGAGCGCGAAGGCACATCGGTGGGAACGCCGCTCTGCGCTGTGATGACTGTCCCGTCGCCAACGGTCAGATGTCCGGCCGTGCCAACCTGTCCGGCTAAGATGCAGTCGCGGCCGACTCTCGTGGAGCCAGCCAGGCCGACCTGCCCGCAGAGCATGGTGTTGGACCCCACCTGCGAGGCGTGGCCAATCAAGACAAGGTCATCCAGTTTGGTGCCTCGGCCTATGCGCGTTTCTCCAACCGTGGCGCGATCCACGCAGGCGTTCGCCTGCACTTCGACGTCGTCCTCAAGCACTGCCGGGCCGGACTGTGCCATCTTGTACCAGCTGCCATCCTTCTGTTTCGCGAAACCTAGCCCATCTCCGCCGATCACCACTCCGTTTTGCAGAATCACACGATTCCCGAGGCGGCAAAATTCGCGCACCACGGCGTGCGCATGGGAAAAGAAATCATCGCCGATCATTGCGCCGCGATAGATGGTTACGAAGCTGTGAAGCATGGCATTGCGGCCGATTTCGACGTCCTCGTCCACGTAACAGTACGGTCCGATATGCGCGCCTTCGCCAATCCTGGCGCTTTTGGCGATGATCGCCGTCGGATGAATCCCCGGCGCATAACGCGGCGGCTGATAAAAGAGCTCAAGCGCGTGGGCAAACGCGAGATAAGGATTTGATGAGCGCAACGCGGCAACGGCGGGCAAGGTCGGATGTCGATCCAGCGCAATTCCTTCTTCGACAAGAACCGCCGAGGCGCGTGTCGTCTTCAATAGTGGAAAGTAGCGCCGATTCGCAAGGAAAGTAATCTGCCCCGCTTCGGCCTGCTCGATTCCGGCTACCCCGCGAATCTCGATTTCGGGAGAGCCTTCCAATCGGCATCCCAATTTCTGCGCAACATCAGAAAGTTTCATGGAAAGGGCTCCTCAATTCTTTGCTGGGCTGTCTGCGAGTCTGGCACAGGCCAAAGAGGGAAGTACAGCGGGTCTGAAAGCCTACTCGTTGAAAAGGCGGGGCTGAGAAGCCGCGGTAGCAGCAGCGGCCGGCTTCCGGCGCGCCACGCCTACGACCCCGAGAACGGTCACTTCGGTGAGCGCGGCGCGGGGAACGAAGATGCGGTCCGTGGAAGAGTTCAGGTCCGGCGATGTGATTTGCAACCCGTTATCCAGCAGCGACAGCAAATCATTGGGCACAACGCCTTCCAGTGTTTCTCCGTCGTTATAACGAAGCTTCACCCACAATCCGTCCAGCTTTGGCCGGCTAAGAAATGCCTTGCGCTCCGGTTCGAACGCGTCGGAAAACTCGCGCACGAAGTAGATCGAGCGGACGCGATCCAGCGGTACCTCAACGTGCTCCCCCTCCGGCGTCAGTAGGTCGATGGGATCGGCCTGACCTAACCGTATAGGGTTCAAATAGCCGCGCAAGGGCTTCTTGTCGGCGAGCACAACGATAACCTTCTTGTGCGTTGAGGCTGGGGCTTTATTCTTCAAATTTCGGCGTTTCCCGGTCTGGATGGCCCAAATTTGCCAATCGTCAAAATGTATGTTATGTTAAGCACGTTTTTCCTGTCAACTTATTGTTTTCATTAGGGTTAGGGCCCCGGAGCACCGCCCTTTGACCGATAAAAAGAGCATCCTCAAATCGGCCTCGATTATCTCCCTGGTTACGATTGTCAGCCGCGTTCTCGGCTACGTCCGCGACCAGCGCATCACCCTCTTGCTGGGCACTTCCTTTGCTGCCGACGCCTACGTTCTTGCTTATCGTATACCCAATCTGTTCCGCCGCCTCGTCGCCGAAGGTTCGATGACCGCCTCCTTCATCCCGGTCTTCACCTCTTACATGCGGGAGAAGTCCAAGGAAGAGGTTTGGGACTTTGCCAACCGTCTGTTTTGGACCCTTTCCCTCGTCGTTGCCGTCATCACCATTCTAGGGATGGTTTTCTCTCCCGCGGTTGTTCAATTGTTTTCCGGCGAAAATGTGGCCCGCGCTCAAGCCGTTGATCTCAACCGTATCATCTTTCCGTATCTGTTTTTTATCGCCCTGGCAGCGCTGGCCATGGGCATTCTCAACTGTTTTCACGTTTTCGGTTTGCCCGCCGCCACTCCCGTGCTTCTGAATGTCGCGACCATTCTGTTTTCGGTGGGTGTCGTCTATCGATATTTTAGGGACCCCGCGACGTCTCTCGCCATCGGTGTTCTCGTTGGGGGGGTCCTGCAATTCTTGATTCAGGTGCCTTCTCTTGTCCGGCGGGGCATGAAGTTCACTTTCGGCATCTCTTTCTCCCATCCCGCAATTCGAGACGTGGCCCGGCTGATGATCCCGCGGCTTTTCGGAATCGGCATCGGCCAGATCAATCTCTTAATCGACACGCGGTTTGCCACCGCCGGTCGCATGCCTCCCGGAAGCCTCGCCGCGCTTTACGTAGCCGACCGCGTGATGGAGCTGGTGCTGGGCGGCTACGCCATTGCCGTCGCCACGGCCATTCTGCCTATGATGTCTCATCAGGCGGCTGCCAAGGATTATGAGTCGCTCAAGAAAACGCTCTCGTTTTCTGTTCGCATCGTGGCCTTCATCACCATTCCGGCGGCTCTCGGCTTGATGATCCTGCGCGAACCGATCATCCGTGTGCTCTTCCAGCACGGCCAGTTCGTAGCGGAATCCACTCGCTTGACCGCCCGCGCTCTTCTCTATTACGCCGTCGGGCTTCCCGCCCTGGCCTCGGTCAAGTTGATCGTCCCGGCGTTCTATTCGACGCGGGATACCAAGACGCCGGTCATCATTGCTTCCATCTCACTTTTTCTGAATATCGTTCTGAACATCGTCTTTCTGCAATTTCTCTTCAAGCGCGTCCAGAACGGCGGTCCGGCGCTGGCAACCGCCCTGGCTACTTTCTTTGATTTCTTCGCGCTGTTCATCATTTTCCGCCTGCGCTACGGCCCGCTCGGAACCTTGGATATCTTCCGTTCCTTTGCAAAGATTTCCTTGTGCGCCGGGATTATGGGCGTCGCCTGCTGGTTCGGGAATTACTACACCGGTTTCGCTCTGCACTCGCGGTTCTTCGTGCAGTTTCTCGTTTTTGCCGCCCTGATCATCGGAGCGACAGCGCTTTATCTCGCCCTCGCTTGGCTCTTCCGTTGCCATGAAATCGAGGAAGTCTATGGCATTGCCACGCGGCGCACTGCTGGCGCCACGAACGGATACGTGGAGCCCTGATGGAAATTACGGCAACCATTTCGTCATTTTTGACCCATGTGCGGGTGGAGAAGGGGCTGTCCTCCAACACCGTATCCGCGTATCGTCGCGATCTCGTAAAATTCGATGAATTTGCCCGCAAACGCAAGCTCAGTCTCGAGGCCGTTAGCCGTGATGATCTCGTCGATTTCCTCGCGGGGCTTTATCGTCGGAAGCTCGAGAGCAAGACCGTGGCCCGTCACCTGGTCACGCTGCGCAACTTTTTCCGTTTTGCTCAGATCCAGGACCTGATTTCGGAAGACCCCTCGGTGAATCTCGATTCGCCGAAGATCCGGCGTTCGTTGCCGGACTATCTTCGCCTCGAGGAAGTCGACCGCCTGCTCTCCCAGCCCGATGTGAAAACTCCAATTGGCTTGCGGGACCGCGCTATGCTCGAAGTTCTATACTCGACCGGCTTGCGTGTATCGGAACTCACTGGGCTGCGCGTCACCGATCTCGATGCCAAGGTGGGCTGTGTTCGTTGCATCGGCAAGGGCGACAAGGAACGAATTGTTCCCGCTGGCAAAAAGGCGCTCGCCGTCGTCGAAAAGTATCTCCGCGACGCCCGGCCGAAGCTGCTCGGCAAAGTCGCCGGCAGTCCGGCGTTGTTCGTGAATCGCCGCGGCGCGCCATTGAGCCGCGTCGGCGTGTGGAAGATACTCTCGGCCTACGGACGGCAAGCGGGCATGCGTATGGCTCTTACGCCGCACATGCTGCGGCACAGTTTTGCCACGCACTTGCTCGAGCGCGGAGCGGACCTCCGGTCCGTTCAGCTCATGCTCGGGCATGCGGATATTTCGACCACTCAGATTTACACTCACGTCGTCGAGGAGCGGTTGAAGCAGATTTACAAGGCGCATCACCCGCGTGCATAGCGCGGCCGGCCAGGGAAACTCATTGCGGGTGCCTCCGTGTCGGTCAGCGCGGACACCCTGAAGTAGAAGGAGCGCAATGCCAGACTATATGTTTTTGTTGGAAAGCCGGCTCTCGCCGGAACAGCGCGCCGTGATGTTGCGCGTGCAGGAACTCTCCGCCGCACTTGGATTCAATGTGTATCTCACGGGCGGAACCGTCCGCGACCTCGTTACCGGTGCCTCGCTGCGCGATCTCGATTTCACGGTGGAGGGCAATCCCTCGAAGATCGCGCACGAACTTGAGAAGGGTGGCGCCAGGATCATCTCCGAGGATGAAAAGCTTCGCCATGTAGAAGTGCTCTTCGCCGGCGACTGCGAGGGCAGCATTTCGGCCGCCCGCGACGACCATTATGTTCGCCCGGGGACGCGGCCCGAGATTCGCTGGTCCACCATCATGGAAGATCTGCGCCGCCGCGATTTCTCCCTCAACGCGATTGCCATTTCGCTGAACCCCGCGTCGCGCGGCTTGCTCCTCGATCCCACAAACGGCTTGTCCGATATCGAGCGCGCCGAGGTGCGTGCGCTCACCATTCACAGCTTCACGAACCAGCCGGTCCGTTTGTTGCGTGTCTTGCGCTTTGCGGCGCGCATGGGCTTCAAGATGGAGCAGCGCACCCAGGAATGGTTTGACCTGGCCATCGAGCGCAATCTGCAGCACACCATCGCTCCGGAAGATGCCGGGGGTGAGCTGCGCGCCCTTGCCCGCGAGGAACGCCCCTCCGTCGTGTTGAAGGCTTGGGAAGAGCACGACCTTCTCGAAGCCGTCAATCCCGTGCTGGCGAAAAAACATCCGGCTTACGACGCTATCGGCCGCCTGATGAAGGTGCGCGAGGATCTGTTCACCGCGGGCTTCCGTCCGCGTCTCGCCGCTCCGATGCTCCTCGCGATTCTGGGACGTTTGAAGGACCGGGAACTGGCTAACGTCCTCGCTAAAGCCGGATTCCGCTCAGCCGAATCGGAAGCCGCGCTCGGTTTTGAAGAGGAATCGTTCGAAGCCCAGAAGGAGCTAGTCGGACGCAAGATGAATGCTCCCGCCGATGCTTTCCGGTTCCTAGAAAAACTTCCGCTCGATCAGCTCGCGTATCTGATGGCCGAATCCAATAATTCGGGCGCCCTTTCGAAAATTCGGGCCTTTCTGAACAAGTGGCGCCCGGTTCGCAACGCTCTTCCGGTTGTGGCTGCCGAGCTCGAAGCGCTTGGCATGCCGCGCGGGACAAAGTTCGATCAAGTAGTGGAACAGGTCTTCGCTATGCAGCTCACCGGCCGCGGGAAGACCAAGGAAGAGAGAGAAAAAATTCTGAGGAAGCTCAGCGGCATCAAGGAACCGCCCAAAAAGAAAGAGAAGGAAAAGAAACCGTCAAAGGGCGCTGACAAGGCTCACGCCGCTGCGGCCATGGGCGACGCCGCCCATAAGAAGCACGCCGCCGCAAAAATCGAGGCGACGAAGCAGGCGGCCAAGGGGAAACCTTCTCCGCCGAAGCCCCACGCGAAGCACGCGGCACCGGCGTCTCACGGCAAGACTGCCGCCTCCGGCAAGAAGAGTCACGCGCGCAAGTAACGCGTTGGTTCGTAGTAGGCCGTCACCCGACAAAAACGTCGACTACTATATTTTCATCGGCACCGATCTCGGATAGTTGTTGTAAAATTGCTATATCGTTCCCTGTAGCCTCAACGAGTACAATTACCTGATTTACGATTTCGACTTATTCTTGCCAGTGGTAAACTGTCATTTCGAGATCAAGAATTCCGGCCCAGAGGAGCATGCAGATTATGAAGCCGATGCGATGCCTTCATCGGCCATCGTCGAGGACGGTGATGAATCGTAAGGTGGGGGCCGTTCTGGTCGTGGTTGGACTTTTGTTGGGCGTGGATTCCCTTTGGGCGCACCATGGGAATGCACCGTTTGATATGACGCATACCGTGAGGATGCGAGGGACGGTTAAGGATTTCCAGTGGATCAACCCACATGCCCTTATTCATGCGGACTTGAAAGACGAGAACGGTAAGGTTGCGAACTGGGCGCTGGAGTTAGGGAGTCTGGGGATGCTAAGTCGGTTTGGATGGAGCCGGAATACGGTGAAGCGCGGGGACCAGGTGACTGCTGAGGGCTTTCGGGCTAAAGACGGCTCGCCTTATATGTGTTTGGTAAGCATCGACCTTCCCAACGGTCAGTCAATGCGGGGGTCTCCATAGAAACGCCCGACATGCTGCCATTCTGCAGGTGGCTGGAACAGACTTCCGTGGGGGCTGGCATAAGGGAATCGCTGTGGCTGTTTCCGGCGATTGAGACCCTGCATCTGCTTGGGATGGCGGCGCTGGTGGGGACTATCGCAGTTTTTGATTTGCGCCTTCTGGGGTGGATGTTGCGGCGGGAGCGGGTTTCGGTGCTGGCTGGGCGGCTGCTTCCCTGGTCTTGGGCGGGATTTGCGGTGCAGGTGGTTACAGGAGCACTGCTGTTTGCGTCGGAAGCGGTGAAGGTATATACCAATCCCGCGTTTCGAGTGAAGATGTTATTGATATTTTTGGCTGGCGTGCATGCGCAGATTTTCCATTGGACCGTCTATCGGGATGTGGCGACTTGGGATGATAGCGGGGTCTTGCCTGCGGGGGCGAAGGTTGCGGGTTTCGTTTCGATCCTGTTATGGGTTGGCATTGTTGCGGCGGGACGGTTTATCGGATTCGTGTGACTTTGCTGGACTCGCCTTGCCAGCCGTCCAGCAAATGAGTGAAATCGCCTGATCTCGTCAACCATCCACCTTGCACGTACATGATTTGAACGCGATGACTTCTGGATGGTCGGCCAATCGGAAGTCATCGTGGGAGCCGACTTCCCACCGCGTAGAGGGGATGTATAGTCGGGTGCTCTGAAATCGCGCCCTGCTGCTGCAGATTTTCTTGCGTTTTTCCTTTCTGAGGGTCTCTTAGTATGCGGAGCATATCGACTTTTTCCGTATCCTGTTAGAATCGAGTTCCATGGGTCAGCCGCAGTTTGTTCACCTTCACGTTCATACGGATTACAGCCTGCTCGATGGAGCTTGCGAAACCTCCGAGCTCCTGGATGAAGCGTCCCGCCAGAAAATGCCGGCCGTGGCTATCACCGACCATGGCAATCTCTTCGCCGCCGCCAATTTCTTCTATGAAGCCAGCAAGCGCGACGTCAAGCCCATCATCGGCTGCGAAGTCTACGTCGCCAAGGGCAGCCGCCATGACCGCGGCGAAAAAACCAATGGGGGCAACGGCCAGGATCGCGGCGACGCCGAACCCGGAATGCGTAGCTCGAATCATCTCGTGCTCCTCTGCGAATCGCTCGAGGGTTATCACAACTTAATCAAGCTGGTCTCCGCCGGTTTCCTCGAAGGCTTCTACTACCGCCCCCGCATTGACTATGACTTGCTTGCCAAACACAGCAAAGGCTTGATTGCGCTCTCGGCCTGTCTTCGCGGCCCGGTGACCGAAGCGGTCGTGGAACAGAAATACGATCAAGCGCGCGAGAATGCTTACCGTTTGCGCGATGTGTTCGGCAAAGGCAATTTCTTCCTCGAAATTCAGGATCAAGGGTTGCCGGTCGAAAAAGATGTCAACCGCGAACTGGTCCGTCTTTCGAAAGAAACCGGTATACCGCTCGTCGCCACCAACGATTGTCATTACCTTCATCACGAAGACGCTCACGCTCAGGAAGTGCTGCTCTGCATCCAGACCGGCAAGACCATGAGCGACACCAATCGAATGAAGTTCCAGACCGACCAGTTTTACTTCAAGTCTGCTGTGGAGATGGCCCAGGTCTTCGGCGAGATTCCTGAAGCGCTGAGCCGCACCATGGACATCGCTTCGCGCTGCAACGTCAAAGTGGAGCGCATCGCGAATCCCTTTCCGGAGTTCAAAGTCCCGGAAGGGCATAACTCCGCGAGCTATTTTGAATCGGTGGTGCGTCAGGGGTTTGCCGGTCGCGTCCCGCAGCTTGAGCGCCAGGCGCAGCAGGGCTTTCTGCGGAATTCACTGGCCGAGTACGAGCGCCGGCTCACCTCCGAAATCGAAATGATCAAGAAGATGCGTTACGAGGGCTACTTCTTGATCGTCTGGGATTTTATTCACTACGCGCGCGCGCAAGACGTCCCTGTCGGACCTGGGCGCGGTTCGGCGGCGGGCAGCCTGGTAAGCTACGCCCTGCGCATCACCGACGTCGACCCTTTGCAGTACAACCTGCTCTTCGAGCGTTTCCTGAACCCCGAGCGCGTCTCCATGCCCGATATCGACATCGACTTCTGCATGCGGCGGCGCGGCCAGCTGATCGAATACGTGACGCAAAAGTATGGTCGCGAAAATGTCGCGCAGATCATCACTTTTGGAACCATGGCGGCGAAAGCCGCGGTGAAGGACGTTGGCCGCGCCATGGACATTCCTTACGGCGAAGTGGATCGCCTCGCCAAGCTCATACCCACGACCCTCGGCATCGAATTGAAAAACGCTTTGGAAGAAGCTCCGCAACTCAAAGCCGCCATTAATAGCGATGAGCGGCTCAAGGATTTGATGGCTGTGGCGCTGCGTCTCGAAGGTTTGTCGCGGCACGCTTCCACGCACGCGGCGGGCGTAGTGATTTCGCCGAGGCCGCTCACGGACATCGTTCCGCTTTATAAGTCAAACCGCGATGAAATCACCACGCAATACGATATGAACGCGCTCGAGCGCATCGGCCTGCTGAAAATGGATTTTCTTGGCCTGACGACGCTCACGGTGCTTCACGATACCGTTCGAATGATCGAGCAGAGCCGTAGCGCGAACATCGACATAGATAATCTCGCCCTGGACGACGCCGAGACCTACAAACTCTTCGCTCGTGGAGAAACCACCGCCATCTTCCAGTTCGAATCCCACGGCATGCGGGACATTCTCCGCCGCTACCAGCCCACCCGCATCGAAGATCTCACCGCGCTCAACGCGCTTTACCGCCCCGGCCCCATCCAGGGCGGCATGATCGACGATTTCATCAACCGCAAGCAAGGGAAGACCAAGGTCAGCTTCGAACTTCCGCAGTTGAAGGAAATTCTTGATGAAACGTACGGCGTCATCCTGTATCAGGAACAGGTGATGCAAATCGCCAATCTCCTGGCGAGTTTTTCACTCGGGGAAGCGGACATCCTTCGCCGCGCGATGGGAAAGAAGAAGAAGGAGGAGATGGCCGCGCAGCGCGCCAAGTTCATGGGCGGATGCGCTGCCAACAAAATCCCGGAGAAAAAAGCCGAGCGCATCTTTAACCTGATGGAGGAGTTTGCAGGCTACGGCTTCAACAAGTCACACTCCTGTGCCTACGCCCTGCTCGCCTATCAGACGGCTTATCTGAAAACGCATTATCCCGTCGAATTCATGGCCGCGCTCCTGACCTCGGAAGCCGGCAACACCGAGAAAGTCGTGAAATACATCAATGAAGCGCGCGGGATGAGTATTTCCATTCTCCCGCCCGATGTGAATGAGAGCGATCTCTACTTCACGCCCGTCGGGGAATCCATTCGCTTCGGTCTTGCTGCCATCAAGAATGTTGGCGAGAACACCGCCAAGGCGATTCGTGAATCGCGGCTGAGTCAAGGAGAGTTCAAATCCCTTTACGATTTCTGCGAACGTATCGAATCGCGCTTCCTGAACAAACGCGTGTTTGAAAGCCTCATTAAGTCGGGCGCCGTCGATTCGCTCGGTCCGCGGGAATCCATGCTGGCCTCTGTGGATGATGCCGTCGCCGCCTTGCAGCGCGCTTCCCGAACGCGCGAGTCCGGCCAGCACGGGTTGTTCGGAACCGCCGCTGCCCCCGCGCCGATGCCGTTCGAATTGCGTGAGGCCGCGCCCTGGAGCGAGGAAGAACGCCTCGCCAGTGAATACGCCATGCTCGGATTTTACGTTTCCGGCCATCCGCTGGCGAAATACGCTTCACGCCTGATGGACCTGAAAACGGTTTCTCTCGACCAGGTCGAAGAGCAGAGGAACGGAAAAGAAATCACCGTTGCCGCGTTGATTGTCGGTACGCGTCCCATGCGTTCGAAAAAAGGCGCGCGCTGGGGCATCTTCACGATTCAGGATATGACCGGCGTTCAGGAACTCCTCGCTTTTCCGGAGAGCTTTGCTCGCCTCGAACAGGTTTTGAAGCCGGGCAATCCGCTTCTCTTGAAAGTTCGCGTGCAGGTGGAGGAAGCGGGCACGCGGCTTTCACTGCAGGAAGCGCGTCGGCTCGAGGAAATGGCGGAGCGGGCCGTCTCCGGCGAGCTTCGCGTTCGAATCGAAATACAGTCCCTGAGCGAAGATGCTCTCGACCGTTTGGAAGATTTGTTTGCCGCTTCGCCGGGATCGTGCCAGGTCGTGTTCGAATTGTGCTCCCCGGACGGCTCCATGGCCGTGCTGCAAGCGCAACAGCGCGTGAAAAACACGCCCGAATTGGTGGAAGCAGTCCGTGAAATTTGTGGCCACCCCGCCGTTCGAATGGTGCCGGAATGAGGCCAAAAGAAAAAACCAAAGCCGCCGCTCCGCCCCCGGCCCGTTCGAAAGAGAGCGACCGCCAAAAAGAAATCGAGCGCTTGGAAAAAGATGTCGAGGAATTGCGCCACCTGGCCGGGAACGCGGATGCCGACGCGGAACTGCAACGCGTCCGCGACCAGGTCGGGGAATTGCGCCGCGAGTTTTACACCCATATGGGGCCGTGGCAGCGCGCGCAGATCGCGCGTCACCAGCAGCGTCCGTACACCCTGGATTTTATCGGTTTGCTGTTTACGGATTTTATCGAGCTGCACGGGGATCGTGGTTATGCCGACGACAAGGCGATCATCACGGGATTGGGAAAATTTCACGGGCGCCCCGTGGCTATCATCGGCCATCAAAAGGGGCGCGACACGAAGCAGCGTCTGGTCCGAAATTTCGGGCAGCCGAAGCCCGAGGGTTACCGGAAAGCGCTACGCATAATGCAACTCGCGGCGAAGTTCGGTCGGCCGATCCTTACTCTTATCGATACGCCAGGGGCTTACCCGGGGATCGATGCGGAAGAACGGGGCCAGGGCGAAGCGATTGCGCGAAATCTTCGAGAGATGGCACGGCTGCCGGTGCCGGTGATCGTCACCGTGACGGGCGAAGGTGGCTCGGGCGGGGCGTTGGCCATTGCGGTCGGCGATCGCGTCAACATTCTTGAGAACAGTTTTTATTCGGTGATTTCGCCGGAGGGTTGCGCTTCGATTATTTGGCGTGATTCGACGAAAGCGGAAACCGCGGCTGCAGCCATGAAGATCACGGCGAAGGATTTGAAAGAGCTGGGAATCGTTGACGAAATCGTGGCGGAGCCGGAAGGCGGCGCGCACACCGACCATGAAGGCGCGGCGCGATTCTTGGATGAAGTGCTGGACCGGCAACTGGCGGCGCTGACGAATCAGCCGATCCGGGAACTGCTTGATGCGCGCTACGAGAAGTTCCGGAAGATGGGGCAATTCTTCGATTTGGGCAATTGACGGGTTCTCGGTTGTCGCATCAGATTCCTGGCTAACCATAATACCCCTACCCTCCTGTTTTTTGTAAGTGCATCTAAAGGGCTTGGCTGTGGCGTAAGTCTTTTGTTTGCAACACTTGCGGGGAGATCCATAAATGTTGCAGGTAAAGGACTTAATGCAATGGCGGAAAGGGACCCCGACAGGGTCGGGGCAGGTCAGTGGACTGTGGTCAGTGGGGAGGAGAACGGGAGATGGGGAATGGGAGTTAGGGGCTAGGCCAAGGAAAGAGGCGGGAGGCCGACGAGGATGGTGAGCGAGAATCACGCGGTAGGATAGCACGAACTAATCAAGTTGTTAAGTATTGTGCAGGGAATAGGTGAAATTGAGGATTGGACGGCTGCGGAGGCGGGATGAACGGTTGCGGCGGAAGCGAGACGAGCCAGAAAAAAGAAAAGTCAAAAGCCCCACATGTAAACCCCGACGTGTGGGGCACCCAAATTCGTATCAGGATTTGTCGTCCGGGCCACCCGCCAAGTCTACTCGGTCGAAGGAGCAGACGCCATCATCTAACAAGCCTAGAGCAGTGCTAGAACGTCGAGGGTGATCCACCCGCCACCTCTTACGCACCTTTGCGTGTTATGCCTCGCAAAATCAAATTAAAATTGGAGATGTAGGCGCGGTCACCGACAAAATTAACAGATAGCCTATAGTCGGGAATTTCACAAGCCACCAGAAGGCGTTCTGTATTGGAGACTGAAGGAAAAAAGAGACAGTAGCCTTCGTGGTCACCCAAACGAGTTTTCCGTTCTTCCAAAAAACGATACTCTTTTCCTGATATGTAATTTTCAATCAAAGATCGCTTAAATTTATCCTCGTCGTAAGACTTTTTATCGGGCAAGTCGCTGACGATTACGTGTGAATCCAAATCGGCGGATTTTTGCATTTTGGAAACGATGAGAGTGCCCTGACGGGTATATGCCCACCATTCCATAGGAACGGGGACTTTCCACTGATGAGAGTTGGCAGAATTTCCATGAGCCAAATGCCAACTGTTACACGTGGGGCTTTGAATTTGACTATGCCCAAGAAGCTGAAGCGCTATTACGGCCGGGGTGATCTGCACTTTGTCACCTTTAGCTGTTACCGGCAGTTGCCCCTGCTGAGGACGATTCGTGCGCGAAACTTGTTTGTACATGCCCTCGGAAAGATTCGCGAGAGGTATAACTTGCTGTTGGTGGGGTACGTGGTGATGCCGGACCACGTGCATCTTTTGATCAGCGAGCCGGCAAAGATTACGCCATCGGTGGCGCTGAAAGCGCTGAAGCAGCGCGTCTCGCGGGACTTGCGGAAAAGCAACCGGCGGGTTTCGGACGCGCAGTTGCGGCTGCCATTCATGAGCGCTGACGCGAGTCTGCCGCGATTCTGGCAGCCCAGATTTTACGACTTCAATGTTTACAGCAGGCGCAAGAAACGGGAGAAACTGGAGTAATTGCACGCCAATACCGTCGGCCTGGTAGTAGCTTGTCGTCCCGCTTCGAAGCATAGCCACAGGCTCGTCGATATTGTTGGTCTGGGTATAGCGCGCAACCACAGCGCCAGCGGCGTTGGTCTCTTCGACCAGGTTGTCACCGTCATACACGAAGACACTGGTCCCTGTGGACGAGGATTTGTAGATTCTTCTGCCGAAGGGGTCGTACTTGAAGCTGACCGTCCCGCCAGTGCCGGGCAGCGTGACGCTGCTCAGGCGGTTCTCGAAGTCCCATGAATAGCTCGTGGTGTTCGACCCAACCACTTTCGTTTGGGTGTTGCCATTGTTGTCGTACGGCTTGCCGGTCAGATTGCCCGCCGCGTCATAGCCATAAGTTTCGATAGCCGGGTGCGCCGTGAAAGGTGGTGGTCCACAGCGGGAGTCAAACCCGCCCGGGAACTGGTTCGCTCCACCCGGTAGCAATCAGAGCAGCAGTGAAGGCAACGAGACTGCTGAAGCCTCTGGTGCAGAGAGTCGCTAGGCGACTTGGCGAGCGTGCAGGCCGTAACGTGAGTGAACGCTGAGCAGGCCTCGAAAAGACTAATGCAGGAGCCGACCCGCCCCGGTTACGGGGAAGGCCGAAGCTAATGGAATGGTACGAGCGAACAAATTCCATCAGACCTGCCGGGGTATTAGCGACGGCATGCAGGCAAAGTGGACCATACGCAACACGGGAAGTCCCAGCGGTGATCGCGGTATGGATCAACTGGCAACTCGTGAGAGACCGGCCGGGCTGACTGGGATGGCGGAGAGGCTCGTAGTACCGATGAAGCCGGGTAACTCCGGCGGAGGGAAGGGGCCTCAGTTGAAGGCGGACGCAAGAAGCGACGACGAAAGGGAGATTGGCGATGAGCCTGATAACTCCCAAGTTGTTTTCAGAAGTTGCAGACGGCGTCACATGCAGTGGCCTCG
>WNFR01005790.1_pt1 | contig 24957 bp, 18 predicted proteins | sample 5400221 | NCBI WGS metagenome assembly WNFR01 (sample SAMN13153357, study PRJNA577476) | soil metagenome | isolation source: 40 cm soil under Madrone tree | place: USA:California | collected 2016-06-14 | reverse complement strand
GATGGTGCTGGTGTCGTTCAGCACCAATCTGCATGATCCAGCCGGTTCCGACACGGAGCGAGAGCAGATTCTCTAAGTTTTTCGGCGCGACGGCTAAAGCCTTTTGGCGTGAATTGATCCGAGCTCGTGGCCCCGTTTGAAGTCGTGAATGTGCTTCTCCATCCAGGCGCGAGCCTGCTCGCCGCGGCGGTACTCGATTGCATCGGCGATCTTGCCTTGAGCAGTCTGGATGCGCGCACGCGCCTGCGGGACGCGGTCAATCATGTGGGTGAGCGCCGGGGCGAGCAACAGATTCAGCGGCGCCTGCGAGAGTTCGAGTACCTGATTCCCGCTCGCCGCGGCGACGGCGGTGAAGAAATCCACCACCGCGGACACGGCCTGAGCGGTATCGGCGACCTCGCGCTTGAAGCGCGCCGCGGCGCGCACCAGGGTTTGCAGCTGCGCCGGGGTGCGGCGCGCCGCGGCGTATTGCGCGGCAACCGGCTCGATTGCCATCATCGCCTCCCACAATTCGAGGAAGGTTACATCGTGCAGTGCCAGCGCGCGGCTGACGCCGGAGCTCACGCACCGCGGCTCGGGGCGGGTGACTCGGAGCCGCTTCTCGCCGCGCGCCCGGCCCAGCAGGCCGTGGGTTTCGAGCGCGCGGATCGCTTCCCGGATGGTCGAGCGATTGACGCCGAATTGCCGCGCCAGATCTATTTCGGAGGGCAGGGGGTCGCCGGTGCGCAGGGAGCGGGCGACGATGCGCTGCTCGATCACGTTCGCGATCCGGCGGTATGCCGGATGATCGTCGAGGGGTGCGAACAGATCGCTCATCGTGTCCTGTCCCATGACACTCAGCCCTCTCCGAACAGCTCGCGTCCGATCAGCATGCGGCGAATCTCCGAAGTCCCGGCGCCGATTTCGTAGAGCTTGGCGTCGCGCAGCAGCCGTCCGGTCGGATAGTCGTTGATGTATCCGTTGCCGCCCAGGAGCTGGATGGCATCGAGCGCCGCCTGGGTCGCCGCCTCGGCGCAGAACAGGATGCAGGCGGCCGCATCCTTGCGCGTGGCCTCGGCGCGGTCGCATGCCGAGGCCACCATGTACGCATAGCTGCGGCAGGCATTGAGCGAGGCGTACATGTCGGCGAGCTTGCCCTGCACGAGCTCGAAGGTGCCGATGGCCTGGCCGAACTGCCGCCGTTCGCGCACATAGGGCACGGCCACGTCCAGGGCGGCGGCCATCAGCCCAAGCGGTCCGCCGGACAGCACCACGCGCTCGTAATCCAGACCGCGCATCAGCACGCTGATACCCTGATTCTCCTCTCCGACGAGATTTTCGGCGGGTACTTCGCAACCGTCGAACACGAGCTCGCTGGTGCTCGAACCGCGCATGCCGAGCTTGTCGAGCTTTTGCGCCGGCGTGAATCCTTTGAAATCCTTCTCGATGATGAAGGCGCTGATGCCGCGCGCGCCGGCTTCCGGGTTGGTTTTCGCGTATACCACCAAGACGTCGGCTTCCGGGCCGTTGGTGATCCACATCTTGCGGCCGTCGAGCACATACCGGTCGCCGTGCCTGATCGCCTTGAGCTGCATGGAAACGACATCGGAACCGGCGCCGGGCTCGGACATGGCGAGCGAGCCCACGTGTTCGCCGCTGATGAGCTTCGGCAGATACTTGCGCTTCTGCGCATCGGTCGCATTGAGCGCCAGCTGGTTCACGCACAGGTTCGAGTGCGCCCCGTAGCTCAAACCCACCGCGGCCGACGCGCGCGAGATTTCCTCCATCGCGACGGTGTGGGCCAGGTAGCCCAGGCCGGCGCCGCCGTAGTCCGGACTCACCGTCATGCCCAAAAGCCCCAGCTCGCCGAATTCCCGCCACAAGTCCCGTGGAAACACGTTGCTGCGGTCGATCTCGTTGGCGCGCGGCGCGATGCGCTCCTCGGCGAAACGCTGTACCTGGTCGCGCACGGCATCGATGACTTCGCCGAGTCCGAAATTGAACCCGCGGTATGCGGAATTGGCCATGGTCATAGGGCCCCCATTGTCATCGGACCCCAAGTCGTTGGATAATCTGACTGTCGGACAATTTTGCCACTCTGAAGGCAACAAAGCCAATGGCCCAGATCGTTTCGAAAATCGACGTCCGCTCGAAGGAATTCGCTGACAACCGCGCCGCCATGCAGCCGCTGGTGGAGGATCTGCGGGCTACGCTGCAGCGCAATGCCGCGGGCGGCAGCGCGGCAGCCCGCGACAAGCACACCCAGTCGGGCAAGCTGCTGGCCCGGGAGCGGGTCAGGGCGCTGCTCGATCCCGGTTCGCCGTTCCTGGAACTGTCCGCGCTGGCGGCGCATGGGGTGTACGGCGAGGGTCTGCCGGGGGCCGGACTCATTACCGGCATCGGCCGCGTCTCGGGCCGCGAGTGTATGGTGGTCGCGAATGATCCCACGGTGAAGGGAGGCACCTACTATCCGCTCACCGTGAAGAAGCACTTGCGCGCGCAGGAGATTGCGGGCGACAACGAGCTCCCGTGCATTTACCTGGTGGAAAGCGGAGGCGCGTTCCTGCCGAAGCAGGATGAGGTGTTCCCCGACCGCGAGCACTTCGGCCGCATATTTTTCAATCAAGCGCGGCTTTCCGCACGGGGCATCGCGCAGATCGCCGTAGTGCACGGGTCGTGTACCGCGGGCGGCGCCTACGTGCCCGCCATGTCCGACCATGCCGTCATCGTGCGCAATCAAGGCCGCGTGTTTCTGGGCGGGCCGCCCCTGGTGAGGGCGGCAACAGGCGAAGAGATCGATGCGGAGTCCTTGGGCGGCGCCGACGTTCATTGCCGGCGTTCCGGCGTGACCGACTACTACGCTGAGAACGACACGCATGCGCTGGCGTTCGCGCGCCGCGCGGTGGCGCGGCTGCGGCCGACGACGATGACTTCCGCGATGGGCGCGGCGATGAGTGGGGGCTCCGCGCGCGCCGCGGCGTCGGCGGGCGAACCTGCATACGATCCCGCGGAGCTGTACGGCATCATCCCGCCGAGTTCGCGCAAGCCCTACGACGTGCGTGAGCTCATCGCACGCCTGGTGGACCGTTCGTGGTTCGATGAATTCAAGGCAATGTACGGCACGACCTTGGTCTGCGGTTTTGCCGAGATTCACGGTTCGACGGTGGGAATCCTGGCCAACAACGGCATCCTGTTCTCGGAAAGCGCGTTGAAGGGCACGCATTTCATCGAGCTGTGCTGCCGCGAAGGGATACCCCTGGTGTTTCTGCAGAACATAGCCGGTTTCATGGTGGGCCAGGCCGCGGAAGCCGGCGGCATCGCCAAGGACGGTGCCAAGCTGGTCACGGCCGTGGCCTGCGCGGCGGTGCCGAAGTACACCGTCGTCATCGGCGGCAGCTTCGGCGCCGGCAACTACGCCATGTGCGGCCGCGCCTATAGTCCGCGATTCCTGTTTCAGTGGCCGAACGCGCGCACCTCGGTCATGGGCGGCGAGCAAGCCGCCAGCGTATTGGCAACCATCAAGCGCGAGGCATTGGAGAGGGCCGGGGGCACGTTCAGCGATGCCGAGGAGGAGCGGCTGAAGGCGCCGATCCGCGAGCAATTCGAGCACCAAGGTCACCCCTACTATGCATCTGCACGCCTCTGGGACGATGGCGTCATCGATCCGCTGGATACCCGCCGAGTTCTGGGTTTGGCGCTGGCGTTGACGAAATCCCAGGATATCCCTTCGACGCGCTTCGGCGTGTTTAGAATGTGAGGCCGCCGATGTTCCGACGACTGCTGATAGCCAACCGCGGCGAAATCGTCTGCCGCATTGCGCGCACTGCGCAGCGTCTGGGGACCGCCGCCATCGCGGTGTACTCCGAGGCTGATGCCGGCGCGCGCCACGTGCGGGTTGCCGATGAGGCGTACCACCTGGGGCCGGCGCCCGCGGCCGAGAGCTATCTCGACATCGCGAAGATCGTCGCGCTGGCGCAGCGTGTCGGTGCCGATGCCGTGCATCCGGGCTACGGATTCCTGTCGGAGAACGCCACATTCGCGCAAGCCTGCGTCGACGCGGGCTTGACCTTCGTCGGGCCGCCTGCGTCGGCGATTCGCGCGATGGGCTCGAAGAGCGCGTCCAAGGCCGCCATGGCGGCCGTGGGAGTACCCGTGGCCCCCGGCTATCATGGTGCGGATCAATCGCCGCAGGCGCTCATGGCGGAGGCGCGGCGCGTCGGTTTTCCGCTCATCATCAAGGCCAGCGCCGGCGGCGGCGGCAAGGGCATGCAGGTGGTGAGTTCCGCCGCCGAGGTCGGGGCGGCGGTCGAATCGGCGCAGCGTCTGGCGCGAACCGCGTTCGGCGACGACCGCTTGCTGCTCGAGCGCTATTTCCCGGAGGCGCGCCACGTGGAGGTCCAGGTGTTCGCCGACTCCCACGGTGACGTCGTGAGCTTGTTCGATCGCGATTGCTCGGTGCAGCGCCGCCATCAGAAAATCATCGAGGAGGCGCCGGCGCCGGGCCTGCGCGATGAGGTGCGCGCGGCGATGTCGCAGGCCGCCATCCAGGCGGCGCGGGCGGTGGGCTATGTGGGCGCGGGCACGGTGGAGTTCCTGGTCGACGAAGCCCAGAACTTCTATTTCATGGAAATGAATACCCGGCTGCAGGTGGAGCACCCGGTGACGGAGCTCATCACCGGTATCGACCTCGTGGAATGGCAACTGCGCATCGCAGCGGGCGCGCGCCTACCCCGGGCGCAGAACGATATCCTCCGGCACGGCACCGCCATGGAGGCGCGTCTGTACGCCGAGGACCCGGAGCACGGGTATCTGCCGAGCGTGGGCCGCATCACGCACCTGCACTGGCCCGAGACCGCTCCCGGCCTCAGGCTGGACGTCGGGGTCGACGCCGGCGATGAGGTGTCGACCTATTACGATCCCATGCTGGGCAAGGTCGTTGCCTGGGGGGAGTCTCGCGGCGAGGCGGCCGATCGGCTGCACCGGGCGCTCGCGGACATCGAGATCGTGGGAGTCACCACCAATCGCGCGCTGCTGACCAGCGTGCTCGCCGACCAGGAATTCCGGCGCGGGGGCGTGACGACGGCTTTTCTGGACCGGCGCGCCGCGCAATTGTCGTTCGGCGAGCCCAAGGCCGGCGACCTTGACGCCGCGTTGGCGGCGCTGTGGTACGCGACCCGCCGAACCGAGGGCGATGCGCTGTGGGCGGATACCCGCGGCTGGCGGCTGGCGGGGCCGCCGCGCAGCACGTGGATCGTCGCGGACCGGACCGTGGTCATCGAGTCGTCTGCGCCGAATCACTATCTGGCGCACGTTACGGCGCGGGGGAAACGCGCGGCGGGCCACGGCGGACGCACGGCGGAGCTGGAATATGTGCTGCATGTCGTGGCGCGCGGCGCGCAGTCGTTGGACGTCGATCTCGCCGGACAGCTGCAGCGTCTCCGCGTCATCGAGGTGGATCAGACGCTGCACGTGTTCCGGGCAGGGCGGCAGGTGGTGTTGCGCTTGACGCGAACGGAAGATGCCTTGCAGGTGAGCGCCGGTGCGGAGGAGGGCTCGCTGCTCACACCGCTGCCGGGGACTTTGGTCGCCGTTCACGTGACCGAAGGTCAGCGCGTGGCTCGCGGCGCACCCTTGGTGACGGTCGAGGCCATGAAGATGGAGCATACGCTGACGGCGCCCTACGAAGGAATCGTCTCGCGCGTCGCCTTCGGCCTGACGGAAAGGGTCGCGGCGGGCGCGGTATTGGTGGAGCTTTCGCCGCTCGACGCCTGATCGGCACAATTCATGAGCACCGGAAACGCTTGAAGGAGGCTGGATTGGGGAGGCATTTCCGGAGCGTGAGAATGCTTATCCCGGGTGGTTCCAGCTAAGCCACTTGCGCGTCGGTGACCGCAGTCGCCGGCAGCGTGACTTTGAAGCGAGTCTCATGCCCGAGCAGAGTGGCGAGCGCAATCTTGCCGCCGGCTTCGTGCACGTAGCGGCGTACCAGGGACATTCCGGTGCCGTGCCTTGCTTCGCGCGGCGCCGAGTCGAGGGTGGTGTATCCCGACTTGAAGATCAACTTGATGACCTGTCGATCGCGTAACCGCGCCGCGGCATCCGCCGTGATCAGACCTTTGGCGACGGCGGTAGCGCGCACTTTCTCCGGATCGAGACCGCATCCGTCGTCCTGGAAATTAAGCTCGAAGCTCTGGTCGGGCAGGATCTTGAACTCGAGCCGCACGGTGCCGTGCGTGGGCTTGCCGGCGCTCGAGCGAACGACGGGCGGTTCGACACCGTGCATCACGGCATTGCGGATCAACTGAATCGCCACGTTCTTGATCGTCGACTGGTACCTCGGGGGAACCAACTGCATGCCGGTGCAGTCGAGGACGACGGTCCTGCGCTGTTCCTGCGCCACGAGCTCGGTGAGCGCAGTCAGCGTGCTCTCCAGGCTGCCTGCCTGCGCCACGCGATGTGTCTTGGGCGACGGGGGTGTTTGAGATTCCGCGGACCTTTGCGCCATTTCGGCCAGGAATTTCGGTGCTTCGATGATCTGAGTGCCGTTCTCCGTCACGCGCGTTTCGGGGAACACGACATCCGGTTCTGCGACCGGTCCCGCCTGCGAGATGAGCGAACGCAGCAGCGCGAACTGTCCGTAGAGCTGGTCGAGCTTGACGGCCAGGGGCAGGAAATCGCTGCCGCTCAGGGCGCCGCGGCTGCGCAAATCCTGCAATGAGTCTTCCATCGACCGCGCAGCTGTCTCGAACGCAGTGAGCTTGAGCGCCGCGGCATCGCGGCGGAGTCGATCGACCTCATCGAGCGTTTGTTCGAGCTTGTTGCGGAACGCGTCGGCCTGTCGCGCCGGCTTTTTCAATACCCCGTTGATGGCGTTCATCGAGGCGTCGGTCCGCTGCAGGAAGGCGTTGAAGCGTGCTCCTCCCGCCTGCAGGACGCTGCGCAGTACCTCACCCTGGGTCTGGACCTGCGTGCGCAGGTCTTCGAGCTCGCGCTGCTGCTGCACCCGCGCGGTGATGTCGGTCACGCGCACCAACCACGTGCGCGGCTCGTGCGACGGGTCGAATGCGTGGAATTCGAAGGAGTAGTGCGCCGTCTCGAACGTGCCGTCGATACTCGCCAGCCGCACTTCTACATCCCGCAGCGGATTGTCCTGCGGCGTCTGCCCGATATTGATCAGGCTGGGGGCGTCGCTCAGGCTGGGGGCGTCGAGCAGCCGGGTGACGAAGGCGCGTATCGCGCTCAAGCTCTTTGCGGAGACGAGCGGACCGATCAACTTCTCGAAGCTTGAATTCGTGAAGTCCTGGCGGCGAAACAGCGCGGCCATCGACGCCGATACCTGCGGGAGGATCTTATCCTTGGCGTCGAGCAGGAACAGGCCCTGCTCACTGCTCTTCAGGAGTGCATCGGTCAGCCGGGTGCCTGCGCCGATCAGATCCTGTTTTTCGCGCTCATGACGTTTGAGGGAAATGAACATGGATGGACAGAGTGCCAAACGCCCGAGGTGGAGGGCTTGATGGCTGTCACAGCATCATGACGGCCGGCCATCGATGCTGCGCCGAGTCACGAGCGACTGTGACGCAGATCACATTAGGCAACGGCCGCCACCAAGGGTCCCAAGTCGGCGAGCAATTCGTCCGAGGACGCGTAGCGCGCGCTTTGCTGCTTCGCCATGAGGCGTTCGAGCAGGGGCTGTTGCGCCGCCGTAGCCTCCGGCAGCACGGGCACGGGACGGCTGGCGTGTTGCGACATGATGGCCACGGCGCTGCGGCCGCCGTAAGGCCTTTGGCCGGTCAGCATTTCATAGAACATGACACCCAGACTATAGAGATCGGTGCGGGCATCGACGCGCTGCGCCTGCGCCTGTTCCGGGCTGATGTAGTACGGCGACCCGAGCACCTGACCGACTCCGGTGGTTCCGGCGTCGTCCATCGAGCGGCGCGCCAGCCCGAAGTCGATGAGTACCGGCGAATTGTCCTCGCGCAGCATCACGTTCGCCGGCTTGAGATCGCGATGCAAAATCCCGAACACGTGGATGACTCGCAGCGCTTCGGCGATGGCGCGCAGATAGTACAGGCTCTCGTCCACACTCATGGGATTGCGCAGACGGTCGCGCAGGTCGCCGCACGGAAAATATTCCATCGCCAGGTATAGATGGCGCGGCAGCGAACCGAAGTCATAGATCTCCGCGATGGCGCGATGCGTGATGCTGGAGATGATCTCGTACTCGCGCTGGAAACGTTCGGCGTCGTCGAGTTCTCTCTGGGATTCGCCGCGGTTCATGACCTTGAGCACGACGTTGCGCCGCAGGCGTTCGCTGCGGGCCAGGAAAACCTGGGAAAAATTGCTGGTGGCGATCGGCTTGACGATGGCGTAGCCGGGAACGTCGATGCCTGAGTTTCCGGCGTCGGAGTGGCTCAGGGTCTTGGCCGCGTGAGAGGCCGCGCGGCGCTTGGCGCAGGCTTCCGCCATCGCCGTCAACAGCTGATCGCGTGTGATGCGCGCCAGCGGCAGGTAGTCTTTGGCGCCGCTCTTCATGGCGCGCACCGCGGACATTTCGCCGCCGTTTTCGGCGAGCAGGATGCAATGCAAGGCAGGCTGCGCCTGCACCATCCGGGTCATCTGGGCAAGCACGGTGCCGGCTGCCGTCTCTTCGGCGAAGTCGGCCTGCAGGATCACGGCGTCCGGTGCGCGCTCGGCGATCAAGCGGCTCAAGGAAGCGGACTCTTCGGCCGGCACGGTGGTTACCTGGGCGTCCGGCCAATGGCTGGTGACGTGGTGAGTGAGCCACTGCAGGCGTTTCGAATCGCCCCCTACCACCAACAGATTCGGACCGGTCGCGTCTGCCATAATGAGGTCTGCCACAAGGATAGCCAGCCTAGCGCGTGAGGACTCGGGCTGGCTCGTCGGGATTCACATTTTAGGGGTCCCCTTGGAGGGTCCCGTCCGGAGTCTACCGGGGTGCTTCGCGCCCCTTGGGCCAAAAATTACCGGCGTGTAAGCTGGAAAATTGAAACCAAGCCCCTATAGGTGGGTCTCAACCGTATTCAGACAAACCGCCTAGGAGAGGGTCTATTTCAATGGGAAGCATCAGAACTTGGTCGCTCGAGTGACCGGACTGCCTGATTTCGCCGGACTGGTCGCCGAGAACGGCGCCGCGGTGGTCAATATCAGCGTCGTCGAGAAGCCGCAGAGAACGGGCAATCCCGGCGAGCCCAGCGACTCCGATGACCCGCTGTCGCAGTTCTTCCGGCACTATCAGCCGCCGGCGCCCGGGCGCGCACCGCCCGCCCGTGGCATCGGATCGGGATTCATCGTGAGCTCCGACGGCTATGTGCTCACCAACGCGCATGTCGTGGACGACGCGTCCGAAGTGACGGTCAAGCTCACCGATCGGCGGGAGTTCGTCGCCAAGGTGATCGGAGTCGACAAGCGCAGCGATGTGGCTTTGATCAAGATCGCCGCCACCGGATTGCCCACCGTCCACTTCGGCGACTCCTCGCGCCTCAAGCCCGGTCAGTGGGTGGTGGCGATCGGTTCCCCTTTCGGCTTCGAGAACAGCGTCACCGCCGGCGTGGTGAGCGCGACCGCACGTCCTCTCGATGAAAACTATGTGCCGTTCATTCAGACCGATGCGGCCGTCAATCCCGGCAACTCCGGCGGCCCCCTGTTCAATGTCGACGGCCAGGTCATCGGCATCAATGCGCAGATATACAGCCGCACGGGCGGCTTCATGGGCATGTCCTTCGCCATCCCCATCGATCTGGCATTGAACGTCAAGAATCAGCTGTTGACGAAAGGCAAGGTGAGCCGCAGCCGCATCGGCGTCGGCGTACAAGACGTGAATCAGAAGCTCGCGCAGAGCTTCGGCCTGGGCACACCGCATGGCGCACTCATCAGTTCCGTGGAGCCCAAGAGTCCCAGCGAGCGCGCGGGCCTGAAGCCGGGCGACGTGATTACCAGCGTCAACGGCCACTACATTGATCATTCCTTCGATTTGCCGACCATCGTTGCGGACATTCCGCCGGGCAGTGTGGCGCACATCGGCATCTGGCACGACCACAAAGCCGACACGGTGGATGTCAAAACGGTGCTGCTGGACGAGGAGCCCGCGCGTACGGCGCGTACCGAGAGCGATGAGGGCAGCGGCAAGTTAGGGCTTGCCGTCCGGCCGCTGGACCCCAAGGAGCAGCAGCAGCTGCACACGCGCGGCCGGTTGCTCGTCGAAGATGTGTCCGGACCGGCGCTGGCCGCCGGGCTGCAGGCGGGCGATGTGGTGCTGGGGGTCAACGGAGCCGGTGTCTCCTCGGTGGCTGACCTCAAGCGGGAGGTCGCGCGGGCGGGCCGCAGCGTCGCTCTGCTGATTCAGCGCGATGAAGCCCAGATTTATGTTCCCGTCGACATAGGCTGACGGATCAGGCCTAATCGCGGGCGTGCAAACCGCTACCCCCTTGTTTTCCAGCGTCAAGCAGAGCCCCGCCGGCGCACAGCCGGCGAGGTTCCTGCCGACGAGCCGTGCCGAAATGGACGTTCTCGGCTGGGAGCGTTGCGACATCATCATCGTCACCGGCGATGCCTATGTGGATCATCCGAGCTTCGGCATGGCCATCATCGGCCGGGTGCTGGAGGCGCGGGGGTTCAAGGTGGGCATCATTGCCCAGCCGGATTGGCACGGCACGCGGGATTTCGAGGCGCTGGGCGCGCCGCGCCTGTTTTTCGGCGTCACCGCGGGCAACATGGATTCGATGGTCAATCGCTACACCTCGGATCGCCGGGTGCGCAGCGATGATGCCTATACGCCCGGCGGGCAGGGCGGCAAGCGCCCGGATCGCTGCGTCATCGTCTATTCACAGCGAATTCGCGAGTCCTACAAAACCGTGCCCATCGTGGTCGGAGGCATCGAGGCGAGCCTGCGGCGTATCGCGCATTTCGACTATTGGTCCGAGCAGGTGCGCCGCTCAGTATTGGTGGACTCGAAAGCGGATCTCCTGGTGTACGGCAACGCGGAGCGCCAGATCGGCGCGATTGCGGAGCGGCTCGATGCCGGCGAAGGCATCGAGGACATCACGGATTTGCGAGGTACGGCGTATTTGCGCCGCGGCATGCCGGCGGGCTGGGTGGAAATCGATTCGAGCGAGCTGGATGCCCCGGGCCCGATGAATCCGCCCGTCGACCCGTACGCCAGCGAGGATGAGCGCCGGGCGACTCCGCCTGCCGCCGCAGGCGCGCATGCTGCGGCACCTGCAACGGCGACGCCTGCCGCGGTGACACCTGCAAGGGCGGCGGCTTCCGCTGCACCCGCGGAAAAGGTCGTCAGGTTCTACCGCAAGGTTCCGAACGCGCAGCGCGACCACAGCGTCATCCGTCTGCCGTCCTTCGAACAAGTGAGCGGGGACGCCGTCCTGTACGCGCATGCATCGCGCATCCTGCACCTGGAGTCGAATCCCGGAAACGCGCGCGCACTCGTGCAGCGCCACGGCAACCTGGAGCTGTGGTTGAATCCTCCGCCGATTCCGTTGAGCACGGCCGACATGGACGCGATTTACGAACTGCCGTACGCGCGCGCTCCGCACCCCGCGTACGGCGCGGCGAAAATTCCCGCCTATCACATGATTCGATTTTCAGTGGCGATTCAACGTGGCTGTTTCGGGGGCTGTACCTTCTGCTCGATCACCGAGCACGAGGGCCGGATCATCCAGAGCCGCTCCGAAGATTCGGTCCTCCGGGAAATCGAGACCATCCGCGATCGCGTGCCGGGTTTCACGGGAGTGATTTCCGACCTCGGCGGACCGACCGCGAATATGTACCGGCTCCATTGCAAGAGCGCTGCCATCGAGTCGGCGTGCCGCCGGCCATCCTGTGTGTTTCCGGGCGTGTGCCCGAATCTCAATACGGATCACGCGCCGCTCATCAGTCTCTACCGCCGGGCACGGGCCCTGAAGGGCGTCAAGAAAGTGTTGATCGCCTCGGGTGTGCGCTACGACCTTGCGATCGAGTCGCCCGAGTATGTCAGGGAACTCGCCACTCATCATACCGGCGGATATCTCAAGATCGCGCCCGAGGCCATCGGCGAGGGCCCGCTGTCGAAGATGATGAAGCCCGGCGTCGGCGCGTACTACCGGTTCAAGGAGTTGTTCGACAAGTATTCGAAGGAGGCGGGCAAGGAGCAGTACTTGATTCCCTACTTCATCGCGGCCCACCCGGGGACCCGCGATCAAGACATGCTCGAACTCGCCCTTTGGCTTAAGAAGAACGGCTTTCGCGCCGATCAGGTGCAGGCATTCCTGCCCTCGCCGATGGCCACCGCCACCGCGATGTATCACTCGGGCCTGCGTTATCACGATCCGGACAATTGGCCCGTGCTGCGCGACGCGCTGAAGCGCATGGGCCGCGCAGACTTGATCGGCAACGGCAAACACCATCTCATCCCGGCATACCAGCCGGTGGGTTCGGGAGTCTCGGGCGGGGCGAGACGTCCGGCAGCGCTGCCGTTTCGAACCCAGCACACGGGCCTGCCCAAATCGGGGCGCGGTTACAGCGGCGGGCCCGGCGGCAGCCCAGGCGTGGGGCGGCGGCGGGGGCGGCCCTGAGGCGCTGCCGGGCCGCGCTGAAGAGTAGAGACGGCGGTGGCCGGCCCTGAGCATCGCGGGGCCTAAGGCCCTCAGGAGACGGCGGGCCGCGCTAAGGCGAACGGAATTGCTTGCTAGCTTCCCCGCGGTGCGATTAAAGTTCCGGGCTGTCTAGCGGTTTCCCACCGCAATTCATCAACTTATACGGTTAGGGAGCGATAAGAACGCCCTTAAGGTTACGGGGCGTGTGAAGCATGGACAAGTGGATCGTACATAAATTTGGGGGTTCCAGCGTCGCCGACGCCGGTTGCTTCCACCGGGTCGCCGAAATCGTCGAGGCATCTCCCAATCCGCGCGAAGCCGTGGTGCTGTCCGCCTGCCGCGGCGTGACGGACGCGCTGCTCGGCCTGGTCGCGCTGGCGGAAACGCCCGACGCCTATTTTCCTTCGGCCATCGAGGCGATCAAGAAGCGGCATGTGGAACTGGCCCGCGGTCTCGTCTCCAAGGCGGCGTTCGATGTCTATCGTGAGCAGCTGGAGCACGATTGCCGCGACATCGCCGGCATGCTGCAGACCGTGCGCCTCATCCGTTCGTCGACGTACTCGATGCGCGACGTGATTTCCGGCTACGGTGAAATTTGGTCCACGCGGCTGTTCGCGCCGTTCCTCCGCGAGCGGGGCCGCATCAAGGGCGACGTGCTGTGGATCGATGCGCGCGAAGTCGTCATCGTCGAATGGGGCTCGCTGGGGCCGGCAGTGCAATGGGCGGCGAGCGAAGCGAATATTCGGCGTCTGGTGCCGCAGGGATTCACCGGCCGTCTGATCGTGACCGGTTTCGTGGCGACCACGGTCAAGGGGATTCAGACGACCCTGGGCCGCAACGGCAGCGATTTTTCCGGCTCCATCTTCGGCGCCCTGCTCAACGCCGCGGAAATAATCATCTGGACAGACGTCGACGGCGTGCTGTCGGCCGATCCGCGGTTGGTGCCGAATGCGGAGGTCATCGATCAGCTGTCGTACAACGAGGCCATGGAACTCGCGTACTTCGGCGCCAAGGTGATCCATCCGCAGACCATGGAGCCGGCGGTGGCGCGCGATATTCCCATCTACATCCGCAACACGTTTGCGCCTCAAAAGCGCGGCACTCTGATTTGCGCGAACCCCGTGTCGGCGCTCCAGGTCAAGGGCATCACGACCATCGAGCCGGTGGCGGTGGTGAACCTCGAAGGGGCGGGCATGATCGGGGTGCCGGGCACTGCGAACCGCTTGTTTGGTGCGCTGCGTGATTCGGGCATTTCGGTGATCTTGATCTCCCAAGGCAGTTCTGAGCACTCCATTTGCTTTGCCATCCCGGAGGCGCAGGCGGTGCGCGCCGAGGAGGCGGTGCGGCGCGCCTTCGATGCGGAACTGCGCGACGGGCAAATTCAGCATGTGGACATCGGCCTGGGGATGAGCATCCTGGCGGTGGTCGGCGACGGCATGGCCGGCGCGCACGGCGTCGCGGCGAAGGTCTTTAACTCGCTGGGCGATGCGGCGATCAGCGTGCGAGCGATCGCTCAAGGTGCCTCGGAGCGCAATATCTCGGTGGTGGTGGACGGCAAGGTGGGCGCGAAGGCGCTGCGCGCGGTGCATGCCGCCTTTTACCTGTCGCCGAACACGCTGTCGATCGGCTTGATCGGACCCGGCACCGTGGGCCGCGTGCTGCTGGCGCAGATCGAGACGCAGGTCGAACGTCTGCGCGCGCTCAATCTGGACCTGCGGGTGCGCGGAATCGCGACATCCAAACGCATGCTCCTGGAAGAGACGGCGGTCGACCTCGATCGTTGGGCGGAACGCCTGGCCGAGGCGGGAGAACCGTTGGATCTCGCGAAATTCGCCGATCACTTGCAGGCGGACTACATACCGCACACGGTCATCATCGATTGCACGGCGAGCGCCGACATCGCCATGAACTACGTGACCTGGCTGAAACGCGGCATACACATTGCGACTCCCAACAAGAAAGCGAACAGCGGAGTACTGCCGTACTACCGCGCTTTGCAGGAGGCGGGCCGCGCGGCCGGCACGCATTATCTGTACGAAGCCACGGTGGGCGCGGGCCTGCCCATCATCCAGACCCTGCGCGATCTGCGCCAAACCGGCGATGAGATCACCCGCATCGAGGGCATATTCTCCGGCACGCTGGCTTACCTGTTCAATATGTTCGACGGCCGCGAGGCGTTCTCGTCGATCGTGCAGGCCGCGAAGGCCAAGGGATATACCGAACCCGATCCGCGCGACGACCTGTCGGGCATGGATGTCGCGCGCAAGCTCATCATCCTGGCCCGCGAAATGGGACTGACCTTGGAGATGGCGGACGTGCAGGTCGAAGGGCTGGTGCCGAAGGAACTCGAGAAGTGCAGCGTCGATGAATTCATGGCGCGCCTTCCGGAATTCGACGCGGCGATGGCGGCGATGTTGAAGAGTGCGCGGGAGAAGAACGAAGTGCTGCGCTACGTCGGGCGGGTCGATGAGGACGGCAAGGCCACCGTGGGATTGATGCACCTCGACGCAAAGCACGCGTTCGCCAATATTGCGCTGACTGACAATGTGGTGCGATTCGTGACCCGCCGGTACTGCGACAATCCGTTGATCGTGCAGGGTCCCGGAGCGGGTCCCGAGGTGACGGCGGCGGGCGTTTTCTCGGATCTATTGCGATTATCCGCCTATCTGGGGGCACACCTCTGATGCTGACCGATGTCACCGCCTTTGCGCCGGCCACCGTTGCCAACGTGGGCATAGGCTTCGATATTCTAGGGCACACGGTGGAGGCGGTCGGCGACAAGGTGCGCCTGCGCCGCATCGACGAGCCGGGGGTGCGCATTCGCTCGATCACCGGGATCGCCGGCGAGCTGCCGGTTGACCCTGCGCACAATACCGCGGGCCGCGCGGTCCAGGCCATGCACGAGGAGCTTGGGCTGGACTTCGGTTTTGAAATGGATATCGAGAAGGGTATTCCGCTCGGGTCCGGTTTGGGGGGGTCGGCGGCGTCTGCGGTGGCCGCGGTGGTGGCCGCGAATGCGCTGCTGCGCGCGCCGGTGCCGCGGCTGCAGCTGCTCAGATACGCGATGGCGGGCGAAATCGTCGCCAGCGGATCCGCGCACATCGACAACATCGCCCCCTGCCTGTTCGGCGGACTGACTCTCACGGTCGGCATCGATCATCCGCGCGTGAAGCAGATTCCCGTTCCGCCCTCGCTTCGCTGTGTCCTCGCGCATCCGCACATGTATCTCGGCACCCGGGAGGCGCGCGCCATCCTGAAGGCCGACGTCACCCGTTCGGATTTCGTCTGGGCGAGCGCCAACCTGGCCGGATTCATCAGCGGTTGCTACTCCAACGATCTGGACATGATCCGCGACTCCTTCAACGATGTGATCATCGAGCCGCAGCGGCAGTCGTTGATTCCGGGCTTCAAAGACGTGCAGCGCGCCGCCATGTCGGCCGGAGCGCTCGGGTGCTCCATCTCCGGCGCGGGGCCGACGGTGTTCGCCTGGGCCGAGATCCAATACGCCGAGGCCGTTCGAGGTGCGATGGTGGCGGCCTTTGCCGGCCACGGCCTGCAGTCGGATTCCTGGATTTCCGGAATGGAGAACTATGGGGCCAGAGTGGTGAAGGCCTGATGTCAGATCTCAAGTTCGTCAGCACCCGCGGCGCGGCGCCGGGCGTTTCCCTGAGCGAAGCCATCGCGCGAGGATTGGCGCCCGACGGAGGCTTGTACGTTCCGGCACGCTTGCCGGCGGCGGATCGGGCCGGCGTCGCCGGGATTTTCGAACTGCCGGACATTGCGCGCGCGGCGCTCGCCGGGTTCTTCGCCGGCGACCGGCTGCAGCCGGTGCTCGGGGAGATAGCGGACGCCGCACTCGATCTCGTCGCTCCGACCACTCCCGTCCCGGCCTGCCCGGATCCCTTGTTCGCGCTCGAGCTCCATCATGGGCCGACTGCGGCGTTCAAGGACTTTGGCGCACGCTTCCTGGCCGAGAGCCTGCAGCGCCTCGAGGGTGGGGAGCGGCAACCCCTGACCATATTGGTGGCGACCTCCGGCGACACCGGAGGCGCGGTGGCGGCGGCCTTCCACGGACGGCCGTGGGTCCGCATCGTGATCCTCTATCCTGCGGGCCTCGTGAGTCCGCGGCAGGAACAGCAGCTGACGTGCTGGGGGGAGAATGTCGCTTCGCTGCGGATCGCCGGCACCTTCGATGATTGTCAGCGATTGGTGAAAGAGGCGTTCAGCGACCCGGTGCTGGCCGGCCGCCACCGGTTCAGTTCCGCCAACAGCATCAACATCGGCCGCCTGTTGCCGCAGATGGTCTACTACGCGGCATCGAGTCTCGACGTCGAACGCCGGACCGGCTCGAAGGCGTCCTACGTCATTCCCGCGGGCAACCTCGGCAATGCCTTCGCCGCGGTGTGGGCGCGCGCCCTCGGGTTCCCCGTCGCGCGCATCGTTCTCGCGCACAATAGCAACCGCACCGTGCCTGATTTTCTGAGGACCGGAATCTGGCAGCCGCGGCCCAGTATCGCGACGCTGGCCTCGGCCATGGACGTCGGGAACCCCAGCAACATGGAGCGCATGCGGGCGCTGTATCCAGGTCTGGGGGAAATTCGCGAACAATTGAGCGCCGACAGCGTCGATGACGCTACAATCCGAACTCGTATCGGAGAAGATTTCATGCGGTATGGACGCGAATGGTGCCCGCACACGGCAACCGCGGCGGAAGTCTATAGCCGTTTGAGCGACACCGAACGCCGCTCGCCCTGGGTGGTCGTCGCCACGGCGCACCCCGCGAAGTTCAACGAAATCGTGGAACCGATCATCGGCAAGCCGGTGATCGTTCCCGAAAGCCTCGGTCGGCTGCTGAGCTTGCCGCAGCACGCCGTGGATCTGCCGCCGACGCTCGAGGCTCTGGCCGCGGCGCTCGAATGACCAGCATCGAAATAGACCCGGAATGGATTGTAATAGGCGTCGGTCTATTGCTGCTGTTCGCCGGCGGCTACTGGGGTTTGCGCGCGTATCAGCGCAGGGCGCGCCGCCGAGCCTTGCTGGCGCGCCTGGAACGTGTTGCGTTCGAGGCGGCTCACCAGGTGCTCGTTCCGGACGGCATGGGCGGGTTCATCCACATCGATCATTTGCTGCTCACCCCGCGCGGGGTATTGGTGCTGGATACGCGCCGCGTCGCAGGACTGATCTTCGGCGGAGATCAGATGAGCGATTGGACCGTCATGGGCCGGGGACGGCGCTACACCTTCGATAACCCGCAGCCGGCGCTGTACGACCGGATCGCGGCCGTGAAAGCGCTGGTCGGCGATGTGCCGGTCGAGGGACGGCTGGTGTTTTCGAACGCGGGAAAATTCACCAAGGGCTTTCCCAAGTGGGTGCTGATGCTGGACGGCATCGAAGTCGAGTTTCCGGCCGTCGATCGCGGCATGCGGTCATCGCCGGGTTTTGCGGGGTTCACGGAGGCGTGGGGTGGGCTGGTACGGCAATTGCGGCCGAGCCCGCACCTGTTCACCAATCTTTAGCGCGATTCCCGAACGATAAGTATCTCGTGCACGGAGGCCGGACCGGGAAGGCATTTCCCGGGCCGCCGTAAACCCATTGCGCTACGCAGTCCCTGCTCCGCGCAAGCCCGGGGTGGCCATCCCTGGCCACCCGCGCGACGCATGCGTCGCGCCCATGGGGGCTGCGGGAAAAACGTCCTGTTTTTCACGCCCCGGGAAATGCCTTCCCGATCCGTTCGACGCATGCGTCTCACCCTTCGAGCTGTTCCTAGGTTCCGATTAAGCGTGTCCTAACCCGAAGAACAAGCTGGTCCTAGCCCGAAGAACAGGGTGGCGTTGCGCGTCGTCGATTCGCCGATGCTCTCCGGAGTCTCGCCGCGCAGGTGCGCGACCGTACGCGCTATGTGCGGAAGAAAGCAGGGCTCGTTGCGCCGCGATTTGGGATGCGGAAGGAGATCGCGGGGCAGGAGATAGGGAGAGTCGGTTTCCAGCATCAGCCGGTCGGCCGGGATATGGGGGACGGATTCGCGCAAGGTTTGGCCGCGGCGCTCGTCGTTCACCCAGCCCGTCACTCCGATATGGAGATCGAGTGCCAGGTAGTCTTCGAGTTCGGACCTGCCTCCCGTGAAGCAATGCGCAACGCCGCGGGTCAGGCCGGCGCGAAAATCCTTGAGGATGGCCGTAAAATCGGCGTGTGCATCGCGCTGATGGAGGAATACCGGCTTGCGCGCCGCCGCCGCGAGCTCGAGCTGCGCGATAAAGGCCGTGCGTTGCGCGCACCTAGGCGAGAAATTGCGGTAATAGTCGAGGCCGCATTCGCCGACCGCGACCACCTCCGGCCGCTGCAGAAGGCCGGTCAGTTCCTCGCGCCGCGCTGTGTCGAAGCTCAGTGCATGATGGGGGTGCACGCCCGCCGTACTCGACAAACGAGCCGGGTGTGCGGCCGCCAGAGCCGTGGCCCGGACGGAACTTTCCACATCGGCGCCGGTGACGACCTGGTGGCGCACGCCGGCCTCGAGCGCGCGTGCCATCACTGCGTCACGATCGTGTGCAAAGCTGTCGTGGGTGAGATTCGAGCCGATATCGATTAGTGATATCTTCATGGCGCCATTGTAATTCGCGGGCGCCTCTCCAAGGGGGTGTGGGAGCTGATACATGATCGTTGCCAGGCATCTCATGGTGTGGGCACTGTTGGCGTGGGCGCCGGCGGCGTGGGCGCAGCAAGGCGGCGATCTCCAGGCGCAGATTCTCTACGCATATCAGACCGAGGATACCAACAGTCTGGCGAATTTGATTCAGGATTTGACCGCGCGGCTCAGGGAGGACGCGGGCGACACATCGCTGCGCTATCACGCGGCGCACGCAGAGTACCGCCGGGGACTGCTGGCGGGTACCCCACATGCCCGCGAAGCCGAGGCCGCGTTCGCGGACTGCGTGGACCAGCTCAAGCCGCTGGTGGCGCGGGATGTCAAGTCGGTCGAGGTGCTGGTCCTGCAGTCCGCCTGCTACGCGGGCCTCGCCGACCATGGAAAGCTCGAGTCGGTCCTGCTGCGGTCGCGGTCCGGCGAGCGGCTCAGCGCCGCGCTCAACCTCGCGCCGCGCAACCCACGCGCAGTGTTTCTGTCGAGCACGTACGGCTTGGCCTACGCGAAACCCGGTACCGCCGAGCGGCAGCGTGCGTTCGCGCAGCTGCAGCTTGCGGTGCAATTGTTCGACGCGTCCTCGGCCACGAGCATCGACACTCCCGGCTGGGGACATGCCGAGGCGTACCTGGCCCTTGGACGGGAGCTGCAGGCGCGCGGAGATCAATTGGGGGCCCGCAACTGGATCGAGAAATCCCTGATCGCCGCGCCCGACTACAAGGCCGCGCAGCGGCAGCTGGCGCTGTTGGCTCGCCCTCGCGACGGCGGTCATTAGTCAGACAGGCTCCGGCGCCGCGGTCCGCGAACCTGGTATGATCCTGCGAGATGAAGCCACAAGGCACGCAGTTATCGCTGTTCGAGACTCGTAGCTCCAGCGACCCATTTGCAGTCCGGGTCAGTCCGCGCGCGCGGCGGCTGACGGCGCGCGTTCACGTCGGCGGCCGCGTGGAAATCGTGGTACCCATCGGCGTCAATGCCCACACGGTGCGCGATTTCGTGCAGCGATTCACGCCGTGGATCGATCGAAAGGTCGCGGCCATGCAGTGCTTTGCCGCGCCCAGCGAGCCGGTGCCGGGAACAGTCGAGTTCGCGCTCACGGACGAGAAGTTCGCGGTGGATTGGCGCAGGGGATCGAAGCGCCGCCTCGAGCAAACCGCGGACCGGATCGAGGTCCACGCCTCCGATGAACGCGGAGCGCGCGAGCTGCTCCAGGGTTGGCTCAAGCGGGCCGCTTACGACCGGCTGGCCCCGCGGTTGCTGCAGCTGGCGAACGAACTGAATTATCCGGTGGCGCGCGTGTCCATTCGATGTCAACGAACCCGCTGGGGGAGCTGCTCGACGCGCGGCACGGTCACCTTGAACTGTTCCCTGCTTTTCCTCAGCCTGGAGGTGGTGCGCTATCTGTTCGTCCATGAACTGGCCCATACCAAGCATATGAACCACTCGCCCGATTTCTGGCGCCTGGTGGAAAGGATCGAACCGGACTACCGGCGCTTGGACCGCACCTTGCTCGCGGGCTGGCGCACGGTTCCCGGCTGGGTCTTCAAGTCTTGAATATGGAAAAGCCGACCCCCACGCCCAAGCCGTTCGTCGATTTGAGCGACGAAGCCGTGCATTGGGACTTGAGCGAGTCCCTGAGCTATTCGCAGTACCTCAATCTCGACAAGCTGCTGGACGCGCAGCATCCGCTGTCCTACCAGCACGACGAAATGCTGTTCATCGTCATTCATCAGGTCTCCGAGCTGTGGATGAAATTGTGCCTCCATGAGCTCACTGCGACCGTGGACTGCGTGCGGCGCGATGACCTGGGCCCGACATTCAAGATGCTGGCGCGCGTGTCGACCATTCAGCAGCAATTGCTGCAGTCCTGGGACGTTCTGGCCACGATCACGCCCCACGACTATTCGGCGTTCCGCAACACCCTGGGAAAGTCTTCGGGCTTTCAATCGCCGCAATACCGGATGCTGGAGTTCCTGATCGGCAACAAGAATGCCGATACCGTCAAGGTATTCCGCGGCGACGGCCAAACCTACGAGATGCTCGAGCGGGCGTTGCGCGCGCCCAGCCTCTACGACGAGGTACTGCGCCTGCTGAGCCGCCGCGGCCTCGACCTGCCGCCGGAGGCCATCGACCGCGATTTCACGCTGCCCTACCAGGCGAGCAAACAGGTGGCGGCGGCGTGGCTCAGCGTGTATCACAACTCCGTCAAGGAATGGGACTTATACGAGCTGGCGGAACGCCTCGTGGACCTGGATTACAAGTTTCAGCTGTGGCGGTTCGCGCACGTCAAGACGGTCGAGCGCATCATCGGCTACAAGCGCGGCACGGGCGGCACGGGCGGCGTCTCCTATTTGACCAAGGCCTTGGAGCTCAAATTCTTTCCCGAGCTCTGGACCATCAGAACGTCCATGTAGGCCATCAGTGACCAAATTCCAAGATCGACTGCAGAACGTCAATGTCGCCTCCAGCGAGATCTTGGCGACACCCGAAGAAGTCAAGCGGCGGCTGCCGCTCACCTCGCGCGCGGCGGAGACGGTGTTCAAGTCCCGCGAAATCGTGCGGGCCATACTGGAGCGGCGCGATCGGCGCCTGTTCGTGGTGGTCGGGCCCTGTTCGATACACGACGTGGCCGCGGCCCGCGAATATGCGGAGCGGCTCCGGGAGTTGGCGGCTCGAGTCGAATCCACGCTGCTGCCCATCATGCGCGTGTACTTCGAGAAGCCCCGCACCACCGTGGGCTGGAAGGGATTGATCAACGATCCAGACTTGGACGACTCTTTTCATATCGAAAAGGGCATTCACATGGCGCGCGAGCTGCTGCTCTACGTCGCCGAGCTTGGGTTGCCCGCGGGCACCGAAGCTCTCGACCCCATCATGCCCCAGTACCTATCCGAGCTCATTACCTGGACGGCCATCGGCGCCCGCACCACCGAGTCGCAGACGCACCGGGAAATGGCGAGCGGCCTGTCGACGCCGGTGGGTTTCAAGAACGGCACCGACGGCTCGCTGGCCACCTCGATCAACGCCTTGCAGTCGGTAAGGCACCCGCACCATTTTCTGGGCATCACTCAGCAGGGACAGTCGGCGGTGTTCCGCACGCGCGGCAACGCGCATGCGCACCTCGTGCTGCGCGGCGGCGGCGGCCGCGTCAACTACGACGCCGTGAGCATTGCCCTGGCGGAACGGGAGCTGGCCGCGGCCGATCTGCCGGCCACGGTGGTCGTCGATTGCAGCCACGGCAACTCCAACAAGGACCCGAGCCTGCAGCCCCAAGTGGCCGAAAACTGCATCGCTCAAATAGTCGACGGCAACCGCTCGATAGTCGGGCTCATGCTCGAGAGTCATTTGAAGGCGGGGAAGCAGACCATTCCGAAGGACTTGAGCACGCTGGAATACGGCATGTCCATCACCGATCCCTGCATCGACTGGCAAACCACCGAGAACTTGCTGCTCAAGGCGCACCGGTCCTTGCAAGGCGTGCGACGCTGACGCGCGCGAGCGTCTGGCGGTGCTTCCACACGCGGTATCCGAGGAGAAGCGTGAGGCCGCAGGCATACAGCAGGGGCTCACGTATGTCCTTCTTCACCTGCCACCAGAAGTGGCAGACGCCGAGGATGGCGGTCAGGTAGACCAGGCGATGCAGGCGCGTCCAGCGCCGCCCCAATCGACGCTGCGCCTTTCGTGTGGAGGTGACTGCCAGCGGAATCAACGACAGCAATCCCAGCATGCCGATGGTGATGTAGGGCCGCTTGACGATGTCCTGCCCCAGCGCGCCAAGCTTGCCGCTCTGATCGAGCAACAGGTACACCGAGAAGTGCAGCAGCACGTAGAAGAACGCGAATAACCCGAACATCCGGCGAAACCGCAGCCAGATGGTCCAGTGCGTGAGATCCTTGAGCGGCGTCATGCACAGGGTGATCATCACGAAGTTGAGCGTCCACCGGCCGCAGGTATGCAGCATGAAGTCGACCGGGTCGGCGCCCAGCGAGATGTCGCCGATGTGCGCGACGCCGGTGGCATTGAGCGCTCCTGCGGTCAGGTGCAGAGCCGGGATCAAGCATGCCAGGAACACCAGCGGCTTCAGCACCCACCGGATCTGCCACATCAAAAGTATTTCCGCAGATCCATGCCTGTGTAGAGACCGGCCACCTGCGCGGCGTAGCCGTTGAAGGGAAGGGTGGGTTGCCGCGGCCCGAATACGCTCGAGCCGATGTGCCGTTCGCTGGCCTGGCTCCACCGCGGATGGTCGACGGCCGGATTGACGTTGGCAAAAAAACCGTACTCATTCGACGCGGCGACCTCCCAGGTGGTGCGCGGCGCGCGCTCCGTGAACTTGATGCTGACGATGGCCTTGATTCCCTTGAAACCGTACTTCCAGGGAACGATCAGCCGCAGCGGCGCGCCGTTCTGGTTCGGCAGCACCTTGCCGTACAGTCCGACCGCCATGAGCGTCAGGGGATGCATGGCCTCATCCATGCGCAGTCCCTCGACGTAGGGCCATTCGAGCACGGAAGTGCGTTGTCCCGGCATTTGCTTCGGGTCGTACAGGGTCTTGAACTCGACGAACTTCGCCTTGGATGTGGGCTTGAAGCGCTTGAGCAAATCGCCCAATGGGAAGCCGATCCAAGGCACGACCATCGACCAAGCCTCCACGCAGCGCAGCCGATAGACCCGCTCTTCCAAGGGATGCGGTTTGAGGATGTCCTCCAGGCTGAAGGTTCCCGTGACTTCCGCCTCGCCGCCGATGGCGACGTTCCAGGGCTGGGTGCGAAATTTCTGTGCGTTCTCGGATGGATCGGATTTATCGGTGCCGAACTCGTAGTAGTTATTGTAGGTGCTGATGTCGCGGTACGAGTTGGGCGCGTCTGAAACGCTGAGCGCGGCATTGCGCACGTAGGTGAGCGCGCCCGCCGGCACCGGCTGCGCGAGCGCGGTACGGCCGAATCCGCCGATGCTCTGCACGGCGGCCAACCCCATGCCCCCCGCGAGCAGGGCACGCCGCGACAGATACCGGTCGTACGGAGTGATCTCGGACGGTGGGATCTTGTCCGAATCTGTCGATCTCTTGCGCATGGGTTCCTCTCCAAATATGCATCTAGAACATATAGACCGCTCGACCGCGGCGATTGTTTCGGCTACCGCGACTTTACCACCGCGACTTTACGTCCAGTCCGAGGTGGGTATGCCCCATCGCTCCGCCTGGGCACGTGTGGCGGCATTGGCATTCACCAGCAGGGCGCGATCGGCATGCCGCATGTGATCCAAGTCCGAGGCGCTGTTGCCATAAGCCACGACGGGGAGACCGGGGTATTGGGTGCGCAGCCAGGTCAGGCAGCGCAGCTTTTCGGCACCGCGGCGATTCGCCGTTTTCAGCGTACCCGCAAGGCGGTCTCCCTGCCATTCGATCTCGGTGCACAACGTGCGTTCGAAGCCCAGTACCCGGCCGACGCGGGGCACGTAGATATCCGGGCTCGCCGACAGCAGGACCAGGTGATCGCCCGCCGCGCGATGGGCCTCGAGCATGGCGAGTCCGGCCCGTCTCAGCCTATGGCGGGGCTTCAAGGTATCCACGAATGAGTCGGCGCAGGCGTCGATGACGCTGCGGGGGGCTCCGCCCATGACCATGCGGATGACTCGGGATTTCAGCAAGCCGTGATCGCGATTCTGCACGAGGAAGCTGCACAGGGCGAAGGGCAGGCGCCACAGCCCAAGCAGGCGCCTCGGATGCCGGCG
>WNFR01006549.1_pt1 | contig 24988 bp, 21 predicted proteins | sample 5400221 | NCBI WGS metagenome assembly WNFR01 (sample SAMN13153357, study PRJNA577476) | soil metagenome | isolation source: 40 cm soil under Madrone tree | place: USA:California | collected 2016-06-14 | reverse complement strand
CTAGGGAATAATGTCATTCAGCTTCGTCTGTCGGTCGGTTCAGTGTCTTTCCGCGTGCGCCGTTACAGTGGCGATGACGCGTTCGAGGTCGATACTCCGAATCTGGCTTTCAATGTGAACCGCCCAGGAGAGTATCGCCTGGATGTCAATCAGAATGGAGATCAGACCGACGCCATAATTTGGCGGGGAGAAGCCGAAGTGACCGGGGCCGGGAACTCCTATCGGCTCATGGAAGGCCAGCGGGGCACGTTTTCTGGTGTAGACCAGTTGTCGTACAACGTTGATGACATCGGCCGTCCGGATAGTTTCGACCGTTGGGCGCAATCCCGCGATGAGCGCCAGGACCGCTTTCGCAGCTCCGAATACGTTTCGACAGAAATGACTGGTTACGACGACCTCGATGATTACGGTCGCTGGCGCAATGTCGAGGGATACGGGAATGTTTGGACTCCTACCCAGGTTCCGGGAGACTGGGCGCCTTATCGCTACGGACACTGGGTCTATGTTTCCCCATGGGGTTGGACTTGGGTTGAAGATGAGCCGTGGGGCTTCGCTCCGTTCCACTACGGACGTTGGGCCTACGTACGGAGCAGTTGGTGCTGGGTGCCAGGACCAGTAGCAGTGGCTCCCGTTTATGCCCCGGCGCTGGTAGCTTTCGTCGGAGGTGGGGGATTCAGTATCGGAGTTGGAGTTGGTGGCGGGGTCGGATGGTTCCCGCTGGGACCAGGAGATGTCTTTGTTCCCTGGTACCGCACCAGTCCGCGTTATGTGGAAAACGTGAACGTCACCAATACCCGGGTGAACATCACCCAGGTCACAAACGTCTATAACAATTACACAACCAACAACGTCACGAAGGTTACCTACGTTAACCAGCGCGTGACCAACAGCGTCACAGTGGTTAATCACGACACTTTTGTGAACGCGCGTCCGGTCAACCGAAACATCATGCGAGTGGATAACCGGCAGGTCGCTTCCGCGCGTGTTACTCCGGCGTCACTAACCAATCTTCAGCCGGCGCGCCAGAGCGTGATGGGAGCTTCGCGGCCCGTGCAGGTCAGGCCACCCGAGCGGGCGATGAGCCGACCAGTTGTTGCTACTAGGCAGCCGGTTATCGTCAATCGATCGCCTGAAATCCCGAATTTGGGACGCGCAACACCGCCTCCGATAAGGACGGTTCGTGCGGCTTCGCCCACGCAAGCGCAACCTCTGCAACGAGGCGCACGTGGAACCGGCAGCGCACAGGGTCAGAACGAGGGTGCTCCGCGTCCTGTCGCGCCAGACAACAACCGGGGCGGCGGGCGACCCGGCGCAGCAGATAATAACCGTCCGGCAGCAGGAAATGATCGTGGGGTGGCACCACGGCCCGGAGCTCCGGATAACCGTCCGGGAGCCGAAAATAACCGCGGAGTCGCGCGCCCCGGTGCGCCCGACAACAATCCCGCCGCGCCGCGTCCTGGTAATCCAGGCAATAATCGTCCGGGAGCAGGAAATGATCGTGGGCCGGCGCCACAGCCCGGAGCTCCGGATAACCGTCCGGGAGCCGAAAACAATCGTGGAATCGCCCGCCCAGCTGCGCCGGACAATAACAATAATCCCAATGCCGCGCGCCCTGGAGCTCCAGAAAATCAGCCAGGGCCGGGGACTAACCGTGGAGTTCCGCGACCGGGCGGATCCGAGAACGGACCCGGAGCGGCACCCCGACCGAACGCGCCGCCACGACCAGGCGCTCCGGACAATAATCGTGGTTCTGCGCCGCGGCCGACGACCCCCGAGAATCGTCCGGTTCAGCCGGAGAACCGCCCGGCCCCGCCGGACAGTCGCTCAGCTCAACCGGACAATCGTGGAGCCCAACAGGCCCCGCGACCGCCTTCGGCCAACAGACAGCCAGATCCCATTCCGGAGCAGCCACGACAGAACCCGAATGCTCGTCAGCAGAACACTCGTCCACAAGAGACTCCCCGGACCATGCCGGAACAACCGGCCCGTCCTCCTGAGGCTCGCCAGGCGCCACCACCTCCGCCGAGACCCGAGACACGGAGTCAACCTGCTCCCCATCCGGATGCCCGTCCTGCTCAACCCCCGTCTCAGCAGGAAGCGCGCCCGGCACAAAGACCAGCCGCCGAAATATCGCTGATTACAGGGTTGTTCTTGGCCAGTCCGCGCGAATCGGACTGGCCTTTTCTTTTGCAGGAATGCCGCATCATGCTTCAGTCACGGCCGGTGCCCGGAGCAGTTAAACTATTTCCGAATCCTATTTCGTATGCAGGTTAGAGTCCTATTCTTCGGTGTATTGAAAGACCTTGCCGGACGCAGCTCCGAGGAGCTGAATCTGCCTGAGAATGCGACTGCTGGGGACGTTCTCCAACATTACGAGCGGAGCCTCGCTGGCTTCAGCGGGAAGCTTTCATCCATTGCCATTTCCGTAAATCAGGAGTACTCAACGGCGGATGCGAAGTTGAAGTCGGGAGACGAAGTGGCTCTCCTCCCGCCAGTCAGCGGAGGATCTCCGCGAGCGAAGATTATTCGTGAGGCCATCGATACTGCGGGCGTCTTGGAGAGAATTAAACATCCTGAAGATGGCGCAGCGATAGTGTTTGAGGGAATTGTGCGGAACCACAGCCGCAACCGGCGCACTCTATTTCTAGACTATGAAGCGTACGAAGAGATGGCGCTTAAGCAGATGGAGTCTCTGGCCGAGCAGGCGCTGTCCCAATTTAAGATTCGCGATGTTGTTCTTATCCACCGGCTCGGACGCTTGGAAATTGGCGAGACCAGTGTTCTCATCATTGTGGGGTCCGCCCATCGTGCCGCCGCGTTCGAAGCCTCCCGTTGGCTCATTGACACGTTGAAGCGCACCGTCCCAATCTGGAAGAAAGAGCACTTTGAAGATGGTGCAGTGTGGGCTGATGGTGAGCCCTTCCCCGAGCCGCTTTCCCAATCCACGGGCACCCATTCGCGGAGCTCCGCATCTAAGCCAACAGCTCTCAGATGAAAACTCTGTCCGCTCTCTTGCTGCTGGCCGCAGCGGTGTGCTATGCCCAGACATCCGGTAGCGTTCCAAAACCTCCCTGGGTCAAATCACCCCCGGCCAAACCCGCGCAACCGCGTGAGAATGACGACACCACAATCAAAGTTGACGTCAAACTGGTAAACGTCTTTGTGACCGTCACTGACGAGCGCGGCGCCCCGGTGGCTGGGCTTATCAAAGACAATTTCCAGCTACTCGAAGACGGGAGGGCCCAAACAATCGCCGTCTTCGATCGCGAATCCGAGCTGCCCCTATCCATCGTCCTCGATATCGATACCAGCTTGAGCACGCGGAAAGATTTGCCGCTGGAACTCAATTCTGCACGTCGTTTTGTGCGTGCGATCCTTCGTCCGGTGGATGCATTGTCGCTCTACGAGTTCAGCGAGATCGTGGACGAAGTCATTCCATTTACATCTGATCTGAGAATGATCGATCGCGGTATTGACCGACTGCATCCAGGGGCGGCGACCGCTCTTTATGATGCGCTGTTCCTGGGCGCCGGCGCGCTCGAGGATCGCAAGGGAAGAAAGGTGATGGTGGTAATCACCGACGGTGGCGATACTGCCAGCAAAACCAATTATGAGGAAGCCTTGCGGGCAGCGCAGCAGGCGGAGGCGATCGTTTACAGCATCATCGTCGTGCCGATTGAGGCCAGTGCCGGCCGCGACACTGGCGGCGAACATGCGCTCATTCAGATATCCGAAGACACAGGCGGCAAATATTTTTATGCGACCTCACTCGCACAACTCGATCAGGCATTTCGCTCGATCAGTGACGAACTGCGGACGCAATACTTGTTGGCTTACTATCCGTCGCAGCGTCTGGCCGACTCCGACTTCCGGCGCATTGACGTCAAGCTCACGGGAGTTTCGGGTAGCGCGGACTACAAGAGCCGTCACCGCACCGGATACTACACGTCGAAGTCACATTAAATGCGGATTCCGTGCGGGGCCCAGTCAGGAGATTTTATGAGCATCTCAAGCTCGATCCGAAGGGCGCCAAAGGCAGATTGTAAAAATAATCCAAGAACCGCTGAATCGTCCCAATAACAGTACTAGTGGAATTGGTGATTCCGGCAACCAACGGAAGCAGTGTACACATCTCTATCAGCAAGGGAGCAGTCCTAGTCTGAGCCGTACGATCCTTCGCAATACGCAACACTGAAACAGCTTAGGAATTTCGCCGAGGTGCCGCCAACCCAAACCGTCGCGACGACGCCGTCATATTTTCAGTAGTTTGCAATTTGACTTCGGCAAAGGGACAATTGCCAACGCATTTAAAATCCAAGAATCTGGTTAACGGGGAAGGTCATTGATGGGGCTAGCGTGGAGAAGTGTGCAAGGGCGCAAATGGTTGGGCCTTCATATCTTAGTGATTGCAATTATGCTTGCGACGTTTGTGCGGATGTCCGTGGCACAGACTACGGGAAGTGTTGATGGGAAAGTGACAGATGCAAACGGGGCCGCGGTAGGTGGCGCAATTGTCACGATAACGGCAAAGGCTACCGGCCGTGCCATCGGAGCCTCCACCACCCCCGCTGGAACCTACACTTCGGGCGCTCTAGCTCCGGGCGACTACACCATTAAAGTCGAAGCAAAGAATTTCAAGACTGCCGAGGCCAGCGTCGCTGTCCAGCCAGGCGCTTCTTCCTCAGCAAACTTCAAGCTCGAGCCACCGGCGGTGCTGCTTAATATTGAACAGGCCAGAGTGGAGCGGCTCCTCAGTGGCCCCGAGATCGACAAGCTCCCGATAAACGGGTGGGCGCCTTGGCCGCGCACCGCGCATCGAGCTGGATCACATCGACATAACAGACGAAACCGTAGGCGGCCCCACTCAGAATGTTGCGCTGGGAGCGATCGAAGAGTTTTCAATCCAGCAGTCACTGCCTGATCTTTCAACGCAGCTCAGTCCTGCAGGCGCCGTGAATCTGGTGACCAAGTCCGGAACTGAGAAGTTGCACGGCGAAGGTTTCTATAACTTCCGCGATCAGACGCTCGATGCCAATCTGCCCGGCGCCTCGCATAATTATTTTCAGCGGAACCAGTATGGCGGGAACTTGGGGGGCGCAATTGTGCCGGACAGGCTCTTTTTCTTCCTCGACGCCGAGCACAACAAGCAGGCGCTCGCTGATTTAGTTCTTCCGCAAGCTCCGTTCACAAGCTTAGCCGGAAACTTCACCTCGCCCTTTCGCGAGACTCAGTTGTTGGGCAGGCTTGATTGGAAACTTAACGACAAGTCTAGACTCTTCTATCGCTTCTCTTTTGACCAGAACAAAAGCGATTCTTCGCTCCTGCCGATTTCTTTTCAACCCTTTTTTACCGCTAATCACTCTCCATCCCATGCCGTCGGATTGGACTTCGCGACCGGCAGTTTCATGCACACGATCCGGTTCGGGTACACCAGATTTCATAACGAAATTTCAGACGCCGTTGCGGGGTCAAATATTCTCAATCCCGTTCCCGGTATCGAGCTAGGCATTGGCGCTGACCCATTCTGTTTGACCCCTGGCGTTGATAAGTTTTGCTCAGGACCGAACTACCTGGCGCCGCAGACAACTTTCCAGACCGACCGCCAGTTCAGCTATGACGGGAACAAAACTTCAGGCAATCACACATTTCGATTCGGCGCCGGCTTTAACCGTATCGAAGGCGCAGTTTCGGCGCCATTTCTGGGATTAGCGCCATCGGTAGGAGCGAGCGTGGCGGACTGCGCCAGATTCAGCTTCTGTGTTCCCGGTGATCCCACGACCTACCCGGTAGTGAATGTAACCCTTGGAAATGGGCAGGGCGCTTTTTCGGAAAAATCAGCGTTCGGATTGAGGGCGGGCGGATTGGGACCCGACAACCGCTTGTCCTGGTATCTTGGCGATGCCTGGAAGATGAAGCCGAATCTCACAGTCAGCTATGGCGTGAGCTACATCCGAGACTCCGGCCGAACGGATAGCGATCTTCCGCCCATTCCAGCTCTCAACCAATTTGGCACTGGATTTGGTAACCGCGTGCGACAGCCGAATAGCAATTTTGCTCCCCAGCTTGGCATTGCGTGGGATCCGGGACAGAGCGGAAAGACGGTGCTCCGCGGCGGAATCGGATTGTTTTACGATAGCTCGATTTGGAATAACAGCATTTTCGATCGTGCTGGCCGCCTGGCACAAGGATCGTTGCATGCCTTCCAGCCTGCCTGCGCAGGAGGGGTAGCGCCTCCCGGGGGTATTACCCTTCCCGGGGGAACAGTTGCGAATCCGTCATTCTGCGGTCAACCCGTAGGGGCAGTTGCTTCGCAAATTGTCGCGCTGCAGCAGCAGTATCAGGCGGCAACGGTTTCCGCGAGTTCAGCCAATCCAGTTTATGCGGGGAACATTTTAGCGGACGGAATCAATGCCACCGGGACCAGTTTGCTTTATCCGAATTACGTGAGCCCAAGGTCAGTGCAGATAAATCTTGGCTTGCAGCGAGAACTCCGCAGTGGGATGGTTTTTTCGTTGGACTATCTCCGAAATGTCGGCACCCACTCGCTACAGAGCATTGACACAAATCACGTCGGCGCCGCCAGATACCTGGACACCAACGCAGCGCTAGCCGCCATTTCTGCTACCAATAATTCCTTTGGGTGCGGCACCGGCACCGCGTCCGCCAATATTGATTGCGCCATCGCTCAGGGCGCCGTTCTGCGAGACTTCGCAAGCAACGGACTCGACTCAGCTAATACCTTCTGCTTCGGGCTTCCATGCAATTTGATTGGTTCGCGGGCAGCGGCGTTTCCTGGCCAGAATGCGGCCCTGGGCACGAATCAGATGTTGTTCCCGATGGGGCGTTCGGTTTACAACGGTGTCCAACTCTCGCTCAAGCAGGATGTCCGAAATCCGTTCCGCAACATCCGCTACATGCACCTGCAAGTCTCGTATGCCCTCTCAAAATATGTCTCCACATCCAGAGACAGCGATTTCATCAGCTTCTCAACCGACAACGACAATCCTCTGAAGTACATAGGGCCGAATGGCCTTGACCGAAGGCATCAGGTTTCGTTAGGCAGCGTAATGGATGTGCCTAAGAACTTCCGAATCAGTTTCATCGGACATTTCTATAGTCCTTTGCCGTTAACGCTCACCCTACCTCCCTCCGACGCGGGAACTCTTTTCGTCTCAGATGTTACAGGGGACGGGACCGACGGAAGCCTGATTTCCAGCGGAGGCGTTGGTGACGTGCTGCCAGGCACGAACATTGGATCTTTGGGTCGCACTGTCAAAGCTGGCAATATCAACACAATAATTGCCAATTACAACAACAATTTTGCCGGCAAGCAGACTCCCGCGGGCCAGGCGTTAATCAATGCTGGGCTCTTTAACTTGAGCCAATTGCAGCAAATTGGCGCCGTCATGCCGCAGGTTGCGCCCGCCCCTATCAATCAGGCAGGTATGGGTTGGCTGAAAGACTTCGACCTTAGCCTCAGTTGGGCCTATAAGCTCAAGGAAAGCGTGGAACTACGGCCTGGCGTGTCACTCTATAACGTGTTCAACTTCGCAAACTTCAATGGTCCCAATAACCCACTCAGTGGCGTCCCGGACGGCACGTCGGGATCGGTTAACGGCACGGCTGGCCGTCAGCCGGAGGCCAACCGTCTCGGCCTTGGCTCGGGCGTGTTTGGACTCGGAGCACCGCGAGTAACAGAGTTCACTCTGAAACTGACTTTTTGAGCGTCTCCTGCATATTCTTGGGCCATCCCTGCTCAACAGCGATGGCCCTTTTTCTTCCCCACGCATAGAATTCTTGCTATGCCTTTCTCCGATCCTTCATCCCAGCGCAAACCCAAGGCTTCGCCTCCAGATTCAACGCATGAAGAAGCTGCGTATCTGAAATCGTTGGTTGAGAAGCAGAAGCCCGTGGCCATCAGGCTGACGGACGGGGAGACGGTTCGAGGCTGGATCGAATATTACGATGTCAACATGCTCCGGCTCACGCGGGAAGGGAAGCCGAACCTATTTATTTTCAAGCATCAGATTGCATACGTCGCCGAGGAAGGCGGCAAGTAGCGCAATCGAAAATTGCTGCGACTGTCCGGGCCGCTGGCGAAAATTCCTGCAGCACACCCCAATGGCTGTCCTGAACTGAGCTATCCGCACGGATCATCTATCCTACTTTCAGCGAGCAGCTGCCCGTCCAACATCGAGCGTGTGTTACGCTGCCCTTTCTTCATGTCAACTGCGGATACTTTCAAACGCGAAGCGCCGGATTCCTTGATGCTTACGGGTTTCTGGTATCGTGCTCTGCCTTCGGACAAAGTGAAACAAGGCCAGCTGCGGAAGGCGATGTTGCTGGAGATTCCGTTGGTCATCGGACGCGACCACCACGGCCATCCCTTCGCACTGCACGACGCCTGCCCGCACCGCGGTATGCCCCTTTCCTGCGGACATTTCGACGGCGAGCGAGTCGAATGCAGTTACCACGGTTGGCAGTTCGACGCGCATAGCGGACAGTGCCAGCTCATTCCGTCACTCACCTCAGATCAGAACCTGAAAGTCGATCGCATTTACGCAGGGAATTATGCCTGCGAAGAGCACGATGATTTTGTTTGGGTGTTTGTTCCTGATCCGACCCCAACGGGTGCGGGATTCATTCGCCGCGAAGAGCCGAACCTCCCAGTTCCGCGGGTGCCGACGTTCAGTAATAAATTCAAAATCGCCTATCTGAGCGCCGATCTGCCTTGCAATGTGGACCACGGAATCATCGGACTGATGGATCCGGCGCACGGGCCGTTTGTTCATCAGGCATGGTGGTGGCGTAGCCGCCACAGCATCCACGAAAAGCAAAAGCAGTTTGAGCCAATCCCGAACGGCTTCCGCATGAGTGCACACACGCCTAGCTCGAACAGCGCGCCTTATAAGCTGCTGAAACTCTATGCCGACGCTTCATCGATTACCACGACAATTGATTTTGTGCTGCCGAATCTGCGCTTCGAGACCATTCGTGCAGGAAAGTACTGGTTTTCGTCCCTGACTACGGTTACGCCTATCACCCGCGATCATTGCCGGATAGATGTAGTCGCCTGCTGGAACATTTTCCACTGGGTGCCATTTGGACCGTCGCTGCTGAAATTCGTCTTTGCGAAGTTCGTTGAGCAAGACCGCCACACCATGGAACTGCAAACCGAAGGTTTGAAACACAATCCGCACCTGATGCTGATTGATGACGCCGATAGGCCGGCGAAATGGTACTTCGCCTTAAAGGCCGCCCATTTGGAGGCGAAACGCACCGGCGAAGAGATGAAACATCCGATCACGGGGCCGGTCACGCTGAAGTGGAGAAGTTAGAAAGTGGTCAGTGGCCAGTTGCCAGTGGTCAGTGCTGAGTCAAACCTGCCGGCGCGCCCACTGCCCACTGCCTACTGCCCACTGCCTACTGCCCACTGCCCACTGATCACTGCCCACTGCCCACTGCCCACTGCCCACTGATCACTGCCCACTAGCCACCTTCTCCTCAGCAGTTAGCCACTCCAGTGCCTCTTCACGCGTCTTGAACGTGGGCAAGTCACGCTGAGAAAAAGCCTTGAGGTTTTCGTAGAAGACTTTCGGCAGCGCCTCGGTTCCAACCCAAGCCGAGCGCTTGATATGTGGCCGGTCATAGACCGCCGCTTGTTTCAAACTCTCGAACGCCGCTTTGTCAAACTTCGAGCCGGTGAAATCAGCCAGCAGCAGGACGGATCCCTTCGGTTCTGCGGCAAGATGGGTAGGGAGGAGCCGTCCCAGCGTGATCAATTCCTCGATTGTGCAGTTGGAGACATCTACCAGCAGCACCTGCTGGCCCTTATGCGTAATGAAGCGGATTCGCTCTTCCATTCGAACCTCCTGGGAAGGCGTCGCAATTGAAAAAGGACCTGCGACACAGGTACCTCGTGGAACGTCTTACATTTTCATGTCTTTCATGTCTTTGTCAGCAGCTTTCTTTGCCGGCGCTTTTGCTTTACTCTTCAGAGCTTCGTCTGGAGAAATTTCTTTTCCGCTCGCATCCACGTAATGAATGTCGAAAGCCCCATCAGGAAGAATGAAAAGAGTACAGGCAGCGACACACTTGAACTGGTGAGCGTTCTTGCCGGGCAGGCTTAAATAATCTCCTGCATGAACTGTCGCCGGAGAGCCCTCTTTCATCGAGACTTTGGCATTTCCGGCCACAACCATCAATTGTTCGTTGGCCGTATGCCAATGCCACGGAATCGTGCATCCAGTAGCGGTTTTTGCGAGAATCACGGAGCCACCTTTCGATGGATCGCCGTTTTGCACGGAAGCCTTCATGCAGGTGGGAAGTCCGGGCAAGTTTACAAATTTGCTGGTGGAGCTCCCCGCGTAGGTCATCTTGTCTTCAGCGTGCAGGGGCCGGAGTGAAGGCCCAGCCACGAGAATCGTCAACAGCAAACAATAAGCCGCAGAACGCATGCATGCCTCCTCAGATTAACTTGCGCAGGGGAGTATACACCAGCAGGACGGACGGCGAGCCGCTGGAGGAAAATAGTTGTTAAGAGGGCAGCAGCCGGTGGCCAGTGACTCGCCTTCACTGACGCCAGCCGGCGACTACTGACTCTAGACGCCGACCGGTTGCTTGCTGGCGACCCGCACCGGCGTCAGCCAGTTGAAGCGGTCTGGTTTTTCGCCGCGCACGATCCCGAAGAACTCTTTCTGCAATGCTCTTGTGATAGGACCGACGTTCCCTTTGCCGACTGGAATCCGATCTACAGAGCGAATCGGAGTGACCTCCGCCGCTGTTCCGGTGAAAAAAGCTTCGTCGGAAATGTATAGCATCTCACGCGGAATGCCAGCTTCTAGGACAGGAATCCCGAGTTCACGTGCCAGCTTCAAAATCGAATCACGCGTAATACCGGGGAGGACCGAATTTCCCAGAGGGGCGGTCTGCAAGGTCCCATTGCGGACGATAAAGATGTTCTCTCCCGACCCTTCGCTGACGTAACCGTTGACGTCGAGAGCGATGCCTTCCGCGTACCCATTGATCGTGGCTTCCATCCGGATGAGTTGCGAGTTCATGTAATTCGCGCCGGCCTTTGCCATCGCCGGCAATGTGTTGGGCGCAAGGCGAGTCCACGATGAAACGCAAACATCGACGCCGGAATCATCTTGTGTGAGATATTTGCCCCACGGGTAATTTACGATGTAAACCTCAACCGGACAGTTCACCGGCGTCACACCTGCATCGCCATAGCCGCGCAATGCAACAGGTCGCACGTAGCACGGCCAAACACCATTCGCGCGCACTAACTCGACCATGGCCGAGATTAGCTCCTGCTTCGAAAACGCTACGTCCATCCGATACACCTTCGCCGAATCCAGCAATCGCTGCATGTGCTCGTCGGCACGGAAAATCGCCGGTCCAGAGGGCGGGGCATAGCAGCGGATCCCCTCAAACACCGAAGACCCGTAATGGACGACATGCGACATCACGTGAATGGTCGCGTCTTCCCAGCGGATGAGCTTGCCGTTGTGCCAGATCTTGTCGGTTTTCTGCAGGGCCATGAATTCTCCTAAAGAGGCCCGAGTTCACTTGTGTAGGTTCGCGCGAACAGCGAAACGGGCTGCTTTGATTATAACTTGGGACAAAATGGCGGTGACACGGCGTTGACATTTTCGCGCCGCTTTTCCGGTTTCCGGGAAGTTCCCTCAGACCGTCGCCGCTGGCTGCAGTAATGCGCAGTGATACGAGGGTTATAATCGTGCCGACCTATGACGCTTACCTCCGGTACGAAGATCGGTCCTTATGAGGTCCAGTGCCAGCTTGGCGCAGGAGGCATGGGAGAAGTCTATCGCGCCCTCGACACCCGCTTGGATCGTATGGTGGCCATTAAGATCCTGCCGCCGCATCTCTCTGGCAGAGCAGATGCTCGAGAGCGATTTGACCGGGAGGCGCGCGCGATCTCTTCGCTGAGTCATCCTAATATCTGCCACCTCCACGACGTAGGCACGCAGAACGACACCAGCTATCTGGTCATGGAGTATCTCGACGGCGAGACTCTGGCAGATCGGCTACTCAAAGGTCACCTTTCGCTTGAGCAAGTTCTCAAGTACGGCATTGAGATCTGCGAAGGACTGGAAAAGGCACATCGCCGCGGAGTCGTGCATCGGACCTCAAGCCTACGAACATCATGCTGACCAAGTCCGGCGCCAAGCTCATGGACTTTGGTCTGGCCAAACCCGCGGTTGCGGCGATCGGCGCTGGTTCGTCTTCAGGCTCGCTGGCTACCATGTCGCAGCCGTTGACGGCCGAAGGAATGGTGCTGGGAACATTCCAATACATGTCTCCGGAGCAGGTGGAAGGCAAAGAGGCAGACGCACGCAGTGACATTTTTGCGTTGGGCGCAGTGTTATACGAAATGGTGACGGGAAAGCGGGCTTTTGAAGGAAGAACCCCAGCGAGCACAATCGCCACCATTCTGGCGGGAGAGCCAACGCCGATCTCAACTATTCAGCCAATGTCATCTCCCGCTTTGGAAGCTGTGGTGAAGGAATGTCTGGCCAAAGATCCGGATGAACGTGTGCAGACAGCGCACGACGTCAAACTGCAACTGAAGTGGATCGCTGAATCTGATTCCAAGTTTGATGCGCCGTCACGGATGGTTGCAAAACGGACGAGTTGGAACCGGGCGGGTTGGCTGCTTGCAGCGTTGCTGTTGCTGGTGATGATCGCCGGAGGCGCGGTGTGGTGGCTTGGCGCCCAGCAATCCGCGCGCACCATGTACTTCAACAGCCCGATTACTCTCCCTGCCAACGACATCGCTCTCTCGCCGGACGGCCGCACCTTGGCGATAGTCGCCTATCAGAACGAAACCAGCAAATACGTGCTCTGGACACACCCACTCGGGGGCCAGGGAGCGACTCCTGTGCCGGGAACAGAAGATGCGTCGCATCCATTCTGGTCGCCCGACAGCCGTTCCATCGCTTTTTTCGCTCAGGGGAAACTTAAGAAAATAGATCTTTCTTCGGGAGGATCTGCGCAAGTGTTGTGCGATGCTCCCCATGGTCGTGGTGGAAGCTGGAACCGCGAGGGAGTTATTTTGTTCACCTGTGCTTAGCGGAGGACCCCGCACGATTAGCGACGAAGTGCAGTACTTTCCACAGACGGACCTTGCTCTTTTCGGTGTAGCTGGCACGGAGGCTCTGGTCGTGCAAACGGGAAAGGGCGCAGACAAGCACCAGTTGACATGGTTCGATAGAAATGGAAAGCCGACGGGCGCCATCGGAACACCAGGAGCATTCGCCAACCCGAATATCTCTCCCGACGGACGGCGTTTGGCCTTTGAACAGACAGATAAGGATGGCCGCCATGTAGACATTTGGATTCATGAACTGGCAACCAATGCGACAACACGCTTCACATTCGGCCCCGGGCTAAACGAAATCCCAGTCTGGAGCTCAGACGGCAAGCGGATCGCGTACGGATTCAGTCAAAAGCTCAAGTTCAGCGTGTACCAAAAGAACGCAGATGGGTCTGGGTCGGAGCGGCAGATAGTCGACATGGGCGGCCAGCAAGAAGGCGTCTGGGCGTGGTCGCCCGACGGTCACTACCTCCTCGCACGGAAGGACAACGAGTTGTGGTACTTGTCGCTGCCGGATTTCCAGGGCAAGCCGTACCTGCAACCGAAGTGGATCGTGCGCAATGCGCAGTTTTCGCCGGATGGGAGATGGGTGGCGTATTCATCGAATGAGACCGGGAACTGGGAAGTTTATGTATCGCCGTTTCCGAGTGGGACCAGCAAATGGCAAGTGTCCAGCGGAGGAGGGGAGCCGCGATGGAGGCGGGACGGCAAGGAGCTGTTCTATTTATCCGCGGAAGGAAAAATGATGGCCGTGCCGGTGAGATTGGGAACCAGCTTCGAGGCTGGGCAGTCCGAAGCGCTGTTTCAGACCCACGTGCGACAACCAATTTCTGCGCAAGACGTGTTCTCCTATGACGTTACCGGCGACGGCAAGAGATTTCTGGTTAACACCAAAGTGGATGAGCCCAATGCGGCGCCCCTGTCGATCATTCTGAATTGGGCATCCGAAATGGAAAGATAGTCAAGTCGCGGTTGCGCAATCTGAAGCCGCGTATCCGCATGTTCCGTTATCGTCCGGATTTAGTTAACGCCGGTTAGTGCAATCGTGTTTCAGGGCGGCATCGCTTTTGTCTCTATCCGCCTCTTCGCCCATTGCGCAGCTTCCGCTACAACCGGGTCCGGATCGTTTAAGACTCGCTCAATGATGGGCAGCAGGGTTTGGTCGCCGCTGTTACAGATGGCGATCAGGGTGTTTCTGCGCAGGCCGGAGCGCTTGGTCCGTTTCACTGGCGAGCCGCGAAATTTATCCCGAAATTCTGCTTCGGAAATTTCGGCCAGCCATTCCAGCGCGGGGTTCACCAGCCCCTCACGGGCCTGAAACTCAAGGTTGTCTGTGGCGGGAGCCTTTCTGTTCCACGGGCAAACGTCCTGGCAGATGTCGCAACCGAAAACCTGGTTCCCCATGCCTCCGCGCATCTCTTCAGGAATTGAACCGCGCTTCTCGATGGTCAGATACGAAATGCATTTGTTGGAATCCAGTTCGTATGGTGCGACGATAGCGTGAGTAGGACAAGCCTCGATACAGCGGGTGCAGGTTCCGCAGCGGTCAAGGGCCGGCGAATCCGCCGTCAATTCAAGTGACGTGATGATTACGCCTAAAAACAACCACGACCCAATCTTCTGGTTGATCACACAAGTGTTCTTGCCCTGCCACCCGACGCCGGCATACTTGGCATACACCCGTTCGACGATCGGCCCCGTGTCCACGTAGGCACGAGTCTCAATTCCCGCAAAGCCTTCTTTGAGCTTCGCTTCCACTTCGCGCAACCGGCGCAGGACGGAGTCGTGATAATCTTCGCGGCTCCAGGCGTAGCGGGAAATCCACCCTCGCCCAGGGTCGCTGGCTGCGGTCGAGTATGGATGAGCGGTGTTGTAGTTGATCGCACAGACGATCACGCTGCGCGCCCACGGGAAAACCGATTTCAGCGAAGCCCGCCGGAGCCGGCCGGATTCGTCGCGAGATTCCAGATACTTCATCTCTCCCGCTCGGCCCTCGGCAATCCAGTCGGGAAAGCGCGCGAGCTCCGGGAAGTCCTGGACGGAGGCGACGCCCGCAAGATCAAATCCCGCACCTAAGGCGGAGCGCTTAATGCAATCGGAGATGCGGCTCGTCTCCTGCAAGCTCCTATTATCTCGCGCGACGAGGGCAAAAGCTCTTAACCGCAGAGTACCCTGAGGAATACCCGCCGAGTCCGCCGAGATATCAAAGACAGAGTTGGCTGCGTATTCTGTGTTCTCGGTGGTTAGAGCTTTGATGTTTTTCGGAGTCTGCTGAAGGAAATGCGCTACATGCCCAGCTTTTTTACTTCTTCGTTGTAGTACTTGCGGTAGAGGATGTCCCATTCCTGGCTGCCTTCGAGAATGGTTCGTTTCTGGCTTTCGATCTTTAGCCGGGCAGACTGGTCGATCCTGGCTTCCTGATTCAACAGGTCCTCAAGGATTTTGCGCACTTCCAGCCGGATGGTGTTTCGGTCCTCGACAAAATCTACTTCATCGATCCCCGCAAGTGCGTCCGTAGCCACGTGCGCAACCTTGTTGACTTTGTCGCGGCTTAGCCTCATAGCACCGCCTTGTATTTGCGCACCAGTTCGTTCTTCACTTTGCGGAACATTTCCTGGTAATTGGCGCCGGAGTTGCGCATTTCGTCCGAATACGTCTCGAGGATCACGCGGACCTCATCATTGATGCGGTCCTCGAGCGCGAGTTCTTCCAGCATTGCCGCGTGTACTTTCTCTGTAACTACTGGAAGAGATTTGGTTTCGATGAACTCGGAGGCAGCCAGTCTCTTAACGGTTTCGCGGGCCAGATAGCCCACATATTCTTTGGAAAGAAGCATGTGTGTAGTTATTGGGGATTCTGCTGAAATGCTAGTTTAACATAGCGTTAAGTCATTAGCTGTCAGCCATCAGGTTGAGGCGTCAGGCTCTTGGCTCTAGGGAATGCGCTTGATTCTTTTGGCAGTTGAATATCGGGCAGCGAGTTCGCACAAGGGTCCGGCGATGCCTGACTCCTAAGGCTGATCCCTAAAAGCTTAAAGCCCGAAGCCTAAAGCCTGGGGTTTGAAGCAGACTGGGCGACCTGACGAGTGACGGCTGATAGGCATACAATGCTGCATTAGCTATGGCTGGACTGCCGGATAATCTCGCTACCATCAAAGATGACATGGTGGCCTTTGTCGAAGGACATGGGATGCGCCGCTTCCCCGGCTATGTGGACCACGAAGAGGTTCAGACGGTCATGTGGAAGTCGGGAGACGATGTCGAGGGCTGGAAGGACTTCGTCGAGATGGCCAAAGCCGCCGGTTCACCCTTCCTGACCATGGACTCTTGGCAGCTCGAGAAGGAAGAGCTGGAAGGCATGATCCAGCGCCTGAGTAGCGCCGAGTTCACCAGCGACGAGGACCTGGAAGACGCCCGCTGGCTCCGGACTTATATGGGCAAGACGGGATTTGTGCAGCTTGGCTTCGCCTTCCAGGGCGTCATGATGCTCTACGAAGCTTCCACCGAGTGGTACGAGCATTACCAGCGGCTGGTCGAGGTTGCCGAAGACTTCGGCGGCCTGGCCATTGACGAGTCCGGAGCGGACGACGAACCATAGCCGTGCGCTGGAATTTCAGGCAAGCTCAACCCGAAAGAGTGCAAGCGCTGGCGGATGGGATTTCGTCGCTCCCTTTTGTCCAGGCGGATCCCGCGCTTAGCCGGACACTCTCAACGCTACTCGTCCTACGGGGGATTGATTCGCCCGAATCCGCCCTGCTATTCCTTTCGCCCTCTCTCGATCATCTTCACTCCCCGTATCTGATGACCGGAATGAAAGCGGCAATTGAGCGCTTGGAGGCAGCAATCGAGCGCAAAGAGGGAATTCTTGTTTACGGAGACTACGACGTGGATGGCACCACGGCGATTGTCATCCTGAAGACCGCGATTGAGCTCTGTGGAGGCGAGGCGGACTTCCATGTGCCGCACCGGATTCGTGAGGGATACGATCTACGGGGAGACGTGATTGAGCGGGCGGCAGCGGCCGGTATTCGGCTGGTGATCAGCGTGGACGCCGGCACGCGGGCGTTCGCCGCGGCTGAGAGTGCGCGCCGCGCCGGCGTAGACCTGATCATTACAGATCATCACCTGCCGGGGCCCGACGGGCTGCCCCATGCTTTTGCGGTAGTGAATCCCAATCAGCCGGGCTGCGAATATCCCTGTAAGTCTTTGTGCGGAGCTGGCATTGCGTTCAAAGTCGCGCAGGCGCTCATGGAGAGGAGGCTGGCTCACCGCGATCAGCGGCAGTTGTTGCTTTCTTTCCTGAAAATCGCCGCCATTGCGACTATAGCCGATTCGGTGCCGCTGGTGGGGGAGAACAGAGTCATAGCCAGCCTCGGGTTGAATGCTTTGCGGTCAGCCGTAAATCCGGGATTGAAGGCGCTGCTCGAAGTGGCGCAGCTCGGGGGCAAGCCTCTGAACTCCGGTGAGGTCGCATTCCGTATAGCGCCCCGGATCAACGCCGCCGGACGTATGGACATTGCGCAAGATGTGATCGAACTATTCAGCGTGAAAGAAGCTGCGCGTGCCGGGGAAATTGCCGCACGTCTCGATAAGTTGAACAGCGAGCGCCAGGAAGAAGAACGCCGAATCGTGGATGCCATCGAGCACCGGCTCGCGGAAGACACCGCGCTGCGCGATTCCTTCTGCATGGTGATCGACGGGGACGGCTGGCATCGGGGAGTGATTGGAATCACCGCAACCCGGGTTGTCGAGCGTTACGGTCGTCCCGCCCTCGTCATTTCCCGTGATGGTGACGAAGCGCATGGATCCGGCAGATCGATTCCTGCATTTCATCTCTTAAATGCCCTCGAATCTTGCGCCTCTTTGTTCACGCGATTCGGAGGCCATTCGCACGCTGTAGGATTCTCTCTAACAAGTTCCCGATTGCCGGAATTGCGGATGCAACTCGACAAATACGCGCGTACTCTTCTGTCTCTTTCGGATTTTGAGCCAGTGTGGAACATTGATTCGGAGCTTCCTTTGGAAAGCATTACGCCAGAATTGTTCGAAGCTTTGCGCAAGCTGGAGCCATTCGGCGCGGGCAATCCCGGGCCGGTATTCTTCGCAAGCAGTGCAAGGTTGACTGCTCCTCCAAAGATTCTGAAAGAGAAACACGTTCGCTTGAAGCTTATGCCAGGTGCGAGCAACGGCGCGAATGGCTGGCGCCGTTCACTCACGCATAACGCTATGGGATGGCGTCTGGCCGAGCGCGTGGCCCAGGCGAATCTTCTGCCCGGAGACCTGCTGGACATTGCCTTTACTCTCGATCAAAACGAACACCCAGAGTTCGGAGGGATTGAGCTTTCGTTGAGAGACTTCAAGACTAAAGCTGCGCAGGCTGCGGGAACCCCGGCTTAGATTCGATTCTTGAATCTTATTTGAAGTCGCGCTTCCTGAGTTCACTGCGAACATCGTCGGCCAGAGGACCGCGGGTTGTGGCAAGTTCTTTCAATAGGGTCACGGCCAACGGAGATTTTTCCCTGCTTATTGCGGTGAGTGCTGCCCGCCGAATTTCGCTATCCAAATCTTCCATGCGAAATACATTGGCCAGGGCGTGTAGAGCGGCGTCATCAGAAATACAGGCAAGCGCTTGAACCGCTTTTTTTGAGGATGCACGGTTGCCGCGGCCGCTGCTGAGAAGGTCCTCCAATCCCTTGATGGCTGTCACATCTTTGAGGAACATCAACTCGTCAAGGGCTTCATCCAGTATGTTGGGTGCCAGCTTGGAAAGTGAAGCGGACAATGCGGCTGCGGCCTTCGCAGTTCGACTCTTAATTACAGCTTTAAGGGCAGCTTGTTGGACGCGGGCGTCTGGATGTTGTAGCGCCGGGGCAATATGTTCAACCAGTTCGGGGTCCTTCAGTTCGGCCAACACACCGCACATGTTTCTCACTACGTACCATCGCTCGTCTTCCAGATATTTATAGGCGAGTTCGATGGTTCCGCTGCCGAGCTGACCGACAAGACGCACAAGAGCCAGACGGTTCCTCGCGTCCTTTTCCAGAATTAGGTGATTGAAGACCGTCTCAACGCTGGCGGGAGCGGCGAAGCGAAGCAGCATAGAAGCCGTCTTGCTCCACGCCGAATCGCCTCGTTGAAGCAAAAACAACTCAATGATGCGCTCGATTGCAGCGGCCGGGAGTAGACGACTAAGTCCTGTGCCACAACACTCTTTATGTTTTTCCGGATTTCTATTCTGAGAAGTCTCTAACGAGACACCGATTGCGAGAACGTTCTGAAAGTCTTCGAAAGCAGCGATCGACTGAGCTAAAACAGTCAATGCGCTTGCCACCTGAACATGAATAAATTCGGGGAAATCTTCGCGGAGCAGGGTTCGACCCAGTCTTCCTGCCGTCTTCGAAGCAAATCCCACTTGTGCAAGAGGGATATTGCGAATCAGCTCCGGTGCCCGGCTCAATTCCGTGATATCCATTTGCGCGCCTTCTTCATCGAGAAAGTCGAAGTAGTGATTGGCCAGCGCGGCGGCACGATCGATGTCACGCTGCGCCGACAGTTCCTTTGAAAGCTCCATTAGGCGCCGAAACTCGGCCGAGGAATAATGCTTGATCTCCATCAGGCGAGCGTATTTCTTGCTGCTATTCAGCGAGGCCCACTGCAGTTCGTCCCGGATCTTTTCCTGAACGTGAGAAGGGACCGCAAAATCTCGAATAAACTGGGCAAGCTTTTGCGCCAACCGATCGGCCATGTGCGTGGCTTGCAAGCTGCGGGCCAGGACTTGGACCGCTTCTTCTTCGATCAAGACCTTGTGCGACTGGCCTGTGGCGGATTGAAGTTTTTTGCCCGCAAGTTGCAGCGCCGTGTCTTCCATATATTCAGCAGCCAGTTGCTCCGGCGGCAAGCTATTGAGCTCTTCGCGACGTTCGGCGGGAAAATACGAGAGAATCTTGTCTACTCCCGTGTTGCGCAGGATCCGCGCAAGGGATGCGTACGATTTCTGGGGATTACCCTTTTCCTCCAGAAGGGAGCGCTGCACGGATGTTTCCACCAACTCCATAAACGTGCCAGATCCCAAATGCCCGCCTTTGCCGCGCCCGCCCATGCCAGGCCCATTCCCGGCTCCTGCGCCGGCTTCACCCCCATAACCCGACGAACCCTCACCCCCGCGCGCGGAATAGCCAATCTCGCCGGGAAGTCCGGGGCCACTTCCGTGTGCAATGAACGGATCGCCACCCCATCCACCGCCTTCCCCGGGTATTCGCCCGGCAGCCATTCCAACCCGGGTTCCGGCAGTCTCTTCGGAGACGAGAGAGTCAGGCATTGCACCCTCGGGCACAACTCGGTGGATTGGCCCGCCTTTTGTATTTATCTCGCTCCCCCCTGCATCAACGCCGGGCTGATTAGACGCCGGCCCGACAGTTTCCCCATCTCGAACCACCGCCAGATTCGGCATTCCAATGGGAACCCCGTATCCAGAGCCGTCCATTCCCCTCGCGGCATAATTGGAGAGAAGATCAGTTCGCGTTGACGGATCGACGCACGCCGACTCTAATAACGCGTCAATCGAGTCGAGAAAATCCCGGGGAGCCTGTTCATCCGACATCTGCTTGGAAAGAATGTAGGATTCGGAATCCGTCTCAATGATCGTGTCTCCGTGTTCATCCTTCTTTTGATTCCTGGCAGCTGGAAGAATACGAGCTCCTTCGATTTCATTCTGATCGAGGAACACCAAAAGTCCACCTGCGTTCTCGATGACCTTGGTGGACGCCGAAAGTAAATTGATGACTCTCTTATATCGCCCCAGAGTTAGACCCGGTTCAAAGGTCACAGCGGCAATTCCGCGCTTCAGGAATTCTGTCTCCAGTTGCCGGAGGGATGCATCCGTCGTCAGCAGATTATTGAGCATAATCTGGTTGTCGACGAACCCAAAGGTAAACTGTCCGGCATCTTTTAACAGCAGGTTCAGGAATTCAAAGCTCTGCTGGATTGGGCGTTCCACGCTCCTGTGATCCACCGTAAAAATGATCGCAGTCTTGATGGTCGTATGCAGGGCACGAGCAAAACGTAACCCGAGAGCCTTAAGTTGTTTGCCATCAAGCATCTTCAAATCCTTAGTGCAACTTGCAAAACTCCACCATGATCGCCGGAATGTGTACTTAAAAGTATGTAAGCAGGATGCATATTTAGGCAATGTGACTCACTGCCACTGTACTCTTGTAAGCACCCCTCCCTGGCCGCACCAGAGTAATCACACCGATGAGGTCGACTCCGTCTGTATAAAGCCAAATTCCATCGAGGAAGGAGGGGGCATGAGATGCGATCGAAAAGGTGGGCGCACCTCGAGAAATATCGCTCGCCGTAGAAATATGTTGCCGTAGTTCAGAAGGACCGCTTTACAGGCAATCGCCTTATAGCTATATTCACCCCTCATGACCAACGGTGTCATTTACTGCAGCCGCTGCGGAACACAGAATTCCGCGCTGGCGAAGTTCTGCGCAAACTGCGGCACTCCGTTTTCGCCGGAAATCCAGCAGCCCGCAACCGCGGATGCCCAAGAGATTACTCCTCGTCCCCAAAGCCCCGCATGGCAACCACCATCTCCTGCACCCTACTCTCCGCCGGTTCCGGCTATCCGCTACGGAGGATTCTGGATCAGGGTTGTGGCCGCCATCCTTGACGGAATTCTTGTCAATGTGGTGATCTGGCCCATTGCAATGGTGACGGCTGTCCTGGTTGGAGTGGGTGGAGGCGCGGTGAGCATGCCGGGGACCGGTGTGAATATGGTCAATTGGATTGTCTGGAGTGGCCTTAGCACCTGCCCCAACTGGCTCTACGAGGCGGCAATGGAAAGCTCCTCCAAGCAGGCGACGGTAGGGAAAATGGTGCTCGGACTCAAAGTCACCGACCTCGAAGGCCAGCGCATTTCCTTCCCGCGTGCGACCGCCCGCCATTTTGCGAAAATCGTCTCCGGCATGATTTTGCTGATCGGCTTCATCATGGCGGGATTCACCGCGCGTAAACAGGCGCTGCACGACATGATTGCGGGGACTCTGGTTGTGCGCACACAGTAATCGCGCTCCTCACCTGCGTGCCCTGTGCGATCTTTGCGATCCGCCTTCGCGAACTCTGCGGTTAAAATCTTTTCGTGTCATTCTTTCTCGGCATTGATGGTGGCGGCAGCAAAACCCGCTGCGTTGTTGGCGGTGATAATTCGTTGCTGGGGACTGGAAGCTCTTCCAGTTGCAAAGTGCAGCGAGTCGGCGAGGCCTGCGCGCGGGATTCTCTGGCCGCCGCTGTTCATGAAGCATGCGTAAATGCGGGAATCTCCCCACGCCAGATTGTCAGGACCTGCGCCGGAATCACGGGAGCTGCCCGCCCGGAGGTCGCGGGGATTATGCGGGAATTGATCTCCACCATTGTCGGGGGCGAGATCGAGGTCGTGGGCGACGGGGAGATCGCGTTTGAAGATGCGTTCGGTGCCGCACCCGGAGTGCTGATAATCGCAGGAACGGGCTCGATCGCGTACGGACGAAATGCACGAGGAGAAACCGCGCGTGCGGGAGGCTGGGGCCATGCGATTTCCGACGAAGGCTCAGGTTACTGGATCGGCGTCGAGGCAATCAGGGCCGCACTGCGGGCGCGCGACCGGGGAGACGATTCAACATTACTGCGGGAACTGGTAAATGCGATCGGTGCGAGAGACGTAGACGAGTTCATTGTGTGGGTAAATGCGAATCCCGCGCCCGACTTCGCGGCGCTGGTTCCAGTCATAATCACTGCTGCGTCCGCGGGAGATTCGGTCGCCAATAGAGTATTAGTGAGTGCCGGGCGAGAACTGGCCGCTATCGCGGAAGTCTTGATTAGCCGTTTGTTCGAATCGTCCGACGAAGTTGGCATGGCCACTCACGGAGGGGTGCTCACGAACTGCGTTCAGGTGAAGAAAAGCTTTATAGAGCAATTGAAATCGCAAGTGCCGAAGTGCAGCTTCATTTCTCGGGAGATTGATCCGGCTCGTGGAGCGCTGGCGTGCGCGAGGAGAGGCCTGGCATCTGCTGCGGGGGACGGGTCATGACCGAGCATGATGTGAAGACTGCATCCGAAACTGCACACGCCGATCAGGCAGTGGAACAGCCGTCCGGCAGCCTCACAGAATCCGCCAGTTCTGAATTAACCGAGGACCAGACCCTCGCCCTGCTGAAGCGTTCGGATCTTACTGCCGAAACCCTCACTCTTCTCGGTAGAAATGCAGTCGCTATGAAGAGTCGTAAGGTGGCGCTCGCAATCGCCACGCATCCCCGAACCCCTCGGCACGTTTCTGTGCCTACTCTGCGACGTTTGTTCACCTTTGATTTGATGTTGGTGACGCGGACGCCCGCGGTGCCTGCGGATATCAAGAGAGCCGCGGAAGAGCAAATCCTTAATCGGCTGGAATCGCTCTCAGCAGGCGAAAAGATTTCGCTGGCCCGGCGCGCTTCGGGAAGAGTTGCTGCGGCGCTTCTATCTGATCCTGACATTCGTGTCATGACCACCGCGCTCGATAATTCGCATCTGCTTGAGGCGGCGGTGGTAGCGGCTTTGATGAGAAATGATGCTCCGGACTCGCTATTCGCGATTGCCAGCGAGCACGGTAAGTGGTCGCAGCGGCGTGAAGTTCAGATTGCATTGTTGCGAAATGAAAAGACTCCACTTGCGGTCGCGATCCAACTGGCGCGGAATTTTTCAGCAGATTTCTTGCGAGAGACTCTGCCCGAATCCCGGCAAGGCACCATCCTCGAAGCAATCACGCAGACTCCAATCGGAGAATCTGGTTAAGAGCAAAAAGCACGCACTTACTTCTGAAAATGATGCAGGATCGCCTCGGCCTGAGTCCTGGTGACCACGGCAGATAGCGCCGCCACATCGGCCTGTCTCACGGCCTGCACGCTGCCAAAATGCTCCAGCAGCCTGCGGGTTGTTCGCTGGCCAACGCCGGGAATCTCTCGCAGTTCCGTTGAGCGATCGCGCATTTGCCGCCGCTTGCGGTGAAAGGTCACGGCAAAACGGTGCGCCTCGTCGCGGATGAGTTGCACCAGGTGCAGCACCGGAGAGTGGTGATCGAGAATCACAGGCTCGGTCTCCTGGCCACAGACGTAAATGATCTCCTCGCGTTTCGCGATCGAAGCCAGCGGCTGATTGATGATCTGCAAGGAAGCAAGCGCATCAGCCGCGGCGTGGAGTTGCCCCAGGCCGCCATCTATCAGAATTAGGCTGGGCATTTCTTTCTTCTCATCCTGAAGGCGCTTGTAACGGCGAGTGACCACTTCCCGCATGGAAGCAAAGTCGTCCACGCCATCCACAGTTCGGATGATGAACTTCCGGTAGTCGGACTTCTTCATCCTCCCATCTTCCCAGACCACCATGGACGCGACCGTCTCCGCGCCCTGAATGTGCGAAATGTCGAAACACTCGATGCGCCGCGGCAGTTCGGGCAGACCAATTGCGTCCTGCAGGGCTTCCTGGATGGCATGTGCGTTCGGCTTCATTACCCGGAAGCGCTGGTCATAGAGCTGCTTGGCGTTGCTCGCGGCCAGATCAATCAGCGAGCGCTTATCCCCGCGGAGGGGCACAACAATGTGGACCCGCGTGGCACGGCCGCCTTCGCCCGCCAGTTGCTCGGATAGCAATTCTTCAAGCATCTCGCGGTCTTCGAAATCTACAGGGACATAAACATTGCGCGGAACATACGGCTGGCCGATGTAGAGCTGCTTGAGCAGCGCTGAGAAAAATTCGCCGGGGTGGAAGCCGGGTGCCGAGCACTGCTCGGCTGGACGGGCAGGGACACCCGTCCCTACATGATCAGACTCGAACTCCGGCAGGTCTTCCCAGAAGA